>JGI10211J34971_10003831_pt1 | contig 11991 bp, 9 predicted proteins | sample Etolagsediment_FD_34971 | JGI IMG/M metagenome (IMG submission 34971) | reverse complement strand
CGGTATTCATTACAGAGGCTCGATGCGACATATCGGCGTGCAGTCATTGCTCCCGGATGCCCTGCGCTATCACCCCACGCGTTAACGCGTGATATGAGCCCGGACAACCTGCATTCGGAACCAGACCGCATATGCATATAGTGCCCCGATGCGAAGCGTCCACAGCTCAAAGACAGATCCTGGCTCGAACTCGAGACCACAGGCGCAAGCGTGTCTTGCCCGTCATTTTTTAAACTTCTGGTTCGCGAGGCCGAACAAATTGAAACTCTCGTCACGCGAGCAGACTCTCATCATTCTGCGCATGGGGTATTTCTTTCGCTGCGATCTGTCCGACCCAGACATCCAGGTGAGGACCCGCAAGTTGACGATCACCGCGCAAGACATCAACGCCGTGCAGTTGGACCCGCTACCCATCGAATCCTATTGTGCGCGCGAGTATGCCCTGCTTGAGCTATGCGACGAAATCAACACGAACTGGAATATCGCCTCTACAGCCTGGCTACACGACATGCATCGCCTGTCGACCATTGACCTGATAGGCCTGATCGACCTGATCTCGCAATTCATGCTGTTCGGGCTGGGCAATAACTTCATCGACACCGGGCCGGGCGCAAGCACACCACGACCCAGTGATTTTGCGTTTCATTAATGCTCGGGCGAGCGGAATTTACTATGGCTCTTGTTATATGAATTCTTTCTGTCAACCAGGATTTCTGTTTTGTCGGGTCTAATGGCAGGCCACATCACCACCACTACGCACACGACCACTGCTGGAAATGGAAAGCGATTTAGCAAATTCGGCGCCGCGTTCATCACACAACGAAAAGACCCCCCTTGAATCTGGCGCATAACCATTTTGGTCGAATATAACACCGCCGGCGAGCGTACTGCTCAGTTGCGTATTACCCTTGAGCGCGCTACGCGCCTTAAGGACCGATATGGAATTGTCCGGATTGCTGACCGTTACGATCCAGCCTTCGCGCCAGGCGCCTGAGCAGCTAGCGGCATCACGGCTGGCACAGACCGTCACCGGCTGAAGACGCAGAATTGCCTCACTGCGCGCATACTGCAGATGGGAAAGCAGGCTGTTGATTTGAGTTGTCAGGCGTTCGTTTTTGAGGAACTCGTTCATGCCTGGCAGCATCACACCCAGTAACACACCGAGTATGCTGACAGTGACGAGCAATTCGATAAGAGAATAAGCCGACTGCCTGAGTTTTAACATCGCAAAACCTTATTCAGGCATTTTGTAAAAAATGCCTCGCCTGATCGCCATCAGACATTGAATACCAAGGCAAAAAATCGATAAATTGATCCTGGCGCATCCAATACCTCCGATTTATCAGGCCCTTGCATCAGTCGGAGAAAACGGGCTCGGTTTTAACCATTTTCAGCTGCTGTCGAAAAGCTGGTGTTTGACTATCTGCTGCATCGTCATCCGTTAGGTGCTGATGTAAATGCTCGAAATCCTTGTCCTGCGCCACGAATGCATCGACCACACAAGGGTCAAAATGCGATCCCGAACCTTCGACGATGATGTTGAATGTACGCTCGTGATCAAAAGGCGTCTTGTATGGTCGCTTGGCACGTAAGGCATCATAGACATCAGCTAACGCCATGATACGCGCCGACAGCGGTATGGCATCGCCAGCCAGCCCGTCCGGGTATCCACTACCGTCCCATTTTTCATGATGGTGCCTTGAAATATCGATTCCCATGCGCAAAAAATCATTCTTGGGGTATTCACGGTATACCGAGTTAAGGGTATCCGCACCGATGGTGGCATGCGTTTTCATTAGCTCGAACTCGTCGGCTGAAAGCTTGCCAGGTTTTAATAATATGCGATCGGGTATGCCCACCTTGCCAATATCATGCAGGGGTGATGCATGGTAAATATTGTTGATAAATGCCGCATCGATGATGTCGGTAAAATGGCCTTGATCAACCAGGTGCTGCGCGAGCATTAGGCAAAATCCCTGCGTGCGTTCTATATGCTTTCCGGTATCCTCGTCACGTGACTCGGCGATTCTGGACAAGGCATTGATGGTAGCTAACTGGGCCTCCGATATTTCCAGCACCTGCTCGTTTACGCGCTCTTCGAGATTTAGGTTTTGTTTTCTCATCTCGCGCTGCAGGCGCCGCAAGTTGAGGTGCGTCTCCAGACGCGCAAACACCTCCTCGGAGAGAAACGGCTTGGTGATGTAATCGATCCCCCCGAGAGAAAATGCCTGCACCTTATCCTGCGCTGACGATAGCGCACTGACAAAGACGACCGGAATATCTCTCAAACAATCATCCTGTTTAAGTTTTTTGCATAATTCAAAACCATCCATATCGGGCATATCGATATCGAGCAGTATCAGGTCGGGGGGATTGCGCCTGGCCGCCGTCAAAGCGAGCCGGGCTTGAGGAAAGGTCGCCACCTTGTATCCCTTCTCGTACAAGATATCTCTTAACAAGGTGAGATTTGACGGTCGATCATCTATAACCATGATTCTATCCACCGCATTAGTGCTGGCGTTCATGAGCAGCCTCCATAGTTGACAGGTAGTTTTCAATTTGTTCAAAGGCGTAACGGTCTGCCAGTTCGCCAAGATAGCGGACCATATCAGGTTCCAGGGGCTGCAAGGTCACGAGCCACTTTTTGAATAACATCATGTCCCCGTCCTGAACAGCTTCCCTGAGACCTTCCAGCGTTTCACCGGGCACTGTATCCAATCTGCCGTTTTGGCACAGACTCGCCTCGGGCGATTCGATTTCGATGCCTATCATATCGACTGATTCACCAAGTGCCTGACGTACACTGATCGCCAGATCCTCGGTGCTTGCTGGCTTGTGCAATAGTTTTGCATCGCTATTGATCACCCCGTGATCCGCGATAATGTCATTCGGGTAACCCGACATATACAGGCTCTTGATGCCCGGGTATTTCTCGCTCAGGCGCCTGACCAGTTCCTTGCCGTCGATGCCAGGCATTACCACATCGGTTAGCAGCAGGTCGATGCTCCCGTCATTGGCATCGACCACTTGCAAGGCCTCCTCCGCTCCATCGGCGGTTAACACCCGATACCCAAGAAAACCTAATTTTTCAGCCACGGTATTCAGGTAGGCCGGTTCGTCTTCTACAACAAGAATGGTTTCTGTTCCGCCCGGCACTGCGCAAAAATTACCCGGGCTTATGCTCTGATCATTCATTGCCTCGGCGCTGGCGTGAGGCAGATAAATATTACAACGCGTACCCTGACCTGGCTGACTCGTCATCTCGATGAAGCCGCCGTTCTGGTGAACCGCACCATATACCGTGGCCAGCCCCAGACCGGTACCCTTGCCAGTGCCCTTGGTTGAAAAAAACGGCTCAAAAGCATGCTGCAAGGTGTCGGAATTCATTCCTCTGCCATCATCATCTATGCTTAAACGCACATAAGGCCCGGCTTTACAGCCATCATGTTGAGAACAGGTGGATTCATCGACGATACAATTATCCACTTCGATCCCTATTCTTCCGTTGCCCTGTATCGCGTCGCGAGCATTGATGCACAGATTAATCAGAATCTGGTCGAATTGCGCCGGATCGATCATAACGGGACTGATCCCTTTACCGGGATTCCAGTCAAGCGTGATATTCTCTCCGATAAGTCTTTGCAACAGACTTGACATGCCGGAAACCGCCTGATTCACATTGAGTTTTACAGGCGAAACCGTCTGTATCCTGGCGAACGCAAGCAATTGCCGGGTCAATGCCACCGAACGTTCGGCTGCATTTCTAATCTCGAAAAAGCTGCTTTCCGGGGTTTCCCCTCGATTGACCCGCAATTCCGCAATATCCAGTTGCCCAAGAATCACTCCCAGCATGTTATTGAAATCATGCGCAACACCGCCTGCCAGGCGTCCTATCGACTCCATGCGCTGCGCCTGCTGTAACTGTTCCTGCAATGCCTTGCGCTCGGTCAGATCAATTGCGGTTGTGGCGATTCCGGAGGGCTCGTCATGGCTGCTACGCACCAGTGTACACACCGTCAGGACCGGAAAAGTGACGCCATCGCCACGCTGATGCAGAACCTCTCTGGCCGCAGAACCCTCATTTTCAAGGACTTCTTGAATTACCTTATCCCAACCGGGTTGCGCCAATTCATCACGCAAGTTCGATAACAGGCCGCCTATTAGATCATCCTGATTGTATCCATGCATTTCAGCAAAACATCTGTTGCAATAAGTAATTCGGCCATCCAGATCGGCTATGGCGGCGCCAAAGCCGGCATTATCGAATATCGCCTTGAACTGAATCAGAGTTTGCTCGGCAGCGCGCCTCTCGGTCACGTCCTTGTCGGTTCCACGCAGCCCGATCAAGCTGCCGTCAGCATCACGAATGGGAACACAACTGGTTTGAATCTGTCGCACCTGACCATCGATTGCAATTTTTTCGATTTCCATTTCAATCACTGCCGAACCTTGTTCAAGCAGGCGTTGCAATTCATGCTCAAAATCTGTCCGCATTAAAGGTTCGATCAGATCAAGGTAGCTGCGACCAATAATGTCTGCTGGTAAATAGCCCAACAGATCCTGAACCTTCCTTGAGGAATAACTGTATCTTCCCTGTCCATCGGCTTCCCAGACCCAATTCATTGTTGCCACATTACGAAAGCGCTCTTCGCTTTCACTTAATGCATTCATGGTCTCGTGTCGACTTATGGCGCCGGTCAGCGCATTACCCACGGTCTTTAGCAATTCACGGCTAGAGGGTGAAAAGCTATCCTGGTTTTCATTGACTTCAAATACAATCAGACCCTGCCATTCAATGCCTGCGCGCATCGGCACCAGCAACAATGCATGAGCATTTTCAAAACCCAGTTTTTCCAACTCATCACGTACATCTTGCGACTGCTGCTGAGTGTCAATCACGTCGACACTCGCCCCTGTCTTTAGGATTCCACTCATCCAGGGCAATTCAGAACAGATAAAGTCTCGCGAACCTTCCTCCTGTGTCGGCTTGCCGGTTGCGCGCCATTCATGACACATGTGCAAGCACGATTTGTCGCGTCTGAGCAGCAATGTATACACGCGACTTGCTCCCAACACATCGGAAACCCGACCTAATGCCTTGTTAGTGTCAGTTATAAACTCGGACTCCACCGACAGGCTGAGCAACGAAGTGGAAAAATCAGCCACCGCCTTTAACAGCCGGTTGGTGTCGGCAATGGTCTGGGTTCTTTCCTGAATAATGTTTTCCAGGTTAAAACGATATTGAGCCAGCTCCAGAAATACTCTGACCTTGCCTAACAATACCGATGGCTCAAAGGGTTTGACAATATAGTCGACTGCACCGGTTTCATATCCTTTGAACAGATGCTGCTCATCTGCGTAGGCGGCACTCACAAAGATGACCGGTATCTGGCTGGTGCTGGGATTTGCGCGCAAAAACTCGACCAGTTCATAACCGTCCATTCCCGGCATCTGAACATCAACGATCGCCAGTGCAAAGTCGTGGTCCAATGTCAACGCAAGGGCCGTGTCACCGTCCAGCGCCTTATGCAGGACACAGTCCATTTCCTTGAGCAAGGTCTCCATCGCAAACAAATTCTCGCGCCGGTCATCGACCAGTAATATCTCGGGAACTCTACCCATTGCTCACCTCAGCCCCCAGATTTTTTAGCGACTCGGCGATCCGGTCTACGCTCAATACCCATTGCGCAGCATGTTGGTCGATAGCCGCCTGCGGCATGCGCGGAAAGGCCGCGCTGGCGGGGTCCTGCACCAGCGTGCGTCCACCGAGTCGGCTTATGAGCTGCATCCCCTCTGCCCCATCTTCATTAGCACCCGTGAGCAGAATGGCGCACAGGTCCTGTTTGAAAATCAATGCGGCACTTTCAAAGAACAGGTCGATAGATGGGCGTGACCAGTGCACAGGCGCATCCAGCGACAGGGCCAGTCGACTATCGCTCTCAAGCAACAAATGGTAGTCAGCCGGAGCCACATGCAGACGTCCGGGTCGTAACGGCATCTTGTCCAGCACGCCGACAACCGGCATTGTCATTTCACTGTCCAGATTCTCGACCAGCAAACCCCTGTCATCCGGATGCAGGTGCTGCACCAGCACGACAGGCAGCGGATAAGACGCCGTCAGATCGGCAAGCAAGTCCCTAACCACCGCGCTACCGCCTGCCGATGCGCCAATAATCACCAATTTGCAGTGCGGAAAAGGTGGAGGAATGGTGTGCTCGAACGAACCCACTGAAGCCAGTGCTGCTTTTCCATGGACTTTGTTAACAGGCATTGGAATTACACCGCTTTCTTATAGATATGATTATGCTTGTCGATTACCTGAAAGCGTTCGACAATGGGCGAGAAGGCCAACGTCTCCTTGTCTCCCAGACACAAAACTCCGCCATAGTCGAGACTTTCCCAGAGCAGCTCGAGAACGCGGTTCTGTAAATTCTCATTGAAATAGATCAGCACATTCCGGCATATCACCAATTGCACCTCACCAAATACCTTGTCGGTCACCAGATTATGCTGTGCAAATGTTATTCGGCGGCGCAACTGGGCATTCATAGCCGCGGCGTTGTAGCGCACATGATAGTGATCAGACAAGGTGTTGCCTCCATGGGCCTGGTGATAGTTCGCACTACCCTTGCGCATGGTATCCAACGAATAGATACCCGCCTTTGCGGTATCCAGTGCGGACTGACTGATGTCCGTTGCATAAAGTTGGGCACGCGGCAGTATGCCTTGCTCCTGCAACAGGATTGCCATCGAATAGACTTCCTCGCCGGTCGCGCAGCCTGCGTGCCAGATTTTAAAATTAGGCCAGGTACGCAGCATTGGAATAACCTTTTCGCGCAAAGCGGCATAAAAATGCGGGTCACGAAACAATGCCGTGACGGATACAGAAAAATAGGGGATGAGGCGATAGAAATAGTCCGGGTCACGCAACAGGCGGCCGGTAATATCCAGCAGCGATGAATTACTGTTGTCCTGCATGAATTGCGCCATCCTTCGCGTCACACTGGCTCGCGCATAATCGCGAAAGTCATAACCGTAACGCTGGTAGATACCCTCCAGTAAAAGACTCAACTCGATGTCGTTAACTTCGGCGTCATAATCTTCAATTTTCAAAACACTTCGCCCCGGTCGCAATTAACGGCACAGCCAGACGCGCATCAGCGCAATCAACCGGTCCTGGTCAACCGGTTTAGGCAGATAGTCGGATGCGCCTGAGTCGATACATTTTTGCCTGTCTTCCTTCATCGCCTTTGCAGTAAGCGCGATGATGGGCAAGTCTGCAAAACGAGTCTGTTGTCGAATGCGCTGAACGGTTTCGTAACCATCCATGACCGGCATCATCATATCCATCAGGATCAGGTCGACATCGGGTTGTTTATCCAAGAGCAACAGCGCCTTTTCGCCATTTTCCGCCTTAAGCGGCTTGGCCTTGTGGGCAGCGAGTATCTTGACCATCGCAAACATGGTGCGCATGTCATCCTCGACCACCAGTATGTTCTTGCCGCTGAGGATGTCGTCTGACTCATGCAGATTGCGGATAATCTTGCCCTTGTCTTCCGGAAGGTCACTAACCACCCTGTGCAGAAACAGGGCGACCTCGTCCAGCAGCCGATCCTGTGAACGCACATCCTTGAGAATGATGGAATCGGCATACTGGCGCAGAGCCATTTCTTCATCCACCGTGAGACTGCGCACCGTGTAAACAATCACTGGAGGCAAATCATCGATTTCGTTACTGATCGCCTTGAGCAGATCGAGACCCTGGATGTCCGGTAATCCCAGATCAAGCACCACCAGCGCATATTTTTCAGAACGTAATGCATTGAGGGCCTGCTCACCCGATTCGGCTTCATCCACATGAACATTACCGTTACCGATAATGTTGACGGTTTCCTTGCGCATCAAGGGATCGTCTTCAACGACCAGCACGCGCTTTTCTGCTTTGGCCGTTGCCTCCTCAAGGCGGTTGAGGACGCTTTCTATATCTTCTTTCTGCAGGGGTTTGTTGACATGACCAATTGCTCCAATGCGCAATCCCGCGTTAGACGGCTCCTCGGCCGATACAATATGCACAGGTATATGGCGGGTATTGACATCATCCTTGAGCGCACTGAGCACGGACCAGCCATCCATGTTGGGTAGATGAATATCGAGAACCACCCCGTCAGGTCGACGGCTTCGGGCGAGCTGCAGACCTTCTTCTCCTGTCAGTGCCACCAGACATTTAAAACCGCGTTTATGTATATGACCTACCAGTATTTTGGCGAATCGCTGATCATCTTCTATGACCAGAATAACGCGGTCGACATTACTGATCGCTTCACGATCATCATCGAAAGATACGGGCGATATGATTTTGGCCTGACCGGAGGTATCGCTTTGACTCGGAGTAAGTACCGTACCGGCCTTATCTATGACTGGCCCTTTTCCTTCGCCTGTCGATTTTTTCATCTCATGATCGACCTCTTTGGCAACTACTGGAAGATACAGCGTGAATATGGAACCTTTTTCTGGTTCGCTTTCCAGATGTATCTCGCCACCAAGCAGATCACTTAGATCTCGGCTAATGGACAGCCCCAGACCTGTGCCTCCGTATCGTCGACGATCGCCGGAATCGCCCTGCTGAAACGCCTCGAAAACAATCTTTTGCTTGTCTGGCGGGATACCGATGCCGGTGTCCTTGACGATGATTGCAAATGCCGACGCCGGGTCCAGCCCACTGCGCGACAGGTCCATCCCGACCGGAACCGGCGCCAGGCTTACCTCGACACTGCCCTGCTCGGTAAACTTGAGGGCATTGCCGACCAGGTTCTTGACCACCTGGCGTAAACGGGCCGGATCGGTGACTATTTGTTGCGGAGCGCCATCCAGCACGTTCACCTTCAACTCCAGCCCCTGATTACGCGCCATGTGATCGAACTGCAGTTTGATGCTTTGTTCAAGCTCGTTCAGCGGGAGTTTCTCCAGCTTCAAATCGACGCGACCAGCCTCGATTTTGGCCAGATCGAGGATCTCGTTGATGAGGTTCAACAGGTCACTGCCGCTATCGAATATGACCTTTGCCGATTCAAGCTGATCGCTATTCAGATTGCCCTCGCTGTTTTCTTTCAGCGAGCGAGCGAGCAGCAGCAGACTGTTCAGCGGGGTCCGCAACTCGTGAGACATGTTGGCAAGAAATTCAGACTTGTATTTACTGGCGGTTGCCAGTTCCTCGGCCTGCCTGGCGATGTCACTGCGCGCCGCCTCAGTTTCGTGCTTCTGTCGCTCCAGCAGGGCGTTTTTCTCATGCAGTTCTTCATTGACCACCTCCATCTCTTCCTGCTGAACACGCAATCGCTCTTCCGACTCCTTGATGCGCAACATCTGCGTCTCCAACTCCGCATTGGATCGTTGCAACTCGTCTTGTCGCGTTTCCAGCTCTTCCTGAGCAGTTTGCAGGGATTTCGCCTGTTGCTGAAGCTCATGATTGCTTGATTTCAACTCTTCCTGCTGCAGGCTGAGCTGAGTTCGATTCTTGGCCATTTCAAATGCCGTACTGACTATGCCCACAGCATCTTTCAGATATTCGAGCATCTGGCCATCCTGCGCGTGCAGCGTGCCGATTTCAATGACGCCCTGAACCCTGTCTTCGTAAAGAAATGGGGTCACACAGATATGTCTAGGTGAGACAGCGCCCAGCCCTGAAACAATCTGCACATAGTCCTCCGGAACCTCACCGAGAAGTATCTGGCGCTGCTCAATGAACGCCTGGCCGACAAGGCCCTCTCCCGGCTTCCAGCGGTTTGACAGATTCTTGCGCGGCGTATAGGCATAGCTGCCGAACAACTGCAGCACCTCGGAGCCCTCGCTCTCTTCCACCACATAAAGCGCACCGACTTTAGCGCCTGTATACTCACACAGTTCTGACACCACGCGTTGCGCGAGTACCTCGGTTGCCAGTTCACCGAGCACCACGTCATTCAGACGCGCCAACCCGGTCATCAGCCACTCGCGACGAGCCTCCTCTGTTCTGGCCCGCAGTAACGCACTCTGCATGGCGGCCAGCGAACCGGTCAACTGGCCAACTTCATCCTGACCCTGGGCATGTACCGGCGTATCCAGATTGCCCTGTGCTATCGCATTGGATAAGTCAACCAGCCTGCCCAGGCCTGAGCTGATTGATCGGCCAACAAACACGGCGGCAAACATACCCAGTAATACCGAAGCCACCGCCAGCAGCAGCACGATCAGAAAGATTCGCTGACTGTTCTGCCTGACCGCCTCCCTGGTTTCGGATAACTCCGCCTCCTGAATGTCGTTAAAGCTCACTGAATCATCACGCACCCGCAAACTGAGCTTGCGCCCCTCAATCTGAGCCAGAGCGGCAGCCTCGTCCTTTTTCCCCAGCTTGATGAGATCAACCGCTCGATTCAAGGCATGTGTATACAGCTTGTAGTTCGACTCTATCCCGATCAGAACCTGTTGCGATTGCTCGCTCAGGTCCAGGCCCTTGATCGATTCCAGCCGTTGTTCAAACTGCACCGCTGTCTTGTTGATGTCACTAATCGATTGTGCAAGCTCGTCAGCATTGGCGGCAAGTAACGCGTCTTTTTCAAACGACCTCAGCTCAACAACTCCCCGATTGAGTCTGGCGGCGATTTTCACGGCCTCCACCCGCACATCAATCATAAAATCGAGGCGCTCGGCAAGGCGCGTCACATTCCACAACGCCAGACCCAGGGCCAGCAAATTGAGCAACAGAATAAGAGAAAACGCCGTAAGGAGTTTGCGCGAAAGCGACCAGTCAGAAATGAATTTCAAGCGGGATACCTCAACAATCGAAAGCGAACCACAACCCCAAACCCGGGACGATTGCACGATTTCAAAAAGGTCAGATACGAGGTGCATATGCACCAAAATTGCATCGTCACGCACAATTGCACGATGATCGTAATGCAACTATTGCGCCAGGTAAGAAAACGCACCCAAGTGCCGAATTTACTGGCAACGCATGTGAGATTTGATGGGCGCGCACGGTTTTTGCGTCGCAAATTGCAACAACATCGCGCGGCCGGTTACTTTTTGCGAGTCACGGTGTTTACAACAACAGCTCTCGCCAAGCTCGCGGATTTCGCGTCCCCGCGCATTCGAATCGGAGAGGAACTCACCAGCAATGCGCTCAGCCTCGGACTCATCACCAAGAGTCCAGTGCGCCAGCTTGTCCAAAACCCGCCCGGCATCATGGATGCCCATCAAGCGGTTCCCTGTCTGCTGCGTAAACCCTGAAGGATTGCCCAAAAACCCGTGCGTCGCCGCCCAGGTAATCATCGAGCAGCCAGGACCATAACCGCGGCAGCTTAACGAACGTAGTTCAACCCGGACCACACGTTTGACCAGCCTGGCGCCGACAAAGATACGCAGCTAACGATCAGTCAACCGATAGTGGATACTTAGTGGCTGTTGCAACCAATAGATAATGAACCCCAGCCCAATCCCTGACCCGATCAAGGCCAGGGCCGGGATGATACGGTGCGCGGATGTTTGGGAGGGCCCGACCAGCAGGGCAAACGGGGCCCACATCACCAGCACCCCGGCAGCCACCACCAGGCTAGACAACATCAGGGGCAGATAAAGCGCGCGGCGACTCGGACTGGCGACCCGCAGTTCAAGTTCATCCCCGGGATGAATCAGGTGCATATGAGCATTGGTCACGGTGTTGCATCTCTCCGGAATTTTGCAATGTATAAAAGCGACGCCTCAACCCGTTTGTTTGGCATTTACGCTCAGGTCAGGGCCTGAGTGACGCCACAATGCGCCACTCAAACGAAAACGACCGGACGTTGCCTCAGTTGTACACGGTGAGAATGGGATGTTTCATTTCAGCGGAACACCCACCCCGGTACCAAAAACAGTCCGTCACTGAATGCCTATAGCTCTCCCTGTAGTGGTCTAATGAAACCGAGCAACAACCTGTCCCGCACCCGGGCCAGGCTGCACACTACGGTGATGCCA
>JGI10211J34971_10003829_pt1 | contig 11996 bp, 11 predicted proteins | sample Etolagsediment_FD_34971 | JGI IMG/M metagenome (IMG submission 34971) | reverse complement strand
ACCGACTGCCGAAAGACCAATTCCGTGGGCAGGACAATACCCTCTCCAGAATTCGTCCCTTCATTTAAAATTTGTGATTGGAGAAGCTTGAAAGCGATTTCTCCTGCCTCCGATGTCTGCTGGGACACAGTGGTCATGGGCGTGGCCAGATATTCGGAATAGGGTTGATCATCAAAGGATATCATGGAGATATCCTGGGGAATAGAAAGTCCTGCTTCTTGAATGGCCGTCATGGCGCCCAGTGAAATAAGATTACTGGCGGTAAAAATAGCTGTTGGTCGTGGACTTCTGGTCAGGAGAATTTTTGCGCCAATATATCCATTGCGCTTTCCGAAACTGTCGCCAACAATAAGGGATTCATCCAGGCGGACTCCTTGCTGTGAATGGGCATCCCGATAACCCCTGATTCGGTCATTATTAACAGAAGTGTGTACACGACCCTGGATAAAGGCAACCGATCGGTGATTCATCTCAAAGAAATAGGTGACAGCATCCAGGGCACCCTTGTAGTTATCTGAAACAACATAGGCGCAATCCAAACCAGGGAAATATCGATCGATGATCACCAGGGGTAACCCACTGTTGGAAATGCTCTGGAGGTGTTCATACTCTTCACCCACAGGGCAAATGATCAACCCGTCCACTTTCCTGCTCTGGAGCAGGTGAATAGACTCAATTTCAAGCTGCGTGTCTTCCTGACTATCTGAAAGAATGATGGAATGACCGGTTTTCCGGGCCTGGATCTCAATATTGCGAGCGATGGTTGAGAAGAATGGATTGGAGATATCGGGAATAACGAGACCGATGGTATTGGTCCGTCTGGTTCGCAGCGCCCTGGCCAATTGGTCAGGGTGATACCCCATTTCTTCAGCCTGGGCACGAACCAATTCCTGGGTACTGCTGCTGATCCGGTATTTTTTTGCCTGACCAGTCAACACCCTGGATACGGTTGTACGAGACACACCTACCTCTTTGGCAATATCATCCAGAGTGATCATTCTCTTAGCCTGCAACCGAATCTCCTGTGATCCTGGGAATTCGTTCTACAATGGATTTCCCGGGAATAAGTGTATGCTCAATCGTTTGTGCACATTCTAAGAAAGGGATTTTCATTTGTCAATACTTTTGTTCTTCTGGCAGATCACCTTTCTGTCCTCGGGCAAGCGCGCAGTATCATGTCACTCCCTGCTGAATATTAATGTACCTTAATATACTATTATAACGTCACTTAGATTAGAATATCAGATAGTTGGGCTCGCGTGATAGTCATTGATTCTCAATTATTGTGGCAGAAGACACTGGAGGTTAACAAAGCGAATGCCCATTGCCTTCCCGTCCCTTCTGCTGGGCTATTTAACGAATCAGACAATAAATAGCGCAATTTGCGCAACTTAGGTGTGCATTTTATGCATTGCTACTTTTTTGTGTCGCTGGTCCCGCTAACAGATCTTAAAACGCAGAAAGCCCCGATGAAGGGGCTTTCAAGCTGTCAGGCTGTGGAGGTCTACCAGTTTCCGACCTCTTTGGGTGATTCAACGATGCTGTCCAGGAGCGCCTCAGATATATAGACTGCTTCATAGTCTCCCCCATTCCGCTCCAGGAGCCCGTAAAATGAACGCATGTGATTTCTGGAACCCTTTGTCAAATTATCATAGGTATACAAGATATCATCATTGTCGCAGGTCTCAGCCAGGTCCATGAGATCTTTTATATCCAGGTCTTCGATGGTCGCACCGACTGTCAGAGCCTGAATCAGACCGCTGTCCCCTTGAGCTGTGAGCATCTGGTAAAGCGTGGTGAAGGTTTCATCAGAATATTCACCGGGAAGATCACTTACCAAGGGATCGACCAACTCATAGCGGTCCAGCAGGATCTTTATGGCTGCCATATGGGTCGCTTCGCTATTGGATATATTCCTGAAGATTTTCAAACCCCAGGTCTCATAAAGATGCAGATAGACGTCACGGGCCAATTTCTCCTCTTCCCGCATGAGGATCAGACCAGACGCTTCGGCTGCATCCAGTGAGTCAATTTCAAAGGCTTCTATGGTCTCTGTCATCAATGCCAGACTTTGGGCACTATACGAATCGGCATTGGGGTCATAGGATTCTCCCAGATCACAGCGGTTGAGGGTAGTGATTCCAAAGAGGACCAGCAAGCTGAGTGTGATGCGATTTTTCATGATTTTCTCCTTCTGAGTTCTGGACTTAGCTGCGACCGGATCGGTTGGAACGGGGACGACCCATGCCATCACCGTTTCCACGGCCACTCTGGTTCTTGCTGAATCCATTCCCACCCTTCCGACTGCCAGAACCAGGAAGCTGGTCAAACTTGATCTGCTGGTCGGCTGTTAGCAGCACACGAATCTGGGCATGCTGATTTGTCTGTAATGTTCTGATGGCCTCCTCATTGCTTCTCACACTTTGGCGTAACGCTTTGATTTTGACCTGCTGGGACTGATCTGCCCTGCGCAGGGTTTTGATCTCTTTCTCGAGCCTGCGATTCTCTTGTCTCAGGGGCATGACTTGCGACTGGGTTGATTCCCGAAGCTGTGTGATGCTTTTCATCTGCTGGGTGTTCAGGTCCAATTCTGTCATCCAGACCGTGGTCTTCTGGCGGTCCATTCTTTGTGGTCCTTTGGCGAAAAGTGTGGAACTGAATGTCAACAGACCTATGAGGGCGATGATGGATGCGTGTTTTGCATTGAGCTTTTTCATTTTATTTCTCCTTTTTTGTTAAAAGCTGCATCCCATAGCCAATTGCCATGCCAGCTGAAAACGAATCAATCAGAATGATGTTTGGTTATTGTTTATTATATGTTTAGAAAATATTTCGAAGGGACAGTCGTATGCCAATCATTCGACAAAGCTTGCAAGAATTCGACAAACATGTCGAGTGCTGCCTCATGCAGCTCCTGTCAAACCGTGCCTGGGAGAACTGGAAATAAAAGCGGTTCAGCTATTAAGGAATTCTGCTATTGCTTGGCGTCGGGGCTCGAGAACATTCGGAGGGTCCGATCAACCTGTTCCTCATCCCCAACCAAGGTTACTATATCATTGGACTGAAGCACCGTGCCTTCATCCGGTGTTAACATACTGCCACCCCTAAGAAGCAAAGGAATATGCACTCCTTCGGGTAAGTTTAGCTGACTGATTCGACGACCCGTGAGTTCCGGATTCAAGAGCTTGACCTCGCGCACTTCCTGGATCTCATCCAGATCGGAGGCAAAGGAGAAGGCATCCTTGCTCAGCGCCATGCTTTCAATGATCAGCGCTGTGGAATAGGCCATATTCACGATACGGACACCCAGACTACGAAAATTGGGATTGCGGGTCGGTTTATTCACCAGCGCGATCACATTGTGGACATTAAAGATCTGAGTGGCCTGTCGACAGATCCTGAGATTGATGTCATCATGTTCATCCAAAGCGATCAGGGTCTGCGCACGCGCGATATCAGCATTTCTCAGGGCTTCCGCGATCTGCTGCTGCGGCAATATGCTTTCTTTAAGCTGGTCATTTCCATCGGCCACATACCCGGAGATGACCACCCGACGGGCTTCCAGTCCATGATGGGCGAATTGTTTGATCAGGAGATCGACCATGGGCCGCTCTCCGACGATGAGAATAAGGTCCCTCTCAGTTTGTTCCCGCTCCATGAGAAGATTGAACACAATGGGCGAAAATGTGCAGGTGATGATAGCGACCAGGATGATACTGGCATTCAAAGCTGGTGATATGACGCCCAGCTGGAAGCCAATGGCAGCGACGGCAATGATCAGGGACAGACGCGAACTCAACAGGAACCCGGCGGCCAGGGTCTCCCTCCAACTATACAGGCGGCGCAGGAGCAATGCTGGCAGCAGTTTGATCAGATAGGCAGCCAGCAAAAGAAAGGGAACCACCATGACAGCTTCACGGGAACCCAGCAGGGCAGGCAGATCGAAGCGGACGCCAACCATGACAAAAAAGATGGGAATAAAAAACCCGTATCCGATGCCATCCAGTTTTTCCCTCAATGCCGATGTGCTTCTGCTGGACGCCATGGATAGGATCACGCCCGCAAGAAAGGCACCCAGGATATTTTCAATACCCAGACTTTCAGCCAGGGCTATAAACACCAGGGCCAGGGCGATGGCACCCCGCAGTTTGATCTGTGAAGTGGGTGATGCCAGCTTCTCCAGGATCTTCTCCGTTGGAAGATGCTTCTGAAACAAGGCCGTGAGCCGGTGAACGGCCACAAAGACGGCAAACAGGACCAGAATCAGGAGGATGTCAACCGTGAGTCCTTTACTCCTTAGCAGCACATACACGCTGATGGCCAGGATGCTGGCAAAATCAGCAATGATAGCGGCCGCGAGAATGCTTTGGCCATAGGCGTTCCCCAGATATCCCCGTTCCTTGAGAACCGGGACCACCACCCCCAGAGATGTGGTGGACAATACCAGGGCGATGATCCATGGCTCAGAGATGAGGTCGAGCTTGTGGACCAAGGCCGCAGTGAGAAAAGCCCCACCGAATGTGAGTAGAAAGAGAATGCTCCCAAGAATAAATGGATTCTGGATGCGCCGGTCCAGCCAGCCAGCCTTTGTCCCACTACTCCCACTGAGAATACTGGTAAAATCGATTTCAAGACCTGAGAGGAACATCAATAGCGAAAAACCCAGGATGGCCAGGATATTGAGCATTTCTGTCTCTGCCACCAGCCCAAATCCGCTTTTTCCCAGAATCATTCCGGCCAGGATCTCCCCCACCACAACGGGAATCCCCAATTTATGAAAACGGGAGAGAAACAGAGGCACAAGAAAAGCAATCGAGACCACGATGAGGAGGGGAAAGAATGAAAAGCTGTGGGAATCCATGTATGACCTTTTTGGCGCTTCGCTTAAGGATGAATGTCTAATTGTGTCCAATGATCAGACACGGGTCACAATTATGAAACTATATGCTTGAAATCCACCTTTTTGTGCATGGAGAAGAAGGATCCGCATTCAGCGGAACTGAGCTGAGCGCTTCACAAATCAGAACGATCGGTATCTGATGGATCCATTTGGTTCTGGTAAAACAGAATGCCGCTATCACCCTCTGAATTTGACCAGGCCCGATACATCCCCTGTGTGTTGAAGCACATCACCTTACGCCCAAATCTATCCAGGGCGATGATCCCTCCTGTGCCCCCCAGATGGGAGAGTTTCCCGTTGATCACAGCCTGGGCTGATGCCTCCAGGGATAGATTTCCGTATTCCATGCCGGCAGAGATATCATGTGCAACCAGCAGCCGCATAAAATATTCGCCATGACCCGTTGCAGATACTGCACAGGTCTTATTATTGGCATAGGTCCCAGCACCCACAATAGGTGAGTCACCGATCCGGCCAAACCTTTTGTTGGTCATGCCGCCTGTTGAGGTGCCGGCGGCCAGATTGCCGTTGCGGTCCAGGGCAACAGCCCCAACCGTACCAAATTTTTCGCTGGCCAGCTTTTTCTGGAGTTGTTCCCAGCGCTGTTGGGTCCAGAAATAATCTGCAGATACTGTATCGAAGCCCTGCTCTGTGGCAAAAGCCTCGGCGCCTAAACCGGCCAGCATCACATGGGGCGAATGATCCATGACCGCTCTGGCCAAAGTAATGGGATTGGCGATGTGTTTGACCCCTGTCACAGCCCCGGCATTCAAGTTGCTCCCATCCATGATGGAGGCATCCAGTTCATTGTGCCCCTCTGCCGTAAAAACCGCACCTCTCCCAGCATTGAACTCAGGTGAATTCTCCAGTATCTGAATGGCGGCTTCAACCGCATCCAGCGATGAGCCATCCTGGGCTAAAATCCTTTCCCCGGCACTTAATGCACGTTCCAGCGCCGTTCGAATGGCAAATTCTTTTTCAGGTGTCATTTTTTCAGGGGTGATGGTCCCTGCACCACCGTGCAATACCAGCGACCAATCCAGTTGCTCTGGCTCCTGGGCACAACCCCAGACGAAAAGAAGCATCGGTAATACCATTGACCGGTTCCAAAATGTCATCAACTCAATACCCGCCCTCTCTGTTTGAAGCCATCAGGCCATCAGCCTGAAGTTCATTGTCCTTGCGTAAATAAACCAATTCTCCCTGATAGAAGGTAGCCAGATTGTTCATATTAATCCTTTAGATCAACCAGTGAAAGCTCCAAATTGTCCCACCATTTGAGCGCAGTCTGCGAAAAACAAATAGGAAGGAATCCCCCTTGCTGATCGAACGCATAGTACTGAACCATATCAAACTTGAGCTGAATCATCCCATCGAGACCTCAATGGGGATTGAGACCCACTAGGAGCACATCATCGTTCGTGTGGATGGCGAAGGGTTTACCGGCTGGGGGGAATGTGTGGTGGAGTCCAAAAGGATCCATGACCTGTGCGCAGATCAGCACATTCCGGTCTGGATGGGAGGAATGCTGGAATCCGGCATCGGACGCGCTAGCAATCTGGCAGTGGCTTCCCTGTCCAACTTCACCTTGCCCGGGGATATTTCAGCCAGCAAACGCTACTTTAAGCAGGATATTGTTGAACCGGAATATGTCATATCAACCGATGGAAAAATGCAGGTTCCCACAGATCCTGGAATCGGTGTCCAGATTTTGGAAGAAAGATTGTCCGCTGTGAGCGTCCGCTCTAAAGCGTTTTCCGCCAAATCACAATTTTAGCTGTTCACAGGGATTTTATCATTTCACCCCGCTTTAAGGCTTGACTAGCCTTTCGTTCGCTCTTATAATTGTAACATATTTTACATTATGATAGTACTATGAAAGGAATATTACATCCTGTCCATTGACCTTAATCAACTGATCGACCGCTTTTTGGTTCTGGCCCACCTGGATGCGCGGTCAGGTCAGGAACGACCCGTGGCTGACTACCTCCTCGCCTATGCCAAAGAACGAAATCTCACCTGTTATGAGGATCAGGCAGGGAAAAAGAATGGCTCTGATACCGGGAATATCATCATCAGCTATGCCGGTGGTGGCGACACCTTGTTCATGAGTCACATGGACACAGCCAGATCCACAGCCCAGCTGAACCACGTTCTGCTCGATGACCGCATCACGTCAGACGGCCAGACCGTCTTGGGTGTGGATGATCGCGTGGGGATCACCTGCCTCTTAACGGCCCTTGACCTGCTCATTGACCAGAACATCTCAAGCGCCGGCTTCACCATGGTATTTACAATTTGCGAGGAAAGCACGCTGGCTGGATCCACCCACTTTGAAATCATGCCAGAGATCAAACAAGCTTTTGCTTTTGATTCCAGCCACCGACCCGGGATCTTCATCTGCAAGGCACCCGGTGCAAAATATTTTGATATTCAAGTCAAGGGAAAGGCAGCCCATTCAGGCATCGCACCAGAAGACGGCATCAATGCTCTCCAACTGGCAGCCAAGGCCATCTCTGACCTCCCTCTCGGTCGCATCGATGAGGAGTCGACCATGAATATTGGTCCCTTCAGCTCATCTGGCGCTACCAATGTGATTCCCTTCAGTGTGAACATGACCGGTGAGATCCGCTCCGCCACAGAAGGTCGGGTGGAAGAATTGGAACAAATGGTTCAACGACATTTTGATGCGGTGCTTGAGGGCACTGGTGCGACGTATGGCTATCGATCTGATTGGGATTTTCATCCCTACAGTTTTGACAATCGATCGGGGATATGGCAACGCCTCGAACAGGCTATCCACGCCGCCGGTATGACCCCTCGGGGATTGCCCTCCTTTGGGGGAAGCGATGCCAATATCCTCAATGGCAAAGGCATCCCCACCATCAATCTTGGGACGGGCGCTCAAAACCCCCACTCAAATGATGAATTCATCCTGTATGAAGATCTGATAAACACAACAAAAATAGCATTGGAACTTATGCGGCATGAAAAATAAAGCTTTTCTACTCCTGCTCTCAAGTCTTCTCCTCTCCTGTGAGACCACCCCACCCGATGAAAACTTAGGTCATCTCATGATCATAGGTGGCGGTGAGCGGACGGCCGAGATCATGCAAAAGACCGTTGATCTGGCTGGCGGTCCTGAGTCACGATTTGTGATCATCCCCCAGGCTAGCAGTGAACCATTGGAGACCGCCCTTTATCAACAGAAAGATATTCTCAGTTATGGTGCTGGAGCTGTCAGCTTTTTGATGTTGGACTCTGCCAATGTGGATTCACTCCCCCATCTGGAAAGTATCAGGAATGCCACCGCCATCTTTTTCTCTGGCGGAGATCAGATCAGGCTCACCCGACTTTTGCTGGGGACCCAATTACTGGCCGAGATAAAAACATTCTATCAGCGGGGAGGGTTGATCAGCGGGACCAGTGCCGGTGCTGCGATCCAAAGCCAGCTTATGATCACCGGGGAAGAACTCCTGAATTCGGATGAGGACAGACCCTACAACACCATCGCACCGAATAATATCGAGACGGTGGAAGGCTTTGGCTTTGTTACTGAAGCGATCATCGATCAGCACCATATCAAACGACGTCGCAATAACCGGGTGATCAGTGCAGTCCTGGAACATCCCCATCTCCTGGGAGTGGCTATTGACGAGAGCACGGCCATTCTGGTCAACCCGGACAGGAGTTTTGAAGTGTTTGGCGATGCTACCGTCATCGTTTATGATGCCAGACAAGCCAAAAACATCCGGGTCGATGCACACAATAATTTTGCCGTGGACGACATGAAGGTTCAACTGCTCATGAAGGGAGATCGATTCAGTTTGATCACCGGAAAGAGACTCCCTTGACCCAAAAAGCCAAAAGACGCTCTCCCGATACCTTTGTTATCCTTTTTGGGATCCTGATCCTCATCGCCGGTCTGACCTGGGTCATTCCAGGCGGCAGCTTTGAAACACAGGCTGTAAATGGTCGCACTGTGGTGGTGCCCGGAACCTTTCACGAGCTTGAGAATGAACCGCAAGGTCTGGGTGCTGTCCTCATGGCTCCGATCCGCGGATTCGTCGATGCCTCCCTCATTATCGGATTCGTACTGCTGGTGGGGGGTGTCTTCGGAATTCTTCAACGGACCGGGGCCATTACCGCCGGAATCTCTACCCTGGCCAAAGCACACGACCGATCTCCTGTCGTTCGCGCCATGCTCATCCCCCTTTTCATGACCATTTTCTCCCTGGCTGGCGCCGTATTCGGCATGAGTGAGGAGATCATACCCTTTATTATCATTTTCATTCCTCTCTCCTTGAAGATCGGCTATGACAGTATGGTTGGTGTGGCCATTCCATTTCTAGGGGCCGGTGTTGGTTTTGCCGGTGCTTTTCTGAATCCCTTCACAATAGGGATTGCCCAGGGCATCGCAGAGGTCCCTCTTTTCTCAGGACTTGGGTATCGCTTCCTGCTGTGGCTGGTGAGCACAACCATAGCCATCCTTTTTGTCCTTAGATATGCTCGAAAAATTAAAAAAGACCCACAGTTCAGTTTGACCTATGAGGATGACCTGCTAAAAAGAAAAAAATATGCCAATGAATCAGTGGATTCACAGCTGCATCTAACCCCTGAGCATAAGCGCGCGCTGTTTAGCTTTGTGGCAGGTATCCTTGTCCTGGTTTGGGGCGTCCTGGTTCGTCAATGGTATATCGAAGAGATCGCGGGATTATTTCTCATGACCGGTATTCTGGTTGGCGTCATGGGCAAGCTCAAAGTGGATGAGATCACTGCATCTTTCTCCTCCGGTGCCAAGGACCTGGTCATGACCGCACTGATCATCGGCTTGGCTCGAGGCATATTGATCATTGCCGAAGACGGACAGATCATTGATACCATGCTGAATGCACTGTCTGCCCAGATCACTCACCTCCATCCTGTGATCTCAGCTCAATTCATGTTCCTTACTCAAACCCTGATAAACTTTTTTGTCCCCTCGGGAAGCGGTCAAGCCGCTTTGACCATGCCGGTAATGGCCCCGCTCGCTGATCTCGTGGGCGTGTCTCGTCAAACGGCAGTGCTTGCCTATCAGATGGGCGACGGTTTTGGAAATATGATCATTCCCACATCAGCAGTCACCATGGGGGTGCTCACGCTGGCTGATATCCGCTGGGAACGCTGGGCAAGATGGCTGCTGCCCCTGGAATTGATCTTTTTGTTCCTGGGATTTGCTTTTTTAGTGCCACCTCATTTTTGGGGATGGTAGACATTAACCACAAGAAGGAAGGGTACATGTATGAAACTTGCTAGTGCGATTAGATTGAGTTTAATGGTCCTCATGCCGATAATGGTGTTCTCCAATGCCTGGGTCAGCAACGATTCCATCGGTGTCTACATGAAGAACTATGGAGAACTCGAAATATGGGGACCGGTGATTCCCGGTGATACCACCAAACAGATCGACCGGATCACGCTCCTGGTTGGGACTGATGGTCCCGCCGTCTTTGATTATTATGAAGATGCAGATGTAGATGTGGCATCCATGCTGGTGGCCGATCCTGAATTCAGCGATATGGAAGGGTTCACCTCCATCAATAATTTCTACTCCTTCCTCCCCCCCGATGTACACGCTGCCATCTCCATCTATACCTGGAACAATACAGGCTACGCCATTGTCAGTGTGGTGGTGACCAATATTGGTGACGATCCCATCAATGCCCGCTTGGGTCTGGATATCATTTCTCAAATTGCAGGGGACTATGATGGCGTCCACACCTGGTTACCCGAATCAAATATTGTTGACATGAGCCGTGAGGGCGAAAATCATATTGGCCTGAAATTTCTTTCCCATGAGATGACCTCCTTGAGTCAGTTTATCTGGTTCTCTGGATATTCTTCAGCTGGGACGGATGCAGACCTGTGGAGTTGGATGAATGCAGAAGAGATCGACACGGTGGCAATTTGTACCAATCCTGATGATGGTGTGGTCTCTATTCCCGCCACGGACCCGATTGAGCTTGCAGCAAATGAAAGTGTGGAACTCTTTTATTGTGTTGCCCGGGGACAAAGCCAGGCTGATATGGTGGCCAATGTAGAGGCAGCAGAAACACAGTATCACAGTATTTTTACGGTTGATGTTGATGAACCTGCCCAGACACCTTTTTCATTCGCATTGGCTCAGAATTACCCCAACCCCTTTAATCCATCCACGCAACTAAGTTTCTCCTTACCTCAGGCTGGGCATACCACGCTTAATGTTTTTAATCTTAAGGGTGAATTCATGCTTAGCCTGGTTGAAGGTCAAATGGCAGCCGGATCCCATTCGGTTGAGTTTGATGCTTCACAGCTGACATCAGGTTTATATATCTATACCCTGTCAGCCGGTGGAGAACAAATCAGCAAAAAGATGACCTTGCTAAAATAGACCTAATCATCCAGGGATTTGTCAGTGACAGATCCCTGGATTTCCTGGGAATGGACTGATGGTAAAAGAACGTATACGATCGCTGCATGATGATCTCCCCCCCAATCAGAAAGCCTTGTCTGAATTCATCCTCGATCATGTAGAGGAAATTCCCTTCTGGAGTATTCAGACACTGTCAAAAGCGGCCAAAACCAGTACTGCCAGCATTGTTCGCTTTTCACAACGACTGGGCTACAGCGGATTCCCAGCCATGCGGGACGACATCGCCAATTTGATGAGGAGTGATCTTGACCGGGATTATGTTTCGCGAATTGAAACGCTGGAGGGTGATGTACTCAGCGTGGTGGCAAATCAGGACGTCAAGGACATCAATGAAACCCTCAAGCAGTTGAATCGCGCTGATTTCAATCTGGCAGTGGATGCCATTCTGGAATCACCAAGGGTCCATACGGCCGGGATGGGTATTTCCAATCTCATGTCAGAGATCCTGGCTTACCAGCTCAACCAGGTGGGCATCAATGCCAAGGCAGTGAGAACCGGCTATACCACCTTCCTGGAAGAACTTGCCTTTTTTAACTCGGACGAAACCCTCATCGTTTTTTCATATCCACCCTACTCCGAAGATACGGTGACCCTGGCCCAACGTTCCCAGGAAAAAGGCTTGAAGGTCATTGCCATCAGCAATCG
>JGI10211J34971_10003825_pt1 | contig 12003 bp, 16 predicted proteins | sample Etolagsediment_FD_34971 | JGI IMG/M metagenome (IMG submission 34971) | reverse complement strand
AAGTTCCACCACTAGTGTAAGTGTCATCAATACTTGAATTACCTGTTCCGAATACACAATAATATTCCCAACATCCAACAGGTGTAGGAGTTGGTGTTGGTGTTGTTGTTGGGGTGTTTGTTGGTGTTGTTGTCGGAGTTGGTGTTGTTGTTGGTGTTAATGTAGGGGTATTTGTTGGACTTTTTGTTGGTGTTAATGTAGGGGTATTTGTTGGCGTAACTGTTGATGTTGGTGTTATTGTAGGTGTAACTGTTGGTGTTGAAGTGGGAGTTTTAGTTGGTGTTACTGTTGGTGTTACTGTTGATGTTACTGTTGGTGTTACTGTTGGTGTTGGGGTAACTGTAGGTGTTGGTGTAGGTGTTGGTGAGGCGGGTAATGTTGGGACTGGCTCACCACAATCACCTTGAACACAACAAGGATTACCCGTACAAGCGTTTGAAATCTCGGCAGTGCTAAATGGATTCCAAGGGAAAGCTGTTGATTCGTAATATACATCATCTTTCCAAAAATAAGCTCTAACCAAATCACAATCACCCGCACAAACGGTAAAAAACTCCACATTATTATCAACTATGGTAACTGTTGACAAACTACAATCTATATATTCATAATATGCGGTATTATTTGGGTTACTTGTGTTACCTGTTGCAAAAAACGATAATGTCGAGTCTATTTGCATACATTCACAAGAGCAAGGGCTTGGTGTAACTGTTGGAGTTTGGGTTACAGTTGGTGTAACCGTTGGTGTAACCGTTGGTGTTGGAGTTGCAATACAATCGTCTTCGGTACTACATATTGAATCTGAAATGGTTGCGGTTGATATACCATAAGTTTTAGTATCCTCGTTAAAATAGTATGGATTGTCTAATAAAACTCCACAAGCTTTGTAATTACCTGCCGTATTGTATGTCAAACTAACGGGTAATTGGGTTACACAATCAATAATATCAACAATCACAGTAGAGTTAGATGCAAACACATTTCCAATAGAGTTGTCTATATCAATCTGTTCTATGGCAATATCAATACAGTAACAAATAATCTCACTTAATTCAGGAAGTAAACTACAGTCACCTGTTTGAGTTAAAATACAAGTAGCACAATTAGGTTGGGTTGTGTATGTACTTGAAGTACTAAAATTAGTCGGTGTTAATGATTCAACTGCTTCCCAACAAATACCTGCGTCATCTAAATAACCATTACCTGGTGTAAAAGATTGGTATGGTACACCATCAATTATTGGTGTACATGGTTTTATAACGACAGATGGGTCACTACAACAACGTAAACTTATGGTATTAGGGCATGACATTTATTAAACATTTAAATATTGATATGAAATACACCCATTATTATCTACAATTTTTAAATTAAAATTGTTATCATTTGACATTACAGACGGAACTTCAAATAGATAAGGAAGAGATGAAATTGTATCTATATAAACACAAAATGTTACAGGATTATCACAAAGGTAAACATCATATGGTGATGCGCCTGAAATATTATTTATGGTTATATCAATCGGCATTGTTTATTATTCTACTTAAATAAATATAATAGTTATGAAAAACTTGTGAAGGTTGATTAAGATAATAATTTTACCTATATTTTAATGATGACTGACGATAAAGAAATACTTTTAGAACTTTTAAGAGAAATTCTTGGGGACGAAAAAAAACATTATGAGTCCAAAGGCCAGATTGCGTTCAATTGCCCTGTGTGTGATGAAGATAGGGATAAAGGAAACTTAGAAATTAATTATCATTATCACGTATATAAATGTTGGAGTTGTGGTGATGTGAATAATACAAAAGGGCCTTTGGGTAAATTATTTGATAAGTTTGGGGATAGAAAACAAAAAAAGATTTATAAAGTTTTACAACCTGAAGAAGATAAACCTACAGAAAAAAAGAAACCAAAATTAAAATTACCTGAAAGTTTTACTTTATTTAAGGATTCAACACTGATATACCCTGTTAGACGACAAGCCTATAACTATCTTATCAGTAGAGGTATAACTGATGAGATGATTGAAAAATATAGTATAGGTTTCTGTGATAAAGGTTCTCATAAAGGTAGAATTGTGGTTCCATCCTACGATTTAAAAGGTGAATTAAATTATTATGTCGCAAGAAGTTGGGACCCAAAAAGTAGGGCTAAATATAAAAACCCTGAAGCTGAAAAAGACAAAATCATCTTTAACGAACATTTGATTAATTGGGATGAGGATATATTTTTGGTTGAAGGTGTTTTTGATGGATTATTTTTACCTAACAGTATTCCTATGTTGGGTAAACATATGAGTTCATTACTTTTTGATTCATTATATAAAAAAGCTAAAGGTTTAATTACAATCGCTTTAGATGGTGATGCGTTTAAAGACAGTATAAAACTATATAACGAATTAAATGGGGGTGATTTATATGGTAGAGTAAAATTAGTAAAATTAACTGAAGACAAAGATGTTTGTGACTTAAAAGGTCAAATAGACAATTATTATTATAAAATGAAATATTAAAATATTATAAATGGATTTATATAAAATTAGAAATGAAATTAATAACATAATTTCACAAAAACAAAAAGAACTACAACTAACATTTGAGGAAGAAAATCATGAATATACTATGGTTAATTTAGATGGGCAATTAAAAAACGATTGGCCTTCTGTATCCAAAGTAATGAAATTTTTTTATGATGAATTCCCAACCGAAGAAGCTGCTTTGAAAAAGGCGAAAGGTGACGTTGAATTGGCTGAACAATTAAAAGAAGAATGGGCCGCAGCAGGTTTGTATTCTACAAATATGGGGAGTAGAGTTCACTTTTTATTAGAGAAAAAATCTCACGAAATTTTCAAAATTAATAAACAAGTTAGAAAACCCGACTTTAACTGCGATTTTGAACAGATTTTAAAAGGTGATAGCATGATACATGCGGGAACTAAATTTTTGAATTTGATGGGAGAAAGAGGTGCGGTTCTTTTAGATACTGAAATTGTTCTCGGATGTAATCAATTAGGGTATGTGGGACAACCAGATAAAGTGTGGATTATTCAAAATAAAGAAAAAACTGATATAGGTTTAATAATAACCGATTATAAAACCAATAAACCTAAAAATTTTGAAGAAAATCAATTTACAAAAAGAATGTATTCACCATTTCAAAAATACCCGAATAATGCTTTAGGACACTATTTTTTGCAATTACCTTTCTATGGTAAATTATTACTTAAAATGTTACAAGGTAGTAAGTATGGAAACATTAAACTATATGGGTGTATTATTGTTCATCTTAAAGAAGATAGTGAGTATGAAGAATTTAGGGTCCCAAAAGAAGTAATAACCACTGTTTTAGATATGAAAATGGAAAAATATTTGACAAATAAAGAATAATTAATTATTCTTTATGTATGGACGATATTTTAAAACCAAAAATTGATTTAAAACAACAAGAAACCGTTGTTTGTGAGAAGTGTGGAAATAAATTCTTTAAGGAAGTAACACTGATAAAGAAAGTACCAAAAATATTAACAGGTAGTTCTGAAGATACATTAGTGCCTTTTCCCACCTATATGTGTGAAAGTTGTGGGCATGTAAATGAAGATTTTCAATTATTTGACAAATGATAACACACAAAGAATTCTATAACTGGTTAGAGGGGTATCTCTACGGTAAATTAGAGAACAAACACATTGATATTACACCAATAATTCAAAAAATGTCCGAAGTTAAAGATAATGATTCGGATATTGACATTGCATCATTCAAAGAAAGGTGGAATAAGGTTAGACCTCAAACTATTGAAATTAACAATAAAGAACAATTAAATGATTAACAAATTAGTACATTTTTCCGATTTACATATTCGTCTTTTTAAAGACCATGATTTATATCGCGACATTATTCGAGACATGTTGTCGCGATTTGAAGAAATTAAACCTGACCGAATTGTTTTTACTGGTGACTTGGTTCACTCAAAAAATCAGATGACACCTGAATTAATTGAAATGGTTTCTTGGGTTTTAAGTGAATGTGCAAAAATAACTAAAACAATAATTATTATTGGTAATCATGACTTTCTTGAAAATAACACGCAAAGACTTGATGCTTTAACACCAATTATTGATTCATTACAAAATGAAAATATTGTATATTACAAAAATAGAGGAACTTACGAAGATGAAAATATTGAGTGGGTGGTTTACTCACTTATGGAGCACAACTTACCGCCAGAAATTCCTACGACAGATAGGGTTAAAATTGGTTTGTTTCACGGACCTGTTATTGGATTATCTACTGACATCGGATATAAATTCGAGAGCGGTTTTGATTCATCTAAATTCAATGGTGTCGACCTTGTATTATGTGGGGATATACATAAAAGACAAGTATTTGATATACCCAATAAAAAGAAAGCTTACATGGTTGGTTCAACAATTCAGCAAAACTATGGGGAAACAATAACCAAACATGGATTTGGTGTATATGATATTGTTACTGATACCTATGAATTCGTTGATTTAAACAATCCAAAACCATTTTTATCTTTCAGAATTAAATCATTTGACGACATTGTAAATGGAACTGAAAAGTTAGCCAACGTATAATCTATGTACTCAGTCGAAATCAAAAACAATAAAGATATATATGATTTCTGTATGGTCAATGGCATTACAGACATCAATAAATTTATACAAGATTGTTTTAAACAAGGTTTTGACATTAAAAAATACGGACTTTTAGGTGAACAAGAAAAACGGGTGGAAATACCCGTTGAAGTTATCAAAGAAGTTCCCGTTGAAAAGATAGTTGAGAAGGTTGTTGAAGTCACTAAAGAGATTCCTGTAGACAGAGTTGTTGAGGTTATTAAAGAAGTTCCTGTCGAAAAAATAGTAACAATTTACGACAAAACTGACGACAGCGAACTGTTGTTAAAAATACAACAGTTGGAGAACGAAATGTCTAAAAAAGATAAAGAGTTAGACGAGTTTAGACGTAATTTAGACATTAATTTAGACGAAAATAAAGTTAAAATGTTGGAAACAACTTTACAGAGTCTAAGAAAAGAATTAAAATTAAAAAACGAAAAAATAAAAGAACTTGAAGATAAATTGAACAGTATTACATCAAATATGAATCAAACTGGTGCGGTTTATCTTAAAGGTTCAAACATTATTGAAAATTTATGAATATGATTATATTAATTTGGTTATTGATTGCATATGGACAATCAAACATTTTGGTTTACGGTTCCATTTTTAATGGATTTAGAAACTTTTTAAGTAAATGGGGAAATAATCCTTACGCACCATTTAATGGTGTTGGACAATTTTTCTCTGATTTATTAGGGTGTATGATGTGCACCTCAACATGGGTTGGATTTTTCCTGTCAATGGTATTTTTTTCACCCGCACAACATTTTTATGATACACATCCATTACTATCTTGGTTCTTTGATGGTATGTTAGCATCAGGATTTGTTTGGGGGGTTAATAGTATTATTGAATGGTTTGAGGAAAATAGACCGAACAAAAACCTATAATGAAAGACTTTTTAAAATTTACTATAGTATGGATTAGTCAAAATCTATCAATACCTTTTTGGTTGGTAGGACATGTTCATTTGATGGGTAATGTGTATGAAGATATACATGAAATCATAGCAAGTTTGGGAATGAACTTGATTGTTATGATAGGATTTCTTATTGATTATAAACAACAAACAAAAAAACAATAAATTATGCCAAAATCAAGAAACAGAAAGCAACACAAACAAAAATTAGCGGTTCGCAATGAAAAAATTAAAGCTCAACAGAAAAAAATGCAAAAAGAATACATGAAAATGTTTGAATCTCAAATGGAACAATTAAAGGCTAAATTTTCAGGTGAAACTGAAGATGATTTAAATATTAGTGTTGACGGTACTGAGATTCCTTTTGAAGTGGTAAAACCAAACGAATAAATGTGGGATTTATTCAATCCAATCCCCAACTTTAATTATAAAATAATGACAAAAGATATTAACATAGAATTATTAAATAATCCTTACGTACAAGTAATTTGGGAAGACTATGCGGAAAATTTTACACAAGAAAAAATAAAAAGTGTTAGACATTATTTCCAAAAAAAGTACGAAACAAATAATGTTAATGTTATCACAAAAACAAAGGTTGGTGACGATGTTGACACTAATAATGTTGATATATCATTCAACATATTAGATGAGAACTATCAGACAGATTTAATTAAGACTTTTCTTAAAACAAAATATGATGAAAGTTTAAANGANAAAATACTTGAGTTAAACTCTGTTGTTGATAATCAACTTGCCGCGACAAATAATGATGTTGCTCCTTTTAAAAGATGGTATATTAAGAATATTGAATTTTCAAACTTCTTGTCATATGGTGAAAATCAAAAATTAGATTTTGATAAATGTAGTGGGATTAATGTGGTTGAATCTAATCCACCAAACTTCGGTGGTAAAACAGTATTAACCGTGGATTTATTATTGTTTTTATTTTTTAATGAAACAACAAAAACAAATAAAGCGGAAGAGGTTTTCAATAGGTTCACAAATAAAGACAAAGTTCATGTTAAGGGGGAAATCATTATTGATGGTGATGAGTATATCATCATAAGAAACATTGGGAGGAAAAAATCAAAATCAGGTGACTGGAATGTAAAAACCGAATTGGACTTCTTCAAAAAATTATCGGACGGTAGTTTGCAAAACTTCACTGGTGAACAAAGAAGGGAAACTGAAAGTTTTATAAAAAACACCATCGGTTCCAAAGAAGATTTTTTGATGACTATCTTAACTACCGCAACAAATTTAGAAGAGTTAATTGATTCTAAACCCACTGCTAGAGGTCAAGTACTATCCAGGTTTATGGGGTTAGATTTTCTAAAACGAAAAGAAGATGTTGCCAAGGAAATCTATAGTCAGTTTTCAAAATCTATGCTATCAAATGTTTATAGTAGTGAAAAATTAAAATCAGATAATGAAAGTTATGAAATAAAAATTGGTGAACATAATATTGATATAAATAATTCTAAACAATCTTTATCTGAAATTTTAAATAAGATTAAGATTGGTCAGGAATATCGTGATAATTTATTGAAAAATAAACACATCATTGATACTGAGATTAGTTTAATATCACCAAATAAAGTTCAGGAAGAAATAAATGTTTTTGTAAACGAAAAAAATAAGGTTGAAAAACAATTACAAGATGTTAAAGTTGTTGAACCTTCATCCTACTATCATGAAGACAAGCATGATTTGGTTAAAGAAGAAGTTGCTGAAGTTTACAAAGATTTGATACGAATTGATACGCAAATATCCGATATTAATACATTAAAATCTTCAGTTGAGGGAGGGATTAAGTGTGAGCATTGCGGAATTGAACTAATGAACGCGGCAATAACTAACTCTAAAATATCCGAACTTGATGGTTTAATCCATCATAAAGAACAAAAAGAGGGGTTAATGAAAGATTTAAACATCAAAGAACAAGGGTTTGTCCAACTTAAAAAAGAGTTTGATGAGTATGAAAAGAACAAACTTATCAAAGAGAAGTACGAAGTTAGTATTGAAAGTTTTAATCTTAAAATTGAAAACCTAAGAGTTAAACTTGATAGGTATAACGAAGTTCAAGATAAAATCACCGAGAATAATAAAACCGATGGTTTAATAATTAAATCGGGTTTAAGACTGGATGAACTTGACAGAGAAAAAACTCAAACACAACGAAATATTGATAATTTTGAATATCAGATAAAAACTTTAACAACCAAGATTAAAGAGAATAAAGAAACAATTTTAAAGATTGAAGAAGAGGCTGAAAAAGAAAAGATATTTAAAATATATTTGGAAATTTTTGGTAAAAATGGTATTTCAAAAATGATTATGAAAACAATGATGCCATTAATCAATTCTGAACTACAAAGACTACTTGAGGATAGCTCTCACTTTAGACTTGAAATTAGGATTAACGATAAGAATGAGGTCGAATTTATCATGATTGATAACAATACTCAAATCGAGAAATTAATGTCATCAGGTTCAGGGTATGAACGAACAATCGCATCATTAGCGTTAAGAGCTGTGTTGAGTAAAATATGTTCATTACCCAAACCAAATATTGTGGTATTTGATGAGGTTTTTGGTAAAATATCCAATGATAATTTAGATATGGTTTCTGAGTTCTTTACAAAAATTAAAGAATATTTTGAAAAAATATTTGTTATAACTCACAATCCTTTAGTTAATAACTGGGCGGATAATATAATAAAAATTAGAAAAGAAGAGAATATTAGTTTTGTTTCTCAATAATTTTGTTATATCTTTGCTACTATAACTTTATAATATGAGTGATTACATAATGTTTATGTTTGGTGAGCACCAAGAACAAGATAGGTTTGTTGAAGTTATTGCAAATGATTTATTAGTTATAGCTCACTCTGACAATATAAAATTTTATTACGGACAAAGCTCGACTATTTTTACGTTTAAATCGAATGAAACTCTAGACGACATAAATGAGTATTTAACGATGCTTTTTGGAGACACAAACGTAGTATACGTTCTATTACCCTATTCAAGTGACAAAATGTCAGTTAAATTACCTAAAGGTATTTATGAACACTTGTTTGATATTAATAATGGTGAAACTTTGTCAGGTTTTACACCAACGGCACAGGAATCGTATATTGAGGAATTAAATAACTTTAAAAACGATTTAAAATTTATCAACTCGTTAGATGAAGATGATGAGGATGATGAAATTTTAATGTTAAAAAATAAGAAAAAAGAACCAAGTATTGATGAAATATTAGATAAAATCTCAGAAAAAGGCTTATCTTCGCTAACCAAAACAGAAAGAGTTATTTTAGAAAAGTATTCAAAAACAATTTAAATAAAATATGAAAGAAAAAAACTCGTCAATCCCTATTAACCAAGAGGAAATTCAGTATTACTTAAAAGACATTAGAAAAATTAAAGTCATGACACCTGAAAGGGAGAGAGAATTGGCTGAGATAATTAATTCAGGTAATTTAACTGATTCTGATAGAGATAAAATCAATAAAGAATTACTTGAAGGTAATTTAAGATTTGTAATTACTGTGGCGAAACAATATCAAAATCAAGGGTTAGATTTTCCTGATTTGGTCGCTGAGGGTAATTTAGGTCTTATGAAAGCCATTCAAAACTTTGATTGGAGTAAGAAGTTAAGATTTATCTCATATGCGGTTTGGTGGGTTAAACAATCCATATTACAATCTTTGAATGACAACGCTAGAACGATACGTCTACCTGTTAACGTGGTACAAGACCTACATAGAGCTAAAAAAGAGGTTGAGAATAACGGGGGAACCTTGGAGGACAAATATCAGTCTTTACCATCTATTGTTGATTTGGATATGAAGATAAATGAGGATGGTGACACATTAATTGATATTGTTAAAAATCCTGATGCTGAGATGCCTGACGCGTCATTCAACAGTACTGACCTACTAAAACAAAACTTAATTAAGTTGTTATCATCTTTGGATGATAGAGAAAAGTGTATTATTGAAGATTATTTTGGTCTTACTGGGTCACCAAGAACATTAGAGGATATTGGTGGAGATTTTAATCTGACTAAAGAAAGAGTTAGACAAATTAAAGAAAAGGCGTTAAGAAAACTAAGAAACGATAGTTCAATATTGTTTGACTATATGTAAAAATCGAGAAAACCTTCTATTTATTATTGTAGAAGGTTTTTTACTTTTATTTAATAACAAAAATAATTATGAAAAATATTTTAAATTTTATTGACACATGGGGTGTTAGAATTATGACCGTTTTGGTTTTAGTTGTTTTTTTGAAGACCTGCTCAACAAACAGCAGAATTGATAAAGTTAACAAAGAAATTAAATCAGTTAACCAAAGTGTTGATTCTCTATCAACAACATTAAAAAAAGAAATTAAGATTGAAGGTTTAAAGTCAGAAAAAAGAATGATTCAAGCAACTGATAGAAAAATGATGGACGTTAACCGTCAAACTGAGATTGATAAAGAAATTTCAGAACTTCAAAAATAATGAAAAAAGTTTTAGAATGGGTAAAAAATAATCCTAATAGGACTATGTTTTTAGTTCCTATTATTCTTGTTGCGGGTATTTCAATATCTCACGTCGTGTCATGGTACGATATTGCCAACCCAATAAATTGGGCTATATACTTATCAATAGCTATTGAAGTCGGAGCAATGACTGCGTTAGTTGCTGCAACAAACAAAATAAAAGGTGGGGTTTGGTTCATGTTTGGATTGGTAACCTTTATTCAAATGATAGGTAATATATTTTTCTCATATAAAGAAATTGATGAGAACGGCGAGTTATTTAAATCTTGGGTTGAATTAACATTACCTGTTTGGGAAAATTTAGGTACAGATGTTAATGACATCCTATCGTTAAAAAGATGGCTAGCTTTTTTAGAAGGAGGGTTATTACCAATAATTTCATTAACTTCTTTACACTTTTTTATAAAATATAAAGACAATGAACAAACTGAAGAAACTAAAATAGAAATAAGAGAGGTTGAGAAGATTGTTGAGGTACCAGTAGAGATAGAAAAAATAGTTGAAAAACCTGTTGAGACAATCAAAGAAGTTGAAAAGATTGTTGAGGTACCTGTAGAAGTCATTAAAGAAGTTGAGAAGATTGTTGAGGTACCTGTAGAAGTCATTAAAGAAGTTGAGAAGATTGTTGAGGTACCTGTAAATTATTATATAAATGAAGTTGGTGAGGTTTATGATGAAAATGGTCACAGTATTGATTCAACTACTACTACAACCACAGATAATATTAAAAGATTAAGTTACACCAAATAAACCAAATAACCCGTATGGTTAATGTTAAACATAATAAAACATAATAGGTTTAATCCAAGTGGTAAACAAAAGAAAAAAAATCAAATAATATTAATCCATACTGGTAGAATATACTCTGATTACATTAATTCATTAACTTATCGTTTTAACGGCAATTATAGTAAAGTACCCAATTATTTAATCACTAAAAATGGGGAAATATTTCAGTTTTTAGAAAACACTGAGCATTCAAATATCTTTGATATTCCAAATATTAATAGAAATTCCATAATTATTTCTTTAGAGAATTTAGGTTGGTTACAAAAAGAACCATTAAAAAATTATTACGTTAACTGGATTGGTGATATTTATAATGGTAAAGTGTATGAAAAAAAGTGGAGAGATTACTTTTTTTGGGAACCTTACACAAAGACTCAGATAGAAAAAACTGTTGAGTTGTGTAAAAACATATTCTCAGAAATGTCAATAAATCCACAATTTATCGGACACAATACTAAAATAAACGGAATTGAAAAATATGAAGGTGTTGTTAGTAGAAGTAATTTTGATGTAAATTATACTGATGTTAATCCATCCTTTGACTTTGAATACTTTTTAAATGAATTAGAAAATGAAGAATACACATGATGAAATAAAACAATTACTAAAAGCCTCTCGAGAAATGCTTACTAATTCTACAGTTTCTGAGGATTATAAACAAATACGTAGTAAGTATGGAATCATAACCGAGCAAGGTGTGGATTTAACCGATGGTAATATTACTAAAAAAACAAACATAACCAAATCTGTTGAAGACACGATTGACGACCAAACTAAAAAAGGTAAAGATAAAAAACAAGCATACAGAATATCAGGTGGTATTTTGGTTTTAAATGGTAAAGAAAAACAGGACACCGAATTAACTACAGATGAGAAAGAGGCGTTTCAAGAAACTATGGAAGAATTTGTGAATGAAGTTTCTGATTTGGTAGATTTTAATAGTTTAAATATCTACCCACAGAATGTTGAATGGTCAGGAAGATTAATTGAATTTGATATTGAATTCTTTTACTCTATTGGTGAGGAAAATGGAATCTATATTAATGGAGAAATGATTAAAACGGATGAAAAATTTTTAGAAATG
>JGI10211J34971_10003823_pt1 | contig 12005 bp, 8 predicted proteins | sample Etolagsediment_FD_34971 | JGI IMG/M metagenome (IMG submission 34971) | reverse complement strand
TACGCTTATCTTTACGCGGCTTACGCACCAACTGGTTAATAGTCGCCATTAATTTTTCTCCAATTTGAGATTAACTCATACTCTAAATCTTAATTGCAGCCAAAACGGCCACAATTAGGGACTGGGAATTTTAGTTACCTAAATTCAATAAGTCAAGCATAAATACTTGAATTTATTATCTGAATTAGATTTCACCTTCCACAATTTCTACTTCACTCTCTTCTGTAACCATGGTTTCTGTAGAAGCTTCTACATCATCTTCTGGCTTCATAAAGGCTTGTAACTCTTCTAATGCTGCATCACTTGCCTCTTTACGAGCTTGGTGATATGCAAAACCTGTACCTGCAGGAATCAAGCGACCCACAATAACATTTTCTTTCAAACCAACTAGAGTATCACGCTTGCCGCTTACCGCTGCTTCCGTTAACACACGAGTTGTTTCTTGGAAAGATGCGGCTGAAATAAATGACTCTGTTGCCAACGATGCTTTGGTAATACCAAGTAACACACGTTGATAACTTGCCTCAACCTCACCCTTCTCTCTTGCTTTATCATTTAGCTCAATGACTCGTGCATATTCAGCTTGTTCACCTTTGATAAGACCCGTATCGCCAGGACTCTTAATCTCGACTTTACGAAGCATCTGACGAACGATGGTTTCGATGTGCTTATCATTGATTTTTACACCCTGTAGGCGATAAACATCTTGGACTTCATCAACAATATACTCTGCCAACTTCTCAATACCCAATAGACGTAAGATATCATGTGGATTAGGGTTACCGTCTACAACGACATCCCCTTTTTCAACACGCTCACCTTCAAAGACTGAAACTGTACGCCATTTAGGGATAAGTGCTTCATACTGCTCACCGCTATCTTGAGAGATAACAAGACGCTGCTTACCTTTGGTCTCTTTACCAAAGCCAATTACACCAGATACTTCCGCCATAATTGATGGCTCTTTTGGTTGACGTGCTTCAAACAAGTCAGCAACACGTGGCAAACCACCCGTGATATCTTTGTTTTTAGAAGAGGCTTGAGGAATACGAGCTAAAACGTCACCCGCTCCAATCGGAGAACCTTCTTGAACTACAACCACACCATTCTCTGGAAGATAATACAGTGCTGGCGTCTGAGTTCCTGCGAAACAAACTGACTCACCCGCTTCATCAACTAATGCGATATAAGGTCTAGCTTCTTTTACTGAAGCAGCACGCTCTTTAGCATCTTTAACTACATAAGTCGTTAAACCAGTTAAGTCATCAATATTCTCTTCAACCGTTCCTTCGAAGTTACCAAACTTGGCCGTACCATTCACTTCAGTAATTACTGGGTGCGTGTGTGGGTCCCATTGTGCCAAAACATCTCCAGCGGAAACCTTGCCACCATCTTCAACACTTACAGTCGAACCGTACGCGATTTTATAACGCTCTTGTTCACGACCAGACTCATCGGCAATAGTAATCTCACCAGAACGTGAAGTGACGACAATTTTACCGTCTGAGTTCTTGATGGTCTTTAAGTTAAACCATTTAGCTGAACCATTATGACGAACTTCAATCTGGCTCTGTGCAGAAGAACCTGACGCAGTTCCACCAATGTGGAATGTACGCATGGTCAACTGGGTACCTGGCTCACCGATAGACTGAGCAGCCATAACACCAACCGCTTCACCCATGTTAACCATGTGTCCACGAGCTAAGTCACGACCATAACAAGTCTGGCAAATACCAAAGCGAGTTTCACAAGCCATTGGTGAACGGACAAACACATGATCCGCCCCACTTTCATCAATAATGGTAACCAAAGCTTCATCTAGCAAGGTATCGCGTGCAACAAGCAACTTTCCGTCAGATGTCATCACATCCTGACTAACAATACGACCTAAGATACGATCTTTAAGGGTTTCAACAACATCTCCACCCTCAACGTGTGCAGTCATTTTAATGCCTGCTTCGGTACCACAATCTTCCTCTGTTACCACCACATCTTGTGCAACGTCAACTAAACGACGTGTTAAGTAACCAGAGTTTGCTGTTTTAAGTGCCGTATCCGCCAAACCTTTACGTGCACCGTGAGTTGAGATGAAGTACTGAAGTACGTTCAAACCTTCACGGAAGTTCGCTGTGATTGGGGTTTCGATGATTGATCCATCCGGCTTAGCCATCAGACCACGCATACCGCCTAACTGACGCATCTGAGCAACACTACCACGCGCCCCAGAATCGGCCATCATGTAAACAGAGTTGAAAGAGGTTTGCTGAACATCTTTACCTTCTTTATCGGTAACCGTCTCAAACTGCAACTCTTCCATCATTGACTTGGTCACTAACTCATTTGTATGAGACCAGATATCAACCACTTTGTTATAACGCTCACCATCGGTCACTAAACCTTGTGAGAACTGACCCTGAATCTCAGCCACCTGGCTCTCTGCACGTTCAATAATTCCAGTTTTACTATCAGGAATCAACATGTCGTCAGAACAGAATGACAGGCCTGCTAGGGTTGACCATTTGAAACCTGCATACATTAGCTGATCAGCAAATACAACCGTCTCTTTTGGTCCTAGAACACGATAACAAGTATTTAATACTGAGCTTATATTTTTCTTCGTTAAGTTCAGATTAAGTAAATCGTAACTTAGACCTTTAGGTAAGATTCGTGCTAACAAAGCACGTCCAGCAGTCGTCTCGACAATACGAGAACTCACTGTTTCTGTTCCGGTTTCATCGATTACCGTCTCTTCCACTTTCAATTTAATGATTGTGTGCAAGTGAACGGCTTTCGCTGTCATCGCTCTTTCAACTTCTTGCCAGTTAGAGAATGCCTTCCCTTCACCAATTGAGTTGATACGTGAACGTGTAATGTAGTAAAGACCTAATACAACATCCTGTGAAGGAACGATAATTGGCTCACCGTTAGCAGGTGAAAGCAAGTTATTGGTCGACATCATCAATGTACGCGCTTCAATCTGAGCTTCAAGTGACAACGGCACGTGTACCGCCATTTGGTCACCATCGAAGTCAGCGTTGAATGCTGAACATACAAGTGGGTGAAGGTTAATTGCCTTACCTTCGATCAATACAGGTTCAAACGCTTGGATACCCAATCTATGAAGTGTTGGTGCACGGTTCAATAGAACTGGGTGTTCGCGAATAACTTCATCCAACACATCCCATACTTCTGGTAAGCCTTGCTCAACCATTTTCTTAGACGCTTTAATCGTTGGTGCTAAACCACGTTTCTGTAACTTACTGAAGATAAATGGCTTGAATAGCTCAAGTGCCATTTTCTTCGGTAAACCACATTGGTGAAGACGTAAAGTTGGTCCAACCACGATGACAGAACGACCAGAGTAGTCAACACGCTTACCAAGTAAGTTTTGACGGAAACGCCCTTGCTTACCTTTAATCATGTCAGCAAGTGACTTCAATTGACGCTTATTTGTTCCAGTAACAGCACGTCCACGGCGCCCGTTATCCAATAATGAATCAACTGCTTCTTGCAACATACGTTTTTCGTTACGTACGATAATATCAGGTGCCATCAAATCCAATAAACGCTTTAAACGGTTATTACGGTTGATTACTCGACGATACAAATCGTTTAGATCAGACGTCGCAAAACGACCGCCGTCTAGTGGGACTAAAGGACGTAGCTCAGGCGGAAGCACTGGCAATACATCCAGAATCATCCACTCTGGCTTATTACCTGAGTAAAGGAATGCTTCGATTAGCTTTAAGCGTTTAGTAATTTTCTTCTGCTTGGTTTCAGAATTTGTACTTTCAAGCTCTTCTCTTAAGCTGACCGCATCACCTTTAAGGTCGATAGCTTGAAGCATCTTCTTAATCGCTTCAGCACCCATCTGAGCTTCAAACTCATCACCATGTTCATCTAATGCATCAAGATACTCTTCTTCTGTCAGCAACTGCCAAGGCTCCAAAGGAGTCAAACCAGGATCTACCACCATGAATGCTTCAAAGTACAATACCGCTTCGATAGACTTCAAAGTCATATCTAACATCAAACCAATACGTGAAGGCAATGATTTTAAGAACCAGATATGAGCAACCGATGTAGCAAGGTCAATATGACCCATACGTTCACGACGCACCTTAGATTGAGTTACCTCAACACCACACTTCTCACAGATAACACCACGGTGTTTTAAACGCTTATATTTACCACATAAACATTCGTAATCACGGATTGGTCCAAAGATTTTGGCACAGAAAAGCCCATCACGTTCAGGCTTGAACGTACGGTAGTTAATGGTTTCTGGCTTCTTAACTTCGCCGAAAGACCATGAACGGATTTTTTCTGGTGAAGCAAGTGATACTTTTATTGCATCAAAATCGCTTGAGACGTTTTGTTTTTTTAGAAAACCTAATAAATCTTTCATTTAGTCTTGCTCCAACTCAATATCAATACCTAAAGCACGAATCTCTTTGCGTAATACGCTAAACGATTCAGGCATACCTGGTTCCATATACTCGTTACCATCAACAATGTTTTTATACATTCTGGTACGACCGTTTAAGTCATCCGACTTAACCGTTAGCATCTCCTGTAAAGTAAAGGCAGCACCGTATGCTTCTAGTGCCCACACCTCCATCTCACCGAAACGCTGCCCACCAAACTGAGCTTTACCACCTAACGGCTGCTGAGTTACTAGACTATATGGGCCAGTAGAACGTGCATGCATTTTATCGTCAACCAAGTGATTAAGCTTTAAGTAGTACATGTAACCAACTGTTACCGGACGGTCAAACTCTTCACCAGTTAGTCCATCAAATAATTTCATCTGACCAGACTCAGGAAGATCAGCCAATCTCAACATCGCCTTAATCTGCCCTTCAGAAACACCATCAAATACTGCTGATGCGACTGGAACCCCTTTCTTAAGGTTATGAGCCAGCTCAATTACTTCATTGTCTGTGAAGGTCGAGAAATCAACCCCCTGACCTTGAGTATCGTTATAAATTTTATCTAAGAAACTACGAATCTCTGCAATTTCTGCTTGCTGCTGCAACATTGCATTAATCTTTGTTCCAAGCCCTTCAGCCGCTAAACCAAGGTGAACTTCTAGGATCTGACCAACGTTCATACGTGATGGTACACCCAATGGGTTCAAACAGATATCAACAGGACGACCTGTTTCATCATATGGCATATCTTCTACAGGACAAATACGTGAGATAACACCTTTGTTCCCGTGACGACCAGCCATCTTATCACCAGGCTGAATACGACGCTTAATTGCTACGTAAACCTTAACCATTTTAGAAACACCCGGCGCTAAATCGTCACCTTGGCTTAGTTTCTTACGCTTCTCTTCGTAAGCATCGTTAAGTTCAATACGTTTCTGTTTTAGTTGAGCATCTAGGCCTTCTAATTGACGAGAAATTTCTGCATCGTCAACATTTAAAGTAAACCACTTAGCGTTATCAACGCCAGCTAAATACGCTTCAGTAATGGCCGTTCCGTCAACCAGTTTATGACCAACAATCATCGTCTTAATACGATCTAAAGTATCAACTCGCAAAATAGTGAACTGCTCGTCAATATCTTTACGAATCTTAGACAACTCATCTTCTTGGATTGCTAATGCACGGCTATCTTTCTGAATACCTTCACGTGTGAACACTTGAACATCAATAACCGTTCCTTCAATCCCTTTACTTACACGTAAAGAAGTGTCTTTAACATCAGAGGCTTTTTCACCAAAGATGGCACGCAGTAATTTCTCTTCTGGCGTTAACTGAGTCTCACCCTTAGGTGTCACCTTACCTACCAGAATATCACCCTGCTTAACTTCGGCACCAACATAAACAATTCCGCACTCATCTAAACGAGCCAGTGCAGATTCACCAACGTTAGGAATATCGGCAGTAATCTCTTCAGGACCAAGCTTAGTATCACGCGCTAAACACGTTAGCTCTTCAATGTGAACCGTTGTATAACGATCTTCTTGAACAACGCGCTCAGAAACAAGGATTGAATCCTCAAAGTTATAACCGTTCCATGGCATAAATGCGATACGCATGTTCTGACCTAGCGCCAACTCACCTAAATCAGTTGACGGACCATCAGCCATTACATCACCGCGGCGAACAATATCACCTGACTTAACAATTGGCTTCTGGTTGATACACGTGTTTTGGTTAGAACGCTGATATTTAACTAAGTTATAGATATCAACACCAGACTCACCTTCTTGAATCTCATCACCATTTACACGAACAACAATACGAGCTGAATCCGAAGACACAACCTCACCACCACGTTCGGCAACAACCGTTACACCGGAGTCAATCGCAACAGTCTTCTCAACACCCGTTCCAACTAACGGCTTATCTGCACGCAAGGTTGGTACAGCCTGACGCTGCATGTTGGCACCCATTAGGGCACGGTTAGCATCATCGTGCTCAAGGAATGGAATTAACGCTGCAGCAACCGATACGATCTGCTGAGGTGATACATCCATATAGTTAATGTCACTTGAAGATGACAATGTAAATTCGTTTTGGTGACGTGCAGAAATTAACTTGTCTGTAAAACGGTTATCCGCATCAAGTCCGGCACTCGCCTGAGCGATTACAAACTGTGCTTCATCAATCGCTGAAACATATTCCACTTCATCCGTAACAACACCATCAACAACTTTACGGTAAGGCGTTTCTAAAAAGCCATACTCGTTAGTCTTAGCGTAGATCGCTAACGTATTGATCAAACCAATGTTTGGTCCTTCAGGTGTTTCAATTGGACATACACGACCATAGTGCGTTGGGTGAACGTCACGTACTTCAAATCCAGCACGCTCACGAGTCAAACCACCTGGCCCAAGAGCCGAAACACGACGTTTGTGTGTTACCTCAGAAAGAGGGTTAACCTGATCCATAAACTGAGATAACTGGCTTGAACCAAAGAACTCTTTAATTGCAGCAGAAACTGGCTTAGCATTAATTAAGTCTTGTGGCATTAGGCCATCAGATTCAGCCTGGTTTAAGCGCTCTTTAACAGCACGTTCAACACGAACTAAACCAACACGGAAAGCATTTTCAGCCATCTCACCCACCGCACGAATACGACGGTTTCCTAAGGTATCAATATCATCAACGGTACTTAAACCATTACGAATATCGATCATTTCACGAATAACTTCAATAATGTCTTCTTTGGCAAGAATCCCTTCGCCATCATTATTTGAACGACCTAAGCGACGATTAAGCTTCATACGCCCAACGGATGATAGGTCATAACGACTTTCATCAAAGAACAAGCTCTTAAACAAAGCTTCTGAAGACTCTTTTGTTGGTGGCTCACCCGGACGCATCATACGATAAATTTCAACTTGAGCTTCGAGCTGCGACGTTGTTGAATCTAAATTAAGCGTATCGGAAATGTATGGACCATTTTCTAACTCATCAACGTAAAGAATTTTTAGCTTAGCTTTCTCAATCAGACTAATGCGATCAATCGCATCTGCAGTTAAGACTTCATTAGCACGTGAAACCAATTCACCGGTATTTGTATCTGTAATACCCGTACCCAAAATCTTACCTAATAGGTATTCAGATGGAACCTCAACTTTTTTAACGTCAGCTTCTTTTAACTGTTTTATGGTACGAGCCGTAATTTTTTGGCCCATCTCAACAATGACAGTACTGCCTTTTTTGATATCAAAACTTGCTGTCTGACCCTTTAACTGGTCAATATTAAGATCAAGCATAAACTTGCCCTTAACAACATTAACTAAGTTTTGTTCAAAGAACGCATTAAGAATATCTTCATTACTTAAACCCATCCCTCGAAGCAGAATTGATACTGGTAATTTACGACGACGGTCAATACGAGTGAAAACACAATCGTTGTGATCAAATTCAAAATCTAACCAAGAACCACGGTATGGAATGATACGAGCATTGAATAATAACTTACCAGAGGAGTGCGATTTACCCTTATCATTATCAAAGATAACACCAGGTGAACGATGAAGCTGAGTAACAATGACTCGCTCTGTACCGTTGATAACAAACGTTCCGTTATCAGTCATTAATGGAATATCACCAAGATAAACTTCTTGCTCTTTAACATCCTTAACAGGACGCTTTCCAGCTGGTGCATCTTTATCAAACAGCACTAAGCGCATCTTAACGCGCAATGGAGCGGCATACGTAACACCACGCTGCTTACACTCTTTCACGTCAAACTCAGGCTGCCCCATGTGATAACTCACATACTCAAGATCAGCTGTGCCGGCCACACCATGAATAGGAAAAACAGAATTAAATGCGGCATGTAAGCCAGCATCGATTCGCTCTAAAGGTTTAGCATCTTTCTGTAAGAAATCATGGAAAGAACCTTTTTGTAGCGAAAGCATGTACGGTACTTCAAGAATTGATTGGCGCGTTGCAAAATTTTTACGGACGCGTTTCTTTTCTGTCAAAGAATAAGTCATCGTTTACCTCGACGTTAATAAGTCAGGATTACATAGCCAAACGGCTATAAGAAATGCATAAAACTGTAGTAGTTAAAGTCAGTAACAAACAAGTTGTCCACATATTACTAACACACTTTTACACACTGTTAAAAACGAGAAAAGGCCGGTGCCATAAGCACCAGCCATTTCAATGCTGCAAAGCAGCAAGTAGAGTTAAATTACTTAACTTCTACTTCGATACCAGCTTCTTTAAGCTCAGCAGCCATAGCGTCTGCTTCTTCTTTAGAAACGCCTTCTTTCAATGTGAAAGGAGCGCTTTCTACAGCTTCTTTAGCTTCTTTAAGACCTAGTCCAGTCGCTGCACGAACCGCTTTGATAGCTGCAACTTTGTTAGCGCCAGCACCAGTAAGAACTACGTCAAACTCAGTTTGAGCTTCTGCAGATGCACCAGCATCTGCAGGACCTGAAGCAACCATTGCTGCTGCAGATACACCAAACTTCTCTTCCATTGCAGAAACTAATTCTACAACTTCCATTACAGACATAGCTGCAACTGCTTCTAAAATATCATTTTGTGATACAGACATTTGAAATCTCCAAATATTAAATAGGGTTTAAACGATGAACGTTTAATAATAATTAAGCTTCTTCTTTTTGCTCTTTAACCGCTGCAAGGCCACGAGCCAATTTAGCAACAGGTTCTTTCATAACAAATAGAAGTTTAGCAACAGCTTCGTTGTAAGTAGGTAGAGCAGCGACAGCTGAAAGCTGAGACGCATCCATAACTCCTTCACCGATAGACAATGACTTAACAATAAGTGCAGCGTTATCTTTAGAGAAGTCCTTGAAAACACGTGCCGCATTCCCTAACTCTTCACCAGAGAAAGCAAATACAAGCGGACCAACAAATGTGTCAGCCATGTCTTCAAACTTAGTACCAGCTACAGCGCGACGTGCAAGTGTGTTTTTAACAACACGAACTTGAACACCAGCGTCACGAGCTTTAGCACGTAATACGGTCATTTGCTCTACAGTCAAACCACGATATTCAGCTGCAACCATTGATCCAGCATCTGCAGCAACTGCAGCCACTTCTTCAACAACTAGCTTTTTATCTTCGATATTGAGTGCCATATAACCTCCAAAACAGTTTAGCGATATCGATCCGCTAAACTCTTCCATCTACGTAGGCTTATTACTATTAAGAGTGCATGTCCTGCACTCACCTACGGTCTGCGATGAGCGCTCACTTGTAACCATTTAAGATTTAAGGAGACCCAATTCGCAAATAATGTCTGCACCAACTTAGTTAGTGCAGCCACCATTATAGTGTCGACTGATCAACTACTAGGCCTGGACCCATTGTAGAAGAGATAGTCACTTTCTTAACATAAGTCCCTTTAGCCGAAGCAGGTTTTGCTTTTACTAGGTCTTCAATTAAGGCATTTAAATTTTCTTTTAACTTGTCTGAGTCAAATGCAACTGTACCGATCGCAGCATGGATAATACCCGCCTTATCTGCACGGAAACGTACTTGACCCGCTTTAGCGTTATTGATAGCGCCAACAACGTCAGGTGTTACCGTACCTGTTTTAGGGTTAGGCATTAATCCACGTGGACCAAGTACCTGACCTAACATACCGACAACACGCATCGCATCAGGAGAAGCGATAACGACGTCAAAATCCATCATTCCGCCTTTGATTTCAGCAGCTAGCTCATCCATACCAACATAGTCAGCACCGGCAGCTTTAGCGGCAGCCTGGTTTGCTTCACCTGTAAATACGGCAATACGTACTGACTTACCAGTACCATTAGGCATAACCGTTGCACCACGTACTACTTGATCAGATTTACGAGGATCAATCCCTAAACGGATAGACACATCGACAGATTCAGTAAACTTAGAAGAGGCTAATTCTTTAACAAGGTTAAAACCTTCAACGATGTTATAAGATGAATTACGATCAATACGACCAGCGTATGCTTTTTGTTTCTTAGTTAGTTTTGCCATCTTATTAACCCTCTACCACTAGACCCATTGAGCGCGCAGAACCAGCAATGATATTTACTGCAGCGTCAAGGTCATTAGCGTTTAAGTCCGCCATTTTAGTATTTGCAATTTCTTCTAATTGCGCGCGAGTTACCGTTCCAACCTTATTTACGTTAGGGACGGCACTTCCACTTTTAATGCCGGCAGCTTTCTTTAAAAGAATTGCAGCTGGAGGCGTCTTAGTTACGAAAGTGAAACTCTTATCACTGAAAACAGTAATAACAACAGGTGTAGGCATTTTAGCTTCTAAAGACTGAGTCTGAGCGTTGAATGCTTTACAGAATTCCATGATGTTAACACCGTGCTGACCTAGTGCAGGACCAACTGGTGGACTTGGGTTTGCAGCACCAGCAGGTACTTGCAACTTGATGTAGGCAGAAATCTTCTTAGCCATTTTTATCTCCTTATGGGTATAACGCCTCTCAGCTTCCCAGTGGGTTTATCTATATCAGTTATTAACTTTTTTCTACTTGAGTAAACTCAAGATCTACTGGTGTAGAACGTCCAAAGATCAATACCGATACCTGAAGTTTATTTTTCTCGTAATCCACGCCTTCGACAACCGCTTCAAAATCTTTGAACGGACCATCGGTTACACGAACCATCTCGCCTGGCTCATAAATAACTTTAGGACGTGGCTTGTCAACGCCAGACTCTACTCGCTGAAGGATGTTATCGACTTCTTTTTGCGAAATAGGTGCTGGGCGATCGCTCGTTCCACCAATGAAACCCATTACCTGCGGAACGCTTTTAACCAAATGCCACGACTCTTCTGTCATTTCCATTTGCACTAACACATACCCCGGGAAAAACTTTCGTTCACTGGTTCTTTTCTTACCATCACGAATCTCTACCACTTCCTCAGAAGGGACTAGAATTTCACCAAACTGATCTAAAAGTTCAGCCCGTTCTGCGTATTCCATGATTGCTTTTTGTACTTTTTTCTCATAACCAGAATAAGCATGAACGACGTACCATCTCTTTGCCATCTTAACCACCTTGTCCTGTTAACAACTTCACTGCCCATAAAAAGAACATGTCAATCAACCAGAAGAAAATACCCATAATAATAACCATTACAAATACAATCAGTGTCATCTGCGTTGTTTCTTGACGAGTAGGCCACACGACCTGCTTTACTTCTTTTTTAGCGTGCATCAGGTAGTTATACCATCCACGGCCCATTTCAGTTTGATACAAAATAAACGCAGCAACACCCACACCTGCAATTACGCCTAAAACACGCAATACTGGATGCGCTTCCGCATAAGTGTAATAACCGACTAACGAGCCAATCAAAACAACAACAGCTAGCAACAACTTAGCTGTATCTAATGGATTCGATGCTTTTTGATCTTGAACTTGTTTACTCATAACCTACTAGCTATATATAAAACGACCCGCATTCCTAAAAATGCAGGTCGTTATGAATTTGGCAGGGGTAGAGAGATTCGAACTCCCAACACCCGGATTTGGAATCCGGTGCTCTACCAATTGGAGCTA
>JGI10211J34971_10003822_pt1 | contig 12006 bp, 19 predicted proteins | sample Etolagsediment_FD_34971 | JGI IMG/M metagenome (IMG submission 34971) | reverse complement strand
ATCGTGGGCATCGGCTCTCCGCAGATCGACAACTTCACCGAAGCATCCGGCTACGCCGTCCACGCCCACAACTGCGTGGATGGCGGCGCCAATACCGACATCGACTTTGACGCCTACGCCGCCCCCGGGTCCCTGGCCCTGTGTGGGGCGGGTATCTAACGAAAGGACAACCCAATGGCCGATCTGACCGCCAACACGCCCAGCCGCACCGCCTCGGACATCGCCGCGAACCAAGAGGACGGCGCCGCCGCGATCACCTTCGTCAACACCGGCAAGGAGTTTCTGCTGGTCGATCACACCAACGTCGGCGGCTCGGCTTCGGACCTGACGATCGCCACCACGCTGACGATCGACGGCGAAGCCGTGGCCGACAAGGTTGTCGCCATCGCCGCCGGCGAGAAGCATCTGGTCGGGCCGTTCCCGACCAACATCTACAACGACGACGACAACGAGGTCAATGCGACCCTGGACGGCGGGTACGCCGACATCACCATCACGCTGATCCGGCCGGCGTAACCGGGCCGGCAGCCGACCCCTAGCTCAACGAGGAGACGACTCTTATGGCAAAGCAATACTACTACGGCGACGACAACACGCTGAACTACTCGTCGACGCTGCTGGACGGCTCGGCCACGACGCCGGCGACGGCGTCGTGGAGCGAGGTCCAGATCGTTCGCGACGAAACCCACGACGACCAGGCGTCGGAGATCGACATTTCCAGCCGCGAAAGCGACGTCGACCTCGGCGCCCCCGGCCGCCGGAAGATCTCGATCGACGTGGACCTGATCTATCGTCCCGGCGACACCGGCTTCGACGCCATCGAGACCGCTTACCAGACCCGCGACCCCGTGGCCCTGGCGATGATGAACGGCGCCATCGCCACCGCCGGCAACAAGGGCAAGGCGGCCAACTGGTCGGTTCTCAAGATGTCCACGCCCAAGCCGCTGCGGGACGTGCTGGTCACGTCGATCACGCTGGTCCCGTACAGCCAGTACGAGGATTACACGGCCGCGTAACGGCCGGCTGGCCACGCGACGGAAAGGAGCACGCTGTGAAGGCATTCAAGGACACCACCGGGCGCACCTGGCGGGTCAATATCACGATCGGATCGGCCAAGCGGGTTCGCGATCTGCTGGGCGTCAGCCTGCTGAGCCCGCTGACCGGCGACCCGCCGCTGGTCAGCCGACTGACCGTCGACGCGCTGACGCAGGCGGAAGTGTTGTGGGCGCTGTGCGAGCCCGACGCCGCCGACGAGGGCATCGCCGAAGATGCGTTCTACGGCTACCTGGTCGGGCCCACGCTCGACCAGGCGGTCAAGGCGTTGATGGAGGAGTTGGCGGATTTTTTCCGGCGCCTCCGTCGCGACGCGATCGCCGACGAGATCGATGCGCAGATGGCCCGCGTGGCGGCGGTGATGGCGATTGCGACGAGTGGACAGCCGTCTGGCGACTCGCCGGCGTCGTCGGAATCGACCCCCGCGCCCTGACGCTGCGCGAGCTGCACGCGATGGTCCACGGCCGCCAGCAGGCGGCCTGGCTGCACACCGCCGCCATCCTGGCCCAGCTCGCCAACACCGCCTACGCGGCGACGGAGCTGGCGACGCTCGACGAGTACAACCCGTATGACGCCGACGGTCGGCTGAAGGATCCGCCGGCCGTCGATCAACCGTTGCGACGCAGATAGACCATGGAAGGACACGCGATGAAACCACGACGAAAGCACCTGCTGCTGGCGATCCTGCTGGTCCTGGTGGCGACGCTGTCGGGATGCCTGACGGCGACCTGGTCGCCCGAGGCCAAGCACGTCGCCGCCCGCGACACGTTCAACGCGACCGTCAAGGCCCTCACCGCCGCGATCGACGCCGGTCAGTTCACCGACGCCGAGGCCCTGAAGATCCTGGAGTTGGCTCAGGCGGGCCGCAAGGCCCTGAACGCCTGGGAGGACGCCGTGACCTCTGACACCCCACCGGCAGACCAGATCGCACGGTACGAGGCGATCCTGGCCGACCTGTCGGCATTCCAGTGAAAGGAGCCCCGCTGATGGACCCGCTTGCTTGGTTGCAACTCGGCATGGCCGCCCTGGAAGGCGGCGCCCGCATCTACCGCCTGGCCAAGGCCGAGGCGGCGGGCGAGCCGGTGACGGTCGAACACATCGCCGCCGCCCGCAAGAGAACCGACGACGCCGTCGACGGCCTGGCCGCCGCGGTCGCACGGCAAACCAAACGAACGCCGGGCGCGCCCCCACCGCCGCCGAACAGCATATCGCGTCCATAGCGTCGCCGGCGGAACTGAAAGACACCGGAAAGGAGCCGAACCCCGATGGACCTCAAACGAATTCTGACCAACCTGGCCAGCCGGAAGTTCCTGGCCGCCCTGGTCGTACAGATCGCCTCGGTTTGCGCCATCTTCGCCCCGGCCATGGAAAACCAGATCGCCGACGCCGGCATGCGCATCGTCGGCCTGGTCGTTCTGGTGGTCGCGGCCCTGGGCTACGGCAAGATCGAGGCCGACATCGACAAGGCCAACCTGGCCGACAAGGCCGAGCCCGACGCCGACGAGACCGACTGACGGAGCAATCGCATGGGCTTCATGAAGGACAAGACGATCCGCGGCCCCAGCTACCGAGGGCTTTACGGCTTCCGGATCGGCGCGGACACGTTCTTCGATCGCAAGCCCGTGCAGAACGCGATGGACAAGGCCACCCGCCAGGCTCTCCAGGCGATCGGCAAGGATCTGCGGAAGGACGCCCGCAATTCGATGAAGAGCCGCAAAAAACCGGCCCTGCCCGGCCAGCCGCCGCACGTAAAGACGCGGAACGCGGCCAACCCCTCCGGCGGCGGTCTGCGGCGGGCGATCATGTACGGCTACGACGCCGCGACGCAATCGGTCGTCGTCGGCCCCTCGCCGGTGGTCGGCGCGAACATCCTCGGCTTCGCGGCGTTGCATGAGTTCGGCGGGCCCCAGCGGATCCGCAACAAGCGTCGCGTCCGCCGGTACCGCGGCGACGGCGGCGAGATCTCCATCAGTCGCCGCCGCCGGCCCGGGTCGAAGCGCGTGAAGGACTGGCGAGGCAAGCGCCACTGGGTCAACTACGCGAACCTGCGGAGTTCCGCCCAGGCCCGCCGCGCCAACCGGCTGAATCGCCAGCTCTACGGCAAGCTCCGCTACACCGCGCACTACCCGAAGCGGCCGTTCATGGGTCCGTCCCTGCGCCGGCGGTTGCGGACGTTCCCGAAGCACTGGAAAGGCAAGGTGAACTGATGCCCAGCCCACGCGGAATCCGAGCCGGCGCCGCCCACGTCGAGATCGGCGTCCATGACAGGCTGACGCAGGGCCTGGCCGCCGCCGAGCAGAAGGTCCGGGCGTTCGGCCAGCGCCTGACCGGCATCGGCGCGGGCATGGCCGCCGCCGGGGCGTCAATCGTCGCGCCGCTGGCCGCCGCGACGAAGCTGTTCAGTTCGATGGGCGACCAGATGCACAAGATGTCCAAGCGGACGGGCTTCTCGGTCGAATCGCTCAGCGAACTGAAGTACGCCGCGGAGCTGTCCGGCACATCCATCGAGTCGCTGGAGGCGGGGCTGCGACGGATGCAGATGACCGTCAACGACGCCGGGCGGGGCCTGTCCACGGCCAAAGACGCCCTGGCGGCGATGGGCCTGACACTTGACCAGGTCAAGGGCAAGTCGCCGGAGCAACAGTTCCGGTTGTTCGCCGAGGCGATCTCCCGCATCCCCGATGCCACGACGCGGGCGGCGACGGCCATGATGGTTTTTGGCCGTTCGGGCACGCAACTTCTGCCGATGTTCGAGCAGGGCGCCGCCGGGCTCGCAGAAATGGCCCAAGAGGCAAGACGTCTCGGCCTGACGATGAGCACCGACGACGCCGATGCCGCCGCTGCGCTGTCGGATGCGATGACAAAATTGTGGAACCAGGTGAAGATGGCCGCGTTCCAGGTCGGCAGCGCCCTGGCGCCGGCGATCACCGAGTTCGCCACGGCGGCGGGCCCGGCGATCCGCGGCGCGATCGACTGGGTCAAGAACAACCGCGAGTTGATCGTCACCGTCGGCAAGCTGGCCCTGGGGCTGACCGCGGCGGGCGTGGCGATGATCGCCGCCGGGAAGACGCTGAGCGTTCTCGCGACGGCGTTCAAGCTGGCTGCGGTCGCGGCCGCCGCGTTCAAGATCGCGCTGACGCTCATCGCCGCCCATCCAGTCGTCGCGGCGTTGCTGGCGATCGTTGCGGCCGTGGGAGCGATCTATTACCTCGGGAAGAAGCTGGCCCACGAGGAAGGCAAGGCCGCCGCGGATCGGCGAAAGAACTACAACGAATGGGCCCGTCAGGAAAACGAGCGGCGGAGGAAGATCAACGCCCGCGTCGCCGCCGAGAAGGCCGCCGCCCTGGCCGAACGCAAGGCCGCGGCCGACGCGATCGCCGCCAGGCAGGACGCGGCGCGGAAACAGGCTGCGATCAACGCGCGACTGGCCGAGCAGGAGCGCCGCGAGAATTGGTCCGGCTTCCTGCAGATGGAGCGGTCGGTCGAGCTGCAGAACATCCGCGAACGGGCGAACGCGGCCGTCGCGTCCGGGACGGCCGACAGCACGGCCCGGCTGATCGCCTCCAACCCGGAGGCCGCGGCGTTGTATCAGCGATGGCAACGGGCCAAGCGGCGCGTCGACGCCGGCGGCGCAGGCAGCAAGAGCCGCAACGCACAGCGAACGGCGGCGATGAGTTTCGCCGAGTTCATCAATTCCGCCACCGAGGGGCGCGGCCTGACCTCGCCAGGTCCGCAGGTCGATGTCGGCCGATCGGTCGCCGGTACGTTCAGCTCCGAACGCCTCGGCGGTCTGGGCGCTTCGAGTCCACTGGTTAAGATCAACAAGCAGATCGCCAAGGCCGCCAAGCAGACCGCCAAGAACACCAAACCGAAACCGATGGGACCCTGACATGGCCACCACTGTCACCGAGTACACCGAGAGCGGCGAAACGACCGACGGCGAGTCGATCGAGCGGGTCTACAAGGTCCGAGGCACGGCGTCCGGCATTACCGCACTGGCGGCCCTGCTGGCGCACGCCGACTGCCCGGCGACCTACAACGGCATGACGCGTGGGAACGCGACGTTGGTTCCAGAGTTCGTCACTGTGAACAATGAACCGGCGTGCATCTGGCTGGCGACGGTCCCGTACACCGCCGCCGAGTACTCCGGACCGAGCCGCCCGGCCGCAGGCGAGGAGCAATTCCAGTTCGACACCGGCGCCGGGCATGTGCATATCACGCAAAGCATCTCGACGACCAACAAGTATCCTGCTACCGCGGCGGACTACAAAGGGGCGATCGGCGTGACCGACACCGGCGTCGAGGGCGTGGACGTTCCCGCCGCGGCGTTCGAGTTCTCCATCACCCGCTACTTCGCCAACGCCGACGCGACGGCGGCCTACTTCGGCACGCTCAAGGGCCTGGCCTGGCACACCAACAACGCCAGCTTCTCTCTGGTCCTGCGTTCGGGCCAGGTCCTGACGTTCGCGACCGGCGAGCTGCTGTTCAAGCGGGCGACCGGCGGGCCGGCCAGTCCGGACGACTGGGGCGTCACGTTCCAGTTCGCCTACAGTCCGAGCGTCACCGGCCGGGTCATCGGGACGATTACCGGCATTGCCAAGGGTGGCCACGAGTACCTGTGGGTCCGGTACAAGGAGTCCGTGGACGCCGCGGCCAAGAAGCTGGTCCAGATCCCCGAGGGCGTCTACGTCGAGAAGGTCTTTGAGGCGGGCGACCTGTCGGGCCTGGGATTGGACAATAGCTGATGACCGTTCCCGAAAAGACCCCCAGCGATTACTTCCACTGCGGCGCCGGCGACTGGAACGCTTTCGCCCGCGCCGCGAACGCCCACTTGGCCGGCGAGGGCATGGCCGCGCCGCCGCCGGTCCCGATCCTCCGCAACGCCTCCATCGTCCGCGTCGAGAATGTCTCAGGCTCCGACGTGTCCCGCTTCGGCGTCCTGGGCATCGACGGCGTCACGATCACCCCCACCGACAACGCCGACGAGTTCAAGGCCCGGCCCTGCGTCGAAGGCTATACGCCGGACATCGACGAACACCGCGGCCGCTACGTCGTCACCGTCGAACCGATCGCCGCCGGCGAGATCGGCAAGGCCGTCGTCGCCGGCCTGGCCGTCGTAGGCGTGCTCGTCCTCGACGAAGATCACCGATGGGCCGAGATGTACGACGGGGTGACGGTCAGCCTGATCAGTGCCGCCACCGGCTCGGCCCGCATCCTCTGGAAAGAGTCCGGGGTGGGCCTCAAGTGGGCGCTGGTCCGCCTGGGCAACGCGGTTCACCACGTCGAGTACGGCAAGCCGACGACTACCTTCTCCCAGGGGACCACAATCACGCTGGCCGTCTGCGAGGCCGACGGGACCGACATCGGCGCCGCCGCCAACGTCACCATCGACCTGTCCGTTCGCGGCGACAACGTCGAGCACCCGTTCAGCACGTCGAACGTGCTGACGTTCGTTCGCTACGAGGACCCCTCGGCGTCGGCCGACGGCGTCCTGATCGGCTTCCCCAACGGGACGTACTCCTCACCCCTGACCCTCTACAACACCGCCGAGGGGTCCGAGACCGCACAGACCGACGATTGGGACCGCAACGACCAGGGGGCCTACGACGGCGTCGTGGACCGCCGCGTCGTCCGCGTGGTCTACAACGAGGCGGGCGACAAGGTCCTGTACGGCTTCTATCGCGACTACACCTACGACAGCATCGGCAAGCTGGCCGCGATCTCGGCCGAGACGCGCTTCACCATCGACGCCGCCACGGACTGCGCATCGTGAGCTATCACCTCAAGCACGACGACGACGGCCACCTGATGTTCTCGGACTCCGGCCACCTGGTCAACGAGTGCGGTTGCGACTGCAACGGCCTCTCGCCCGACACCACCACGCAGGCCGCCACGATCACGCTGACCTGCGGCGACTGCGTAGACGAGTCCCTGGGCACGCCGAGCTACTCGGCCGGGACGTGGACCTGGTCCGGCGCCATGACCTCCGGCTGTGACTCGCAGATGGTCACGCTCACGTGCAAGACCAACGGCAACTGGGAGCTTGGCGTCTACGCCTACGCCGACGACGTGCCGCTGACGGGTTGCACGGCCACCGTCGAAATCCCCTGCGACGACATCGCCGTGGTGGCCGGCAAGTTCGTCCCGGCCAGCGCCACCATGAACATCCCCGCGACGTGCGACGACCCGGGCGATTCGCCCGTTACGCTGGTGTGGGCATGATCCCCAAGCTGATCCACTTCCTGTACGACAAACTCCACCCGAACGTCGTCCGCTTCGAGGAGCTGAACCCCGACTATGCCACCTGCGTCTGGCACCGGAAGGACGCCCCCGTCTGGCCCGCCTGGCGGCCCGTGTTCGATCGCTGCCGGACGTTCGCCGACTGGACGAACCTCTGGCGGTTGTCCGTCCTGCGCCTGCACGGCGGCTGGTACTTCGACACCGACGTATTCCCCCTGGCTCCGATCGACCGCATCCTTCGCGAGAACCCCGTCGGGCCGAATCAAATGCTCGCCCATCCGCGCGGCGGCAACGCCGGCGTGGACAACACCGTCCTAGCCGTCGGCCCGGAGTTCGACTGGAGCATCATCGACGCCGCGATCGCCGCCGCCCGCGTTCCCGACAACCGGCTGGCCCTGTGCTTCGAGCTGTTCCGTTGGCTGGTCAACGATCACCCGGATCGGTTCGTCCTGCCCGACGATCGCCGCGTCAACGTGTCGGTCTACCCGCAGACAAACCGCCTGGTGTACGACCAACTGATGGCCGGAGAGGATCCACCCGAGGCCGCCGGCATGTACCTTATCCACGGTCAGGTCGGCGGCGGCTGGGAAAAGTCCATCGGCGTCGGCGACACGGTGGCCAAGATCATCAAGCGGTTCACCTTCGGCTTGATCCAGCCCTGCGACGGATGCCGGAAGCGACAGGACCGCCTCAACCGGGCCGTGCCCTACTCCTAACGCCCTGCCAGCCACTACTCCCCACCCGCCCAGCCTCGTCATCGTCGCTGTCCCGCCAAGCGGGCACCGCTATTCACAATCTCAAGAGTTGACAGCACTTGCAGTGCGGTATCAAATACCCAACACCTTATCCGGTTGCGACCCTACACCTGGAACGCCACTTAAGGTAGGTTGGAGCGTAAGCTGTTGCCGGCCGGGCTGACCGGACCAGGAGAGCAATCTTGCCTGTCGAGCCCGGGAGCCGCCGAAGGTGGTTGCTTTTTTCAGCAGGCCCACAGCCTTGTTGGTTGAGTCTAGGCCACCGGTGGCAGCGATGAGGAGTGGGCTCCATGTTTGGCACGGCCCAACTGAAATGCGAACTGATCGGCGCCATTGTGGTCGAACAAGATGAATAGTGTGTTGCTGACATTTACCGGGTTCCGTGACCCCTTTGTAAGGGGGCTGGTAGGAGAGGAGGACCAGCCTGGGCCAATCCTATCCCTGGCAGCTGCGGTGACCTTCAGTCGGGTGATTCTCGACGCCAAGGCCGCCATCGCCCGGATCGAAAGCATCCGCCGGGAGCGGTTCGACGCCCGTTGCGGCGGCCCGCATGATCCGCTGGCCCACGCCGGAGCGAGCCGACTCGCCCGGATGTTGGAGGATCGCCGCCGGGAACGTCGCCAGGCCGCCGAGAAGGCCGCGACGCAGCTTCACAGGACCATCCGCCGGGCCGTCCAGGCCGAACTGCGTTGTTTGGGCTACGCCCGCGAGAAGACGACCGGCTCGGGCTCAAACTACTACCAGCGATGGGATGACGCGATCAATGACTGGTCGCGCGTCCGCATCGCCGACCATACCGTGCCCGAGACGGCCGAGCGCGCCCACAACGTGGCGCATGGCGGGTTCTCGTGGTCCACATGCGGCGTCGAGATCATCATCCCCGACCACGACAGCCCCGCCGCCGCCGTCGCCGAACTTCGCGAGCTTCTTGGCCTGGCGGTGTCCGCATGACCCGCTCGGTTCCTCCGCTGCTGATCGCCGACAGCGCCGACGGCGCCCGGACCTTCGCCGAAGTCCGCGCCGGCGAGACGCTGACGGTGTACGAAGTGCTGGACGCGGCCGATCCGCTCGGCGGAACCGTCGTGGCGATGCCGCGTGGCAACGGCGACCTGTTGCTGATCGAGACCTGGGGCGACCGACCGCTGCCGACCGAGGCGCTGTTGGCCGACGCGGAGCGGATTGCCCGGGCCCTGGAGGAGATCGAGTTTCACACGCTGCCGGAGAACCGCGATAATGACTGACACACCGCCCATCGCCCCGTCCGAATCTCTCGGCCGCCGCATCCGCCGCCTGCGCGACGCGGCCGGTTGGACGCAGGAGGAAGCCGGGCGGCGCGCCGGGTTNNCCGGCACCCGCGCCTCAATCATCGCCCAGTGGTCCGACCTGGAGCGCGGCCGTCGCGCCGACCCGCGTCTGTCCACGCTCCGCGCCGTTTCCGCCGCCCTGTCCGTCCCGCCGTCCGAACTGATCGACGGAATCGCCGCCGCGGGCTAGATCGCCACGGCCGCTCCGTCGTCGCCCCTATCGGCCGCACCCCCTGACCATCGCCACCAGGATCACCGCGACCGCACCGACCAGCGCCGCCAGCGGCCCCCAGTCCCAACGTCTGGAGTAGTTGCCCATCATACCACCTTCTCGATGTCCTCGTCGAAGTCCGGCGACAAGTGGGCGTATATCTGCGTGGTCCGCAGGTCGCCGTGGCCCAGCCACCCGGCGATCTGAGCCAAAGAAACGCCTCGCTGAACGGCCCGCGACGCGAACGTGTGACGCAACAAGTGCCAGGCCCGGCCGGTGGCATGTTCGCTCATGTCCTTGGTGAAGGCCTCGATCCTGGCCTGGATGGGTTTGAACGCCTGGATCCACCACGTGTGGCTGCGCATGCCGCTGTGGCCGCGGCGTTCCCGGCCGGGAAAGACGAACTTGCAGTCGCCGGTCCGCTCTCGCTGCTGCTGCAGGGCCTCGATTGCCGCGGTGTTGAGCCAGACGGCGCGGAACCGCTTGTTCTTGGCCTTGCGGACCACCAGCCGCCTGGCGTCGAGATCGACGTCGGTCCATTCCAGCCGGGCCAGCTCCGCCCTGCGCAGCCCGGTCCACAGCGCCAGGGCCACGGCGACGTCGACGTCCGACCCGTGCTCTCGGGCCAGCCGCTCGACCAGTGCGAGCAGTTCGGCGACCTGCTGTTCGGCCAGGAACCGCGCGGGCAGGCGTTCGGTCTTCTTGAGCTTCACGGCCTTCGCCGGGTTCTCCAGCAGCAGTTCGCGGCCGGGGGTCTTGAGAAACTCGCAGAACGCCGAGATCGACGCACGCACGTTGTGGAGCGTCTTGAGCGCCCGGTCATGGCGGGCCTGCAGGTCCGCCAGGTGGGCTTGGATCGCCGCGGTGGTGATGTGTGCCGGGTCTGTGATCGTCCGACCATTCAGGAACGCTCTGCAGTGGCTCACCGCCGTCTTGCCCGACTTGACCTTCCCGCTGAGGGCCTGGGCCTCTCCGAACTCCGCAAGCAGTTCCTGCAAGTCCCGTGTGCCCGTGGCGACCGTCGCCGACCCGGTCAGTTCGGCCCGGACCCGCTTGGCCAGCAGCCGTGCTACGGCCTTGTCGGTGGTCGCCTTGGTCTGCCCTGCAGGGATCAGGGCCACCCGCTTCTGCCCAACCCCTTCTACGCTTAACCGCAGCCACCATCTCTGTCCACGCTTGTACAGCCCCTGATCTTCATTCCTTGCCATGGGTGTCGGCCTCCAGGGGGATGAGTATAGCACGGTTCTCCATTTGTTCGGGAGAAATTAGCACAATCCATAGCACAACAAAAACCGGCTGCCTCGTAAGCGTATCTCATACAGACACTTACGAAACAGCCGCAGATGGAGGCGGCGGGACTCGAACCCACCAAGGGCTATTCTGTAAGGTATTGGGGTTTCTGATGTTATGCATGTAAGATGATGTGCTGGGCCATGTTACGGCGGTGCGATTGCAGCAAGGGACGGCAAGGGGAAGAACCGTTTCGGGCGGTTTGACGGGCGTTAGCACAATTTTTAGCACAATCCGCAAAGGCCGTGTCCCTGATTGCAGGCTCTGTCTACGGGGACGAGAGCCGGCGGTTGAAGTCACGCTCGGCCTCACGACGGGCCGATTCCATGTCTTGCTCGATGCGGGCACGCTCGTCATCCGCAGTTCGCTGCATCTCGGCCTCCAACCGCCGGACATCCGCGGCGTGCTGACGCTCCACTTCGGCAAGGGCCTGGGCTGATGTGTAGGTCATGCCCACACCAAGGATCAGGGCGATCAACGAAACCAGAATGCCAGTGGTGGGGAATCCTGTGCTGTGCCCGCTGACACCGGCGCAAGCCCAAGCTACTATGCCGAGCAGAAAGCCGATCCCGGCCAGGATCGTCGCGAATACGCACAGGAATGGGATCACGGCGCCAAGCAACGCACCCGCCCGCCGCCTGGCCGTGCGCTGTGCGTTGGCCACGCGGACGGACCGGCTCGATTCCGCCGCCTGTTGTAGATCATCCAAGTTGCTCATAGGACGCTCCGGCCACTGGCGTCGGGCCTACTCCTTGCAACAACGTGATGGTTACGCACAGTCTCATGGTTGGTCCCCGTAGAATGCGTCATTTACCTGCACTATGCCGCTTACCCATATTGACGAAACTTGAATACTCGGATATGATGGTGGTGGCGAATGGATGGCAGGCGGCGAGGTTCGGAGTTTGGCCGGGTTGGCGGTTGCGGGTGCGAGTGATTTCGGATCGTGTGTTCATCGGTTTCGTGTTCGCCCACGGAGGGGCCCAATTGCATGGAGGGCCGACGCCCATGTTGTCACAGTCAGTCACCCTGGTCGATACGCCGCACGACGCCCGACGCGCCCCGCTGTTGCTCCAGGGCCAGGCCCACCTGGCCGCTATGCCCGTCGATGTCTTGCGGGGGGCGATCGCCGCTCTTGCTCTGCTTGCGCCTG
>JGI10211J34971_10003820_pt1 | contig 12008 bp, 12 predicted proteins | sample Etolagsediment_FD_34971 | JGI IMG/M metagenome (IMG submission 34971) | reverse complement strand
TGCCCTGGCCCCCCTTTGCCAAAGGGGGGGGATTTTGAACCTGAAGATGTCGTTTTTCGGTCAAAGTATTGTAGCTGAAATGACCGTTTTTGGACACCCCAGTCTCAGTCTGTCGGTTGAGCCCACCAAATCATGGATGATTTTTCCTATTTTTTCGGCTGTTGCGCCACGATGAAACTTTTTTCCTTGCCGAAAATCAGGCCGCTTTTGGCCACAGCCACATAAACCAGCTCCGGCTGCCCGTCATTGTTCAGATCGCCGATCGCGGTGTCGGCAATATAGCCGGAAAGCTCCTGCGTGCGCCACCGGGGATACATGCCCAGATTCTCCCAGGTCAGACAGTCGATATGCCCGCCATTGTAAAGCCGTTCGCGGGGCAGGTAGCTGCCAAGCGAATCGTTGTTATTGCCGGCAATGATCTCGTATTGTTTATCGGCGTCAAAATCGACCAGATGCAATCGTTGCGGCAGAAAAAAACGATCGGTACGGTCTTTTTCACCGCCCTGATAGGTCTGATGAATCTCGGACGGATAGCTCAGATAGATCGGCGTGCCGCCATATCGACGGGTGCTGGTCCATTGTTCGGCCCCGGCGCTGTCAACCAGTTTCAGGTAATCGTCCTTAGTAAAAATCAATGTCATGATTTCGTTGTCATTGCGAACATCGCCGAACACAAAACCAAACACATTGCCGGTTTTGGGCAATATGAATCGGTCTCCGGTTTCCAGACGCCCGGCGGTCCAATGCAGTTCATACACACCGGGGGAAAACACAGTTTTGATGCCGCTTTTCTGGCCAAACAATCGCGGTGGGGATTGCGGAGAATGAATGACACGCCAATACCAGTCTTGATCATCGATCAGCGGGGCAAAGGCGGTGCCGTTCCATTCCAGCGCATAGGATTGCGGCGGATTGATCTTGCGGCCCTTGATCACGCGCCGGGATGGATCGGCCGGAAGCTGGATACTGGTTACATAAATTTCAGCCAGGCCGTTGCCATTGATGTCGGCCACATCGATGGCAATGATTTCATCATATTTTTTTCCATTGATTTCCGCCAGCCGGATAAATCTGTTGTCGGCAAACCGAAACACATACAAGATGTTGTCACTGGCGATGACGGTTTCAGTGCGTCCGTCGTTATCGACATCCCCCAACCCCACCGAGCGCAGCGTGGTTTTGAACGTCTGACTTTTCCAAAACGTCAACACATTGTTGCCGGCAATGGGCGCCTGGGCAGATTCGGAAAAAATGCCGCCTGCATCGGATGAGCCGGTTTTGCCGAGTTCGGACATCAGGGTATCGGGATGGGCGCGCGAATCTTTTTTGGCCTCGACGCCGGGCGCCGCAATGGGGGCCACCGCCGCCGCGCCGGCCCCGGCTTCGGGCGCGGCGGTGACGCCAAACACTTTTGTGTTGATGATTTCCGCAAATTGATTGACATGCGTAATGACTTCGCCCAAATTTTGGGCTGACTTGTTGTACGTGACCAAGACTTTGCCGTCGGCAACATCCATAAACCGGCCATCTGTGCTGATATGGCCCTCCAACACGGTAACGCTGCCAACAAGCACATAATCGCTGTCGCTTTTTTTGCCCAGCGAGACGGCCTGTTGAACATCCAGCGCCGCGTTTTGGCCGGACATCAGTTTGTCGGTTTCCCGGCGGCTGATGACAACGGTTTTGTCAGCATGCGTCAACCGGGTTCCCAGCATGTCCTGGATGCCGTTTTTTAAAAAATCCAAATTCTTGTCTGCATGGATCACAAAGGGCGTGACCAAAATGCGCGAAGGACCAGCGGCCATGGCCGGTAGGTAACCCGAAACAAGGATTGTGAAAATAAGGGATAAAATGGCCATACAAATTCGAAATAGAGAAACTTGCGCGGCAAATTGCCTGATGGATTCAATAGTGATAGATGATTCTTTCATTCCGCCCCCGCAATGGATTTATCAAAATCGGACCGGCGCTTTGGCCTTGCCGAAAAAATCGCTTCAATTCGATAATTTCCTATCACTAAGGTAATCTGTGAACAGTTTCAAGAATATCTTTCATTTGATCGGTCATTTTTTCAAATCCAATGCATCGATCGAACAACTGCCGGGTTTGTTTGCCACGCTCGGCAAGCCAATCCGGAACTCGCAGCCATTGATCGATTTTGGCCGCCAGGGCATGGGCGTCGGCTGCAGGCACCCAGCCGATAACTTCAGTTTCATCCATGCCGCTGTTTCGATACCCATCCGCCATGCGCGTGATCAGCGGCCGTCCAACGGCCATTGACTGAAAAACCTTGTTGGGAATGACCATATTCGCTTTGGGCGTATCCCCGAACACGCCCAACAGGATATGTGCCCGGGCAATGCGCCGGGGCAGCGACGGATAATCGATCCACGGCTCGAAATGGATATGGGCGCAACCCGCGGCCAATGCCCGCGCCCGGTCATGCATGTCGCCATGACCCAACAACGTCCACCGCGCGTCATGGCGCTTCAGCAGTTTGGCGGCCTCGATAATGGTGTCCACCCCTTGCAGGGGCAGAAAACTGCCGAAAAACAATATATCGTAAGGTGGTTCCGGCCTGGGCGCGCGCGCATACATGAACAAATCCGGCTCGGCCCCCACATACAGAACTTTCAGACGTGTGGGAGTGACGCCAAGCGCATTTTGATAGAAATCGGCATGGGCAGCGGTATCAGCCACCACGATATCAGCCTGTTGAAATTGGCGGCATTCACGCCTTTTCGACCACTTGCCGCGCCAACCGTTGGATGTAAATTTTTTCTTTTCATCCACATCTTTTTGATAGGCGGATATCAGCGGATCGAAAACAAGCGGAATCCGCCATTTGCGCGCCCAAACGGCTGCCGATGCCATGTCTTTCTGGCGAAAGCAGGGCACCCAAACCAGGTTTGGTTTTTTCAGCGCCCGCCAATGGGCTTGCACCCAGCCCAGTTGACTGACGGATGGAAAAAAGGTAGTAATTTGCCAGCCAAGATTGCCAAACAGTTGGCGAACCATGCGGTTTCTTGAATAGCCGGTGTCGGATCGGCCCCAGATCAACACTTGGCCCGGTGATGCGGGATGCAACATAACTTATTGATTCAAAAGAATATCGTGAGATCCGATATTTTTTAACGTGTAGACATTATCCGTGATATGGAATGTGAACCGATGGGAACGGTTGACACAGCCTTCCCAGATATCCCTGGGATCATGCATTTTTTTTAAATTCAATGAAGAATGATTCGGATCACGCAATAATTGATCCAGTTGTTTGTTCGCCTCAGATTGAATATGATTGACAAAGGAATCGTTATTTCAAATTTTTTGTTGATTTTAATTTGCTGCATTGTGTCCTTGATCGGTTTATATTTGGATTGTTTATCTTGGAACAAGCTAAAAAAAAATGTATTTGTAGTCAAGATATATTGTGGCATGCTGTTTTGCCTGTGGCAGTGCCCCAAAATACAGTTTTGGCGAATAATCATCTGGATATCATGATTTGTTCAGCATAGGCATGAATTTCCACTTGACTTTCCAATAATGACTTGCTACTGGGGTATGCCAGTATGTTTATTCAGGCGCTTGTTGTTTTCATACGCGGGAGAGGAGGGATGCAAACACACCAGTGCCTGAAGGCTGGGAGAAACAAAATTAGGTTTATTCGATTTTAAGGAGGAAAACAGATGAAAAGATTTGGTATTATCGCTCTAGCGGCACTGTTGGTCGTCGCTTTTTCGATCCCTGCTAGCGCCATTGAAAACCAGTTTGGCGGTTACTGGCGTACCCGGTTTGTCACACAGCAAAAATTTACCGGCGATGACTCCGGCGCCAAAGATTTGACCCAAACCGATACCCGTACCCGTCTGTACTATACAGCGGTTTTCAGCGAAAATTTCAAATTTGTAAACAAGTTTGAAATGGATGCTGTTTGGGGTAACGAAGCAGCCAGCAGCTATGGTGACATCGGCGCAGACGGCGTGGCTGTCGAGGTCAAAAACAGCTATGCTGATTTCACGGTTGCCGACATGCTGCGGTTTCGTGTAGGCGTCATGGGAACTCAGCACCACCGCGGTTTCCTGTTTGATGATGACTATGCCGGCGCTCGCTTGAATGTCGATTTCGGCATGGGCGATCTGGGGTTGCACTGGATCAAAGCATATGAAGGCGGCCAAGGCAATGACGCCAATGACATGGATTTCGATTACTACGGCGTAAATTTCAAGTTCAACTTGGGCGACAACATGTCTCTCAATCCTCAGTTGATGTGGATGTATTCTAAAGACGGCAGTGGCTGGGGCAATGACGGCGGCCCGGGCGATTTCGCCGCTGCAGACAAAGTGAACATCGCTTTCCTCGGTTTGGATTACGATGCTGACTTTGACGTATTCACACTGGGTTTCACCGGTTTGTACGAATTTGGTACAATTGACTGGCAAAACATCGGCGGCGTTTATCAGGGTCCCTTTGGCCCCAACGTCAAAGACAGTGATGTCAACGCTTACTTGCTGGCTCTGAACATGGGTATGGATTTTGGCCCAATCGGCGCCCATGCTGAAGGTTTTTATGCCTCCGGCGATGATGGCAAAAATAGCGACTATGACGGATACTGGGTACCCAAGGGACAGTCTTACTACTGGGCTGAAATCATGGGTTATGGCATTTTTGATGAGCAAACTTCCGCAGGTTCCCCCGGCGATCAGATCGGCAATATCTGGGCCGCCAACATTGGCGCATCCTTTTCAGCCATGGAAAACCTGAGCCTGGGCGTTGATCTGTGGTATGCCAGCCTGGTAGAGAAAAGAACCTATCCTGATGGCTCACGCCAGGACGGATTGGGGTTTGAACTTGATGGAAAAATCACCTGGGGCATTATGGACAACCTGAATCTGGATCTGGTTGGCGCCTATCTGTTTGCTGATGATGCAACTTCGCTCACTGGCAAAAACACCGAAGATCCTTATGAACTGGGCGCGCGTTTGAGCTTGAGCTTCTAAATGATCTAAAAATCTTCTCTCCATATCGCGTATGAATCAAAGGCCGAAAGGGGCAACCCTTTCGGCCTTTTTTGTTTGATTTGACAATCTTTCACGGGTGTTTTAAAAATATGAAATCAAAGCAGTTGGTGCGTAAACTTAATAAATTAGGGGCTGAAATTATTAAAGGTCGTGGCAAAGGCGGGCATCTTTTGGTCAAGTTTTGTGATAAGCAAACAACTATTCCTATTCACGGTAATGTGGACTTGGGGCCTGTTTTCATAAAGTTAATTTGCAAGCAACTTGGGATCAATCCTGAATCTTTAGTATAAATGGTGAGCATGATGTTTCAAAGTTATCCTGTAGACATTTTTTATGATGAAAATGGAACGGTAATCGTTAAATTTGAAGATGTGCCTGAGGCGATATCGGTGGGCGCCAATCTTGATGCGGCCTTGGCATGGGCGCAAGATGCATTGATTGTGGCATTATCCGGATATATTGACGAACAGAGAGATATTCCGATACCCGACGTTTCACTTGATAACAATAAGGAAACGATATGTTTACCTCCGCAAGTTGTCATGAAGCTATCGATTTACCAATCAATGCGAAACAGGGGAATGACGATTCCAGATATTGCGAAATGCATGGATGTGGAGGTTGAAACGATATCGTGGTTGTTAAGCCTGGATCATGATACAGGGCTTTCTATGTTGGGCCAAGCCCTGGAATGCGTCGGCAAGATGTTGGTTATTGATATCAAAGAGGCTGCCTGACAAAGCTAACTCGTTTGTTTTCCGAATGCCGTCATCGTTCTGTTTCGGATGCGTAGCCGGTATGTCCCTGCCGCTTTTTCTTTCTCAACCACCCGTTTCAACAATTTGAACATTTTAATCTTTTGTGGTTCATCCTGATAAAACGTGTCCCAGGCATAATCATACAGAGCCTGCAAGCGTTCAGGCGTCATATGCTTGGGGGTGTATACAACACGATCAGCACTGTATTGATCCCAATCATATGAAAAAATGCGCTGTTCACGCTGAAGCTGGGCATACGCCTTGGTGTGCGGAAATGGCGCCAGAACCGTAAATTCGGCCAGGTCCAATTTTATTTCCAATAAAAAATCGATCAATCGTTTGATATAATCTTCGGTATGGCTGTCCAGGCCCAGAAGAATGGTGCCCTCAACCGCAATGCCGTGATCATGATAGCGTTTGATGCGTTCGCGAATCAGATCGGACGTGTCGAACACGGCTTGATATACATACCAGGCCCCGGCTTGAGCCGCTAAATCCAATACCTTGGGTTTGTCTTCGATCGGATGGCAGCACCAATTTTTCTTGAGCGGAATCAATTCCCGAAACAGATCCATTTCCCATTGGGTGTCCTGCGCCAGCGAGTTGTCCACAAAAAACAGCCGATTGTTATCGATTGACGCCACTTCAGCAATGGTTTGATCGATGGGGCGCGGCCGAAACTGACGGCCCCCCAGATAGGCTACGGCGCATGGATAGCAATTAAAGCGGCAGCCGCGCGAGGCATGCACCAGATCTACCATTTGAATGCCTTTGTAATTGTACAAATCCCGATTCAAAATTTCGCGCCGGGCAGTTCCTACGGTTTCGATGGGCGGCAGCGCATCCATATAATCGTAAACCGGTTTTAAGCAACCGTTTTCAAAATCCGCCAACACGGTATCCATACGGCCTTCAGCTTCACCCAAAAAAACTGAGTCTGCATGTTCTCTGGTTCCCTCAGCATGCAGCATGGTTGCAATGCCGCCAAAAATAACTGGAATGCCCTGCTGCCTGAAACGGTCGGCAATTTTCCAGCCGCGCTTGACCTGGATGGTCAGCATCATGGATATGCCAACCAGATCGGTTGGCTCGTCAAAGTCGATTTCTTCCAGGTTTTCATCGATGAACACAATATCGATGTGCGGCGGCAGGGTGGCGGCAAAAACGACCGGGCCGTGCGGCGGCAGGTGAAATTCGGTTTGACGGCGCAGCTTGGCCCATTTGGGATAGATCAATGTAAATTTCATTCAATTGTGTCCTTATCCAGCGTATCTGTAGAAAGCAGCCGCATTTCAAGCCGGTAGCCGGTCAAGCCGGCAGCCGATACGGTCAATTGATCGGGGGGATGAAAATTCTCAGAAAGCGGCGGATGAATGTATTCGCCGCGTATGCACCGCAGCCTCCGGCCGGTTGGCGCGTATAAGTCGATTTGCCAATTACCGTTGGTTTGCCGAATGACGTCCGTTATTGTTTCTAAAGCCCGGCAGCGACACCAGGCAGATGCAAGGGCGGTCACCCCTGCCCGGCAAGCGCCTTGACGGGCAGGAAAATAGGTAAGCGTGATATCGGCCATGATCGCATTGGCAAACGCTGTTGACTGAAAAGGGCCGATTGCTTTTTTGATGATCAACTCATTGTGATCGATAGCCTCAAAAAGGACCAGCCCTTCAACCGACATCAAGACGCAATGGATGCTACGCGGGGCTGGAAATACATTGGTGATGCCAATCAATGCGCTTTTGGTTCCACCAGGCGCCGTGATGTCGATGGCGTGCACAAATTGACGCGGATTATCTGGATAAATTTGCCGGCACGCCGCTAAAACCCCATGCTGCATCGCTGGCGGCACTGCAAGCGGATCAGGTGGCAGATTATAGTGGGCACAGCCGGTGGTAAATAGCAAAAGCAAAGCGATTTGTTTAAGGATTGTGCGCATTTACGGTTTCACGAACTCGGTATCAGGGACGTCGGCATCGATGTTTACCTGCTTGAAATGGATAGCGGTATAAGCGGTTTGATCTTCATATATGAAAACGCTGTCGATCACGCCGGCCTGCGCAGACAGGTTCAATTCGATGCGCTTGATCATTTTAGCCATGCCGGGTTGCCGCGGCGAAAGCACAATTTGATCTGGCCGTGGGCAATGGATGGCAAAATCGGATTGATTGTCAAATTGCCCACGCAGCCAGCCAATCATCTGTTGAAGTATGACCTGTACTCCTTCCAATCGGATACCGTCATCTTTGACAAAATGGCCCTGGCTAAAGACATAGCGCGTAATCCCCGATGGATTCATCAACATGACGCTTTGGACGGGAGTCTGGTATTCCCATCGAAACAGGTTGGGGCGGCGAAAACAGAATCGACCAGCTGAGATCAGCGGTTGTTTGAGTATGGGCAGATGTTTTTCCTGAACAAAATCAGCCTGTATGGATGTAATTTCAGCCGCTGCGGTCTGGAATGACTGCAGGGCATCGGCGAACGCTGGATTGTTGAAGCCGACGAGCCCTATCCAAAAAAACAGCAGCCATTGCATACCGGTTCGGTAAACGGGAAGAGCCGGTCGCGCGGCCCTAAATTGATCTGTCAACACATGCCCCCGTTCACCCCGATGACCTGGCCGGTGATGTAAGACGCATCGCTGCTGCACAAAAAGCGAACCACGCTGGCAATTTCAGCGGGTTGCCCCACGCGCGCCATGGGAATGAGCTGTTTGATGTGGTCGACCGGCGCATGCTGCATCATGTCGGTTTCAATCAAGCCGGGCGCGACAACATTGACACGAATGCCCAACCGGGCCACCTCACTGGCCAATGACCGGCTGGCGCCGATGAGCCCCGCTTTGGCGGCAGCATAGTTTGCCTGCCCGCGATTGCCTATCAAACCGGCAATCGAAGAGATGGAAACAATTGAACCGGATTTTTGTCGGACCATTTTTTTGACCACTGGTTTGGTCAAATTATAAAATCCCGTGAGCGTGGTATCGATAACGCGGTGCCAATCTGCGGCCGGCATCATCAGAAACAGCCCGTCGGCCGTGATACCGGCGTTGTTGACCAAAATATCGATGCGGTTGAATCTGGCGACTACATCCTGGATGGCCTGTTGGGTTTGCCGGGCATCGGTAACATCGAACAATGCGATTTCACCCTGGCCACCTTGGGCGTGAATGCTGTCCAAGGTATCCTGGGCAGCCGGTTGATTTTTGTGGTAGTTGATCACGACATGGCAGCCCGTGGCCGCCAGTTCAATAGCGATAGCTTTGCCGATGCCGCGGCTGGCGCCGGTGACGATCGCAATTTTCATTTCAGATGTGTCGGTTTTCAATCGGGTCCTCCACTGGACGGTTTGGGCGGTCAGTCTGATGATGTTGGCTCATAAATCAACACTTGCAGGTCAATTTCGGCAGCGCGTTCACTGTCGATCAATGCCTCGCCGTGAATTTGAACGAAATTTTCAAACTTGGGTTGTGCCTCAATGGTGGTGATAATTTGTGTGTGCAACGGTATCAGGTCGACAAAAAAACGGGCATGCTTGATACCGACCAACCAGCCCTGGCCCTGGGCATCGCTGTTGTGGGTTTGCATTTCGCTCAATCCAATGGCAAGGCCCGCGGTTTGCGCCACCAGCTCGATCAAAACGGTTGGATCCGCGCCGGCGGCGGTGCAATTGGGCCAGGCCGGGGCAACGGTTGCCCGGGTAATGGCCTGATGCGCATCCAATTTTACAATTGTATCGATCAACTTCATTTTCCCGCGATGCGGGATCAATGTTTCAATTGGCGGCAACATGGAACCGTTCACGCGCAAACCCCGTTGGCAAAGTGATAAAATGATGGTATCTGTTTAGCCGTTAATGAATCATATTATCGCAATTGCGCATAGTTGTAAACAAAGAGCGCTGCAATTCTAATTATATCAGTTTAAAACAATATTATGAAAACAGATGATGTTCCCCAGGATGCGGTTGAAACATTTCAGGGATATGGCGGCAAAGCCATGTATGCCCTTGGCCCGGATGGCCGGTATTGCACGGTCAAGTCCAGCGGATGGGATGTTGAGGAAACGGTTTTGCGCGATGTGGTGCAAGATTTTCATGCCCGCGCCAGGCAAGCGGCCGAGCGGGTGCGCCGGGGGCTAACCTCGCCCATTGAATATTTCATGCACCTTAAATTGATGGATTTGCCGGCATTGGCCGGCGGTGTCGGCCTGGCGCGCTGGCGGGTCAAGCGGCATTTCAATCCTCGCATTTTTGCAAGATTGAATGCCAACCTGCTCAAAAGATATGCTGATTTTTTTCAAATATCGATAACGGATCTGGCTGAATTCAAGGGATGAATGTTTTCAGGCAGCCAAATTTGAACCTTTTTGCAAGCACGTTTTGCCGCTTCAGGAGTATATTTACATCTTGATACACAACCACACTTTCCAACATCGGCATTTTTCACATTGTGAAAGCGGTGTCATGGCGGCCATGCTCAGCCATCATGGGTTGTCCATTTCAGAACCTATGGTTTTTGGCTTGGCGGGCGCGTTGAGTTTCGCATATTTGCCGTTTCTGAAATTCGGTAACATGCCGCTTGTTTCATACCGTATGTTTCCGGGTCACATCGTAAAAAAACTGCCACGCCGGCTCGGAATCAAATGGCGCCGTAAACGTTATCGCAACCCGGAAAAAGCCATGGCGGAGTTGGCGGACTGCGTGCAGCGGCGCCAGATTGCCGGCTTGCAGACATCCGCCTATTTCACGCCCTATTTTCCGCCGGAAATGCGGTTTCAGTTCAATGCCCACAATACCATCGCGATCGGGCGTGAAAACGGCCATTACATCATCAGCGATCCGGTATTCGAACAAGTGCAGCGCATTGCCGTGGATGATTTGCGACAAGCCCGATTTGCCCGGGGGTTGAGCGCGCCCAAGGGGCTTATGCACTATCCGGTTTATATTCCTGAGCAGGTGGATCTGCGCGGACGGGTAAAAAAAGCCGTCAAAAAGACGGTCAACATGATGCTGCATGCCCCCTTTCCGCATATCGGAATTAAAGGAATGCGCTATCTGGCAAGAGATATTGAAAAATTACCGGCCCGACGCGATGCGGTTTACATTCGTCATTTTTTGGGAAACATCGTGCGTATGCAAGAGGAAATCGGCACCGGCGGCGGCGGATTTCGCTTTATTTACGCCGCATTTCTGCAAGAGGCCCATCAACTTACCGGCAATGATGCGTTTTGTCAGGCATCAGCCGCCATGACCAAGGTAGGCGATGCCTGGCGCCGGTTTGCGGCCCAATGCGCGATGATGGTCAAACAGCGGCGCGGCGCGCCGGACGATGTGGCCGATATTGCCGATATGCTTCGGTCATGCGCAGATCGTGAACAGGAAGTGTATCGGTTGCTGCGGGGCTTGTAAGGCGAGGCTTTTCCAGTTTTTCGGCATGCGGGCGTCAAATTTCAGTGTTCAACAAAAAATCTATCAGATTGAGCCGTTCAATTCCGTCAATATCGTTGCCAAATAGTTCATCCATGCTGATCACAAACTTGGGGTAATTGTCTCTAATTGCATGCAATACTGAAAATTCCCGTTCAATCGTTTTTGGAGAAGCCAGCAGGTATGCGACCTGTAGATATATTTTTCTGTTATTTTTTTCAGCGATAAAATCGATTTCCCTGGCGCCGGATTTTCCAATAAAAACACGATATCCGCGCCTTTTTAATTCGAGGAAAACAATATTTTCCAATATACCGGAGATATCGCCCTCACGGTAACCCAGAAGCGCATGCCGCAAGGCGATATCGCCCAAATAGTATTTTTCATGCAATTCAAGCAGCCGTTTTCCCTTGACATCGAACCGCGGAACTTTGAAAAGTGAAAATGTGGATACAATGTGTGAGATATAATTTTGAACCGTGTCAACTCCCACGCGAACGTTCTGTGATTTCAGATAATCCGAAACTCGCCTGGCGGTGAAAACATTGCCGATGTTATTGAAAAGATAGCGCGTTATGTTCTCCAGAAGGGATACATTGCGGATGTTGTTTCTTTTGATCACATCTTTTAACAAAATGGTATCATAGATCGAACTGATATATTGATAAACAACTTCTTGGTTCAGGTCTAAATGATGAATGGCCGGAAACCCACCTGCCCACATGTAGGTTAAAAATTCTTTTTTTTGTGTTTGTGTATTTTCTCCCCTGAAAAGAAGAAATTCCGCAAAACTTAAACTATAAAT
>JGI10211J34971_10003817_pt1 | contig 12014 bp, 14 predicted proteins | sample Etolagsediment_FD_34971 | JGI IMG/M metagenome (IMG submission 34971) | reverse complement strand
ACGCTATCGCGGCGAATGGTGGCTAGCGTGGACAAGGACGCGACGGAAGCTGCGCTGGCGGCCAAGATTGAGGCCGACAAGAACCCGACGACGGCTGCTGGAGTGCCTTGGGAGTAATTAAATGGCAACAAAGGTCAAACTTATTGCAGACAATGTAATTACGACAGATCAGATTGATCTGACGAGCATTTCTACAACCAACATTAGCGAAGGCGATAATTTGTACTATACGGATGCTCGTGTAGACTCACGACTCTCCTCCGGAAGTGTGGCAACGATTAGCACTTCTGGAAATGTGACTGTCGGCGGTAATTTGACCGTAAATGGTAGTACTACTACTATTAACTCAACTACTCTGACGGTAGACGATCTCAATATTGTACTGGCTTCGGGAGCGGCGGATGCTGCTGCTGCGGACGGGGCTGGAATTACCGTGGACGGTGCTTCCGCCAGCCTTACGTATTCTTCAAGCCTCGACGCTTTTGTATTCAATAAAGATGTTGATATTGATGGTGGTACGATTGACGGAGCGGACATCACTGTCGGATCAGGAAAGACCCTGGACGTTTCGGGCGGCACCTTTACGGTTGCCAACGACCAGATTTCCGGGGACGCCATCAACGGCGGTACAGCTACGCCTACGACACTTACTTCGACCACGGTCAACGCGACCACCGTCGATACCACAAACATTGAACTGACCAACCTCAAGGCCAAGGACGGCACGGCGGCGGGTTCTATCGCTGACTCCACGGGGGTTGTAACTATCGCCTCCTCCGTCCTTACTACTACCGACATCAACGGCGGCACCATCGACGGCGTGACCATCGGCGGGTCGAGTGCTGGAGCGGGGACTTTTACGACAGTCACGGCTAATAATGCTGAAATAGGGACTCGTGGTGCGTCTGATGCAAATGCGTTTATTGATTTAACTGGCGATACTACTTACACCGATTTTGGCTTCCGTATTATTAGAAACAGCGGAGCAAATGGTCGAACTGACTTGCGCCATCGCGGAACCGGTAACTTTGTCATTGAGGCTGTTGAGGCAGCGGCAATTACGTTTGAAACGACTGATACTGAACGCATGCACATCGACTCCAGTGGTAACGTCGGGATTGGCAACTCTAACCCGTCTGCGTTTAACTCATTAAGCGCTACAGATAAGCTAGTTATTGGCGACAGTACTGTTTCAAACCTTACGTTGTTTGGAACTCAGTACGGTTCTTTAGCGTTTGCTGATTCTGATACTTCTGGTTCTACGGCGCAGTACGCTGGTCTTATTCAGTATTACCACACTGATAACTCCATGCAGTTCTACACTGGATCTACAGAACGCATGCGCATCGACTCCGGCGGTAATTTTGCTATTGCGAACGGCAACCAAACAGCAAATACTGTTTCATCACGAGTTATGTTTGGTAACAAAGGATACTTTACCTCGTCTGACATAGGGCGCGCAGAAATTTGTGGTGTGTCAGAGGGCTCTCTTTGGTACAACGGGACTGCTTTATCCTTCCTTACAAACCCTGGTCCAGATGTTACATCTCGTGGCCCTGATGAGCGCATGCGCATCACCTCGGCAGGTAACGTCGGGATTGGGACGAGTTCGCCGGGGGCGAAGTTAGACGTTAATGGTGAAGTGTTTATATCGCCCAACACGGCGGGTAAAAATACATTCCAACTGACGACAAATGCTTCAAACGACGCAAGATTGAAGATGTTGTCAGACACAACCCAGACGGTTGATATACAAGCAAACGGCGATAGTTACTTTAACGGCGGCAACGTCGGGATTGGGACGAGTTCGCCCGGAGCAAAGTTAGACGTTCGCGGCTCTGCGGTGTTCAACGAAGACAGTGGGGATAACGACTTCCGCGTCGAGTCTGACGGCAATACTCATGCGCTGTTTGTTAATGCGGGTGCAAACAATGTTTCAATAGGTACCTCTACGGCAGGACCTTCCTCTGGTCTTTATGTTGAAGGAACAACAAATCTTAAAGGTGGTATTGCTTCTAACACTTTAATTGCTGGATATGTGGCTACAAATTACACCGGAACTCGATACTGGATACTACATAAAATTCAAGATAATGGTACTACTGCAGCTACAGCTTGGAATTGTATAGGATATGTACATGCTTCCTCATACACAACTTGGAATGTGAGTGAGGTATTAATTCGCCGTGATTATGCAAGCACCACCGTGACTGCAACGATTACTGGTAAGATAAAAAGTGGTGTGGACGTTTCCGTTGTAGACGTTTCACTTTCTTCCGATAATTGTCGGTATATAGCAATTAAATTTACTGGGGGGGACCCTGGTATCGAAGCTAACTTAGTTGGATACAACATGAACGCAGAATACTTAAATAATGGTAGCACAGCCAGGTTTGTTACTGGTACTACCGGTGTTACTGAAAATAGTGTTATTGCAACATACTAACCTAGCCAAGAAAAGGAGAAACTAAAATGACAATTAACACAACTTGGACCATCAACAACATGACCCACAAGGACGCTGACGGCGGGGTTATCCTCGTCTACTGGTCCTGCGTGGCCTCTGACGGCACCTACTCGGCTACCGAGGGCGGCAAGCTACGCTGTGAAGCGGATCCGACTAGCCCAGACTATATCCCCTACGCCGACCTCACTCAGGACGACGTTCTGGGCTGGGTCTACAACAGCCTTGTCGAAGGCGAGGAAACCCCCGAGGAGGCTAAGGCCCGGATCGAAGCTGACCGCACGGCTAAGGTGCAGAAGCAAATCGACCGCGCCAACAGCGAGTCTTCTGGGATGCCTTGGGTGGCAAATGCGTAGCGTGGACAAGCACCCGACGGCGGGAGTGCCGTGGTAGTAAGCAATAAAAAAGGGGCCCTAGTGGCCCCTTTTCTTTATTCTGCTTCTTCGGCAGGTTTTTCGAGTTCTTTTCGTAGCAACTCCGTAAAGCCCCCACGAGCAACTTCAATCTGATCAAGGCGAGCACGCGTTGCGCGTCCTTGCTGCTCCAGATCTTGAAGCTGACCAACAATATACTTTGCTTGGTCAGACAGATCTTCAATTACATAGTTCTTGTCATCAAAGACGAGAGTCGGTTTTTCTTGTACTTCACTCATTTAAATACATCTCCCCAGTTACCTTCTGTGGTTGAGCGAGCATATTCGGTCGCTCGGTTTTCAAAAAAGTTAGTGTGTTCAACTGCACGCAACATAATATCCATCCAGGGCAAAGGATTTTCGGTTGTCTTGAAAATACCCTTAAACCCCATTCCTTGTAAACGACGGTCTGCAATATAACGAATATACTCCTTTACGTCGTTCGGTGTAAGACCCGGCACTTCACACGTTCCAAAGGCCGCATCAATAAAAGCATCTTCTAGCTCAATTACTCGTTCTGCTGCACAGTAGACTTCGTATTTCAGGCGGTCGTCCCAAATTTCGGGATTCTCTTTTACAAACTCCCGAAAGACTCGGGACATGCCCTCCACATGAAGATCTTCGTCACGAACAGACCAAGTAACGAGCTGGCCCGTGCCTTTCATCAGTCCATGACGAGGATAGTTCATCAGAATCGCAAAAGAGCTGAAGAGCTGTACTCCCTCCCCTAGACCAGAATTGATAGCAATTGTTTTTGCAATTTCACGAGGAGTGTCAACTGAGAGCTTTGACATAAACTCATGTTTTGCTTGCATTGCTTCAATTTGGCTAAACATCTGATACTCAGAATCATCAAATCCCAACGTATCAAGAAGCAAAGAATATGCTTGCATATGTACTGCTTCCATTGCAGCAAACGAGCTCATCATCATTCTTACTTCCGGCGGCTTGATGGTCGGAAGGTAGTAATTGCAGTATGCTCCTGCTACATCTGTGTCCGCCTGAGTAAAGAAGCGCAGAATCTGAGTCAGCAACTTACGGCTATCGTCATCCATCTTGCGATAATCGGCTACATCTTCATGAAGCGGGACTTCGTCCGGAAGCCAGTGAGACTGTTGTTGCTTTTTATAATACTCGAATGCCCAAGGATAATCAAAAGGCTTATAGTATTCTCTACCCTTCGTTAGCATTAATTTCTCCGTAGTAACCTTCTCTTGTTTTCATGTCATACCAGGCAATTGGCTTCTCCTCTTCGTTATGGTAGACGAGCTTCGGGTATGCCCAGGCAACATATGAAAACCAATTAAACTTTTGAAACTTTTCTATTTCGCCTTTCCAGTTTGGCGGGTTTGCTATAAACTTTTCTACTTCACTAGTTACTAGCCTTGACACGCAAAACAGTCCTCACCTTCGTCGGCCAGAATTCTTTCTCGAATTGCACTGACGTTGACGGAAGCCGAGCGATGAATCGCTTCACTTCTTAAATAATACAGAGTCTTTAGCTTTCGCTTCCATGCGAGTAGATGCAGCATATGCAACTCTGCTTTTGTAACGTTTGCTGGAACAAACATATTCAGCGATTGAGATTGGCAAATAAACTCTTGACGCATCGCAGCATGTTCGATTACCCACTCTTGATTGATCTCAGGAGCTGTTTTAAATACGTCTTTTGTCCACTCATCAAGAAAATCTAGATGCTGTACAGAACCCTTATTGATAACAATACTGTTCCAAACATCATCGTTATCCATATTCAGCTCTTGAAGTGCGTGCTGAAGATATTCGTTCTTTACGAGCGACGTTCCGCTTTTTGTTTTTTGCGTGTAAGCATTTGCACGATACGGTTCGATACCCGGCGAAGTGTTACCGCAGATAATCGAAGAAGATGCATTAGGGGCGATAGCCAAGAGGTGAGCGTTACGAATACGCCTTTCACCTGCATCCGGACATGGTCCGCGCTCATCTGCAAGTTGCGCACTTGCCTCCACAGCTTGCTTTTTAATGTGTCGAAACATACGATAATTTGCACTGGATGCAAGTCCGCTTTCAAACGGAATATTATGTCTTTGAAGGTACGCATGGAATCCCATAGCTCCTAAACCGATACTACGCTCTCGCATAGCTGAATATCGGGCTTTTTCAAGTTCATCAGGAGCATTTTGAATAAAGTGCTCCAGAACATTATCCAACATACGAATGAGATCAGGAATAAAAAGAGGATCATCTTCCCACTGATCAAATTCTTCCAGATTTACACTAGAGAGGCAGCAAACTGCTGTTCTCTCGGGGCTTGTAGCAAGCGTGATCTCGCTGCACAAATTGGAGTGATGCACATCCAGTCGGAGTTCTTTTTGATAGTCCGGAAGCCCCGCCTTGACTGCATCTTCAAACATAACATAAGGCTCTCCAGTTTCCATACGGTTCTGAAGAAGTTTCACCCAGAGAGTCTTTGCAGATACAGTTTTTGTTACTTTCTTTGTATGAGGGTCAATAAGAGACCAAGTGTCATCAAACCCTTCTTCTCGGGTTGCTCCTTCGATAAGTTCCATAAACTCATTCGGAATGACGACAGCATTATGAAGATTCAGAGCTTTTCGATTGGGATCACCGCCTGTAGGCTTGCGAACATCGAGAAACTCTTCAATCTCGGGATGACTCATATGTAGATAAGCCGCGTATGAACCCCGCCGTGTGATTCCCTGAGAGAAGGCAAGCATTTCTGCATCGACTACTTTCATAAAAGGAATTACACCAGTGCTCTCAGAGCCCTTGCTCGTAGCTGTACCAGCAGAACGAAGTGCGCTCCAGGAGCCTCCAATACCACCGCCTACGCTCGAAAGAAAAGCATTCTCAACATAGTGGTCAGTGATACCTTTACGACTATCAGGAACATAGTTCAAAAAACAACTAATCGGCAAGCCGCGGTCTGTACCACCGTTCGACAGAACGGGAGTGGCAAACATAAACCAAAGCTGGCTTGCGTAGTTATAAAGACGCTGTGCATGAGCATCATCATCCGCGAAAGCCTTTGCCGCCCTGGCAAACGCATCCTGCGGGCTTTTTTCTCCGGGAACCATGTATCTGTCTTGTAGAGTTTTAATGCCAAACTCAGACAGATAACGGTCTCTACGGTAATCAATTTTCATTCATATACTCCAACATAGTTTCAGAGATATATTCTGCATTCTCCGAACCCACTGCGTCTTCGCAGTATGTAAGTAGGTCCATTAGCTCAACATTTGTAAGTAGCTGATCGGCGTTTTCATTGAGTGCCTGTATGTATTTGTACTTTCCGGGTAGTGGACACATAGCATGAATATCAAAAACATCGCCGAAAGTATCAATGATACTGGAAGCACGTTTAGGGCCAATCCCAGGAATGCCCGGTACGTTATCTCCCTTATCGCCAGTAAGGCATTTGAAAGTGAGATACATATCCGGTTCAAAGTCATAAAACTCTTCCCAATTGTCAAGCGTTGTTTCTTTTCGTGTTACATAAGAGAATCGAGAAACGTCTGCATCCACTAGCAGATCCCAATCTCGGTCACTCGAGATCAACCATACTTCCTCGATTCCAAACTTTTTACGGTGCCTCGTGATATAGGCAGCAATGTCATCGGCCTCTACGCCTCGAAAACGATAGACGGGAAACCCTTCTTTTTTGAAACCTTCAAGAGTAACTTCATACTCTCGAAAGAAGGCTTCAAACTCTGCTTTTTCTTCTTCTGTCTGTTGATCACGAAGCTCTTTACGATTCATCTTGTACTCGGGGTCGATTGCTCGTCGAAACGAGCTATTACCCCAATCTGCTGCGATAACAATTTTACCACAGTCATAGGACTTTGCAAGAGACTTTACAGTACGAATATATTCGTGTTCAAAGTCAGTTACACCTTGGTGCTTCCAGCGAAACCCTAAGTTCATCGAATCTACGATAAGAACTTTTGTAGGGTCTCGATCTTCTACTAGGCTGGCGAATGCTTTAGCCACCTTCAGCCTCCTTGTTTAACCTTTTAACCAAATTATGGTTTCTGACTCTAACCATTCCTTTGCCAACATAGTATAGCAATTAAGAGACGAAATGTAAAGAAAATTATTTACCTTTTCTGGTTCTATCTCAGTGCAGACAAATACTTGAGAGCGATTATACTTAAAAAACAATAAGGGCTCTTGTCCGCCATTTCGAGCTTGTTCGTCTAACTTGGTCCACCAGCGAATAAGATTGTTAGATTTGTTTGTAAAAATTTTATCTGTTAGGGGTGACTCAGCATAGTTCTTTACTTCGATACAAAAGCGGTTTTGCTCTCCGGGAACATAAATATCTCCCTTTAAATATGAAAGAGCCCCCGAAGCGGGGACTCTCTCAAACTGCAAACCAGATGCTTCTCGAAGTAGGTCTCTTACTAAATATTCACCTCGACTACCTTTTGCTCTTGAATCTACCATTCTAACCTACTTTGATTGTCGTCTTTGACAACTTGAACTTTTGTGAGAAGAGGATGACTCCACTGGTGACTTACTAGATAAGTATTTAGAAACTCTTCTTTCAAAAGAACTTCTACTATCTTTTCTCGGCCTTGTTCATCCAAAACATTAATCACTTCGTCAAGAAAAAGAACGTTGATTTGTGACTTTGAAATACTACTCATAAGTTTGCGAATTGCAATCAGTGTAGCAGTATTTACTCTTGCTAGCTCTCCGCTAGAAAGAACACTAATGTCAACTTCTTTTCCATTGTCAGTAATATTTACATTGAGCTTGTCGTTTGAAACTGCAAACTCGAGAGTAAATCTGCCATCAGAAAGCTCTGCCAAATACGTGTTTGTTAGCTCTTCCAGTTCTTTTACAAGATTCTCGATTTTATAGGCTAACAAGCCGTTCGTAGAGAATGCTTTCTTGAGAAGCTCCAGATGCATTGCTGTAGTTTCTACACTCTCTAATTCTGACTGTGCTTTATTTAACTGACTCACAAACTCATCGGTCTGCTCTTGAATGACGGAAATACGAGTATTTAGCCTTTCTCGCTTTTGATTTTCGTCAATCAACTTTTTCAGTTTACTGCGAGCTTCTGTAATGTTTTGCTGAAGAGTGTCGTACTCCTCTTGTAGCTCGTCTGCATTGTAGAGTTCTATAGGCAGCGCGTGATCAATTGCAGAATACAGCTTTTCAAACTCGCTCTCTAGCTTTCTTTTCTTCTCAAAGAGTTCGTTATTTTCTTTAATCTCTTCTACACGAGCGTAAATCTCTTTTGCCTGCTCTGTAAGTTGTGCAATTTTAGACTCTTGCTCTGAGACAATGTTCGACTTGAATTCTTCGTCGATTTCTTGTCCACAAGTGTAGCATTGATTACCTAGTTTCTTTGTTTTTTCAAGAACAGTTTCCGCAGCTTTTTTCTCTGCTCGAATCGCTCCAAGCTGGCTGGTTTCTTTCTCATGAGATTGATACTCTGTAGCAGGTATCTTTGAAATCTCAGAGAAATTTAACTTAGAAAGCTGATCTTTATAGTGATTATTTCTCGAAATTATTTTATTGTTTTTGGAAATATTTTCAATTTTAGTCGAAAGACTACCGAGTAACTTCTCGTCTTCTTCCGTGTCGATAGAAATTTCGAGCAGAGGCTGTACCTCTGTAGTGCTCAATTTATTATCGTTTAACCACTTTTCAATGGTATTAATTTGCGAAGTCAAGCTAGTGACTTCGATGTTTACGTCTTTTGCCAGCTTTTTAAATACTTCAAAGTATTCAACATATTCTTCTAAGTTTAACAAATCAATCAGAAACTTTTTTCTATTTGTATCTGTTGCCGTTAGAAATTGAAGACTCGAGTTCGTATTTTGATACACTAGCTGACTGAAAGTTTTGAAGTCAATACCAAGAACTTCTTGAATCGACTTGTAAGTATTTGTAGCTGTATGGGAAGAAATATCTTCTCCATTCTTTAGAAACTTAACTTTAAGCGACGTCTTGCGATTTAAGTCAATTTCATACTCATCAGTATCTTTTGTAAAAGTTAGGTTAATTTTGTAACCTGCATCTACATAGCGGTTTGGAACGTCTGCTTTCTTTACACCTTTTGAGTTTTTATTGTAAAGAACTTCTTCTAGTATAAGAGGAATTGACGACTTTCCAACACCGTTTGTACCAACAATTTGAGTCAGTCCGCTCTCTTGAAGGTCCAGAACATTCTCTGGACCGTAAGAAAAGCAATTACTCCACGTTAACTTGTTTAGCGTAATCACTAAAAACTCCAACAACGTCTTTCACAGTGGTTTCGGGAAGTTCAAGAATATAGAGCAAGTACTCTGAAAGCTCTTCTTGAATTGTCATTCCTTTATCGAGAAGTAACGTAGCTTCAGAACTACGTTTTACCACTTTCTTATCGAGAAGCTCTGACGACTTCACATTTGCGAGTTCTGCCAGATCGCCTTCGATTTCGTAAATGGTGTGATGGTAATCTGTAGGTACCATTTCATTGGTGGAAGTTACCGTCTTTCTTAGAAGCTGAGGAAGTTTAAACTCTTTCCACTCCCACTCCGTGCCGTCTATGATTAGATACCCCGTCGAGACTTCAGAGCGATGAAAGCTCGTGGTCATCGGAGACCCCGGATAGACTATGTTTCTTTGTGTATTAGAGTGAGAATGCAAATCTCCAGCGTAAACAATCGGAAAATCACTAAGACGATCTAAGTCAACCTCTGGCTTCACATGAGGAGGAATTTCTCCCCGTACATGAGTATAAAGAGGCTTAGACTTATTGAGACTTTCTATCTGACCTTTCTTATGTAGATCACAATAGGGAAGAATACTAAAGTCGTCATACTCCCGAGTTTCAGCAATTACATCTACTCGAGGATTGATTGCTTTTGTTACTGCTGCAAGATTTGTGAAAAAAGTTTGATTCTTTTTCGTGGCTTCATGATTGCCTGGATATATAAGGGTTGGAACTCTTACTTCCCGAATAAACGAGAAGTAGAGTTCCAATTCTTCAAGGGTTGGCATACGGTCAAACAAGTCTCCACCGATGATGTGCATATCTACTGATTCGCTAGCTTCATGTACTTGTTCAAAGAACATACTATAGCGATTCTTGGCCCAGGCTACTGGAACATTCTTTTGCCCTAGCTTAATATGCCAATCTGCGGTGAATAGAATCATTCAATATCAAACTCTTCTTCGATGGACTCGTCAACTTCGTCTCCTGCTTGATTCATTACACGATCAAGCAGTTCTTTTTGGGCGTCTGCCGTGGGCCGAGGAAGAAGCTCATCGATTGATTTTGCATCTGCTACGGCTTGGCGCTCTTCGTCGGTAAGAGGGCGGGGCTTGCACTTCAGCGGTTGAAATTGATATTCAACATTGTAAGGAAGCGGCCCCGTCTTGACACGCTTGAAATGTACGTCCCAGCCAGTCTCAGGATCGGTAGGGTCGCCCAGATCTTCTGCGGCAAGCATAATTTGCTCAAGCAACTTCTTCTTGAGGTTTAGAACTTTGACTTCGCCGTCGTTCGGATCAATGCACTGAATTGCATAACTCCAGCCACACTTTAGATCGGGGAAGTACTCACGAACCCAGTCTTTTTCTTTATTTGTAAAGGCCTCGGATTCACGATCAAAAGACAGACATTCCATCGGAATATTCTTGTCATTGTCGCCTTTAATCCAGTACACGTAGCGAGGAAGAATTCCACCCACAAGACGAATCTTGTTATCTCCATTCTTGTACTCATACTGCTTTACGTTAGACTTCTGAGCAGAACCTTTTGCTTTACCAAATGCTAGTGCCATGTTATTTTCTCCTAAGTGACTTCTTCGTATTTAAAGTGAACTTTACCGTTCTCTAGCCAAAGAAGCCTATTTTTGTCAATGATGTCTTTCTTCCCTTTGCAGGCGAGAAAGTCTAGTGTTGTGGTTTTGAAGGCTTTGTATTCACCGTAGCTTCTCAAACTTGCTAACCCAATGTATTGAGCTAACTCCTTATCTTCGTACTGCCTTCTAGTACGAAAAAGCATTTCTGGATTTACCACAAAGCTGTCTCCAGCAAAGTTAATACCATAATACTTGTAGCCCGGATCTTGCTTGTTTCTTAGAGGAAGTTTATAAGTCAATAAATGAATTATTGTAAGTATTTCTCGAACGGAACCGCCAGAATATTTGTGTATTCTTTTCCAGTTAAAAAGAATCATCGTACTGGCCGTGGTCCCAGTCGTCTCCACCGTGTAAATCTTGATATTCTTCATAAGAAGAAGGTTCGTAGGTACTATCTAAGTCCCACGAAGACTGCTCTTCAATTGCGTACTGCGCTCCTTGAATGTAGTCTCGGTCTTCTTCACTGAGAACTTCCCAGTACAGGGACACGCCCGCGAGCATTTCTTCAACTGCATCTGGCTCTTCGAGGTGCAGGTTTGACTCCATTGCTTCTTGAAGTTTATCCATACGTTCCTCAATTTTTTGTCTTAGTCCTACCATGGGAACCTCATATTATATCAAAGAAGACCAAACTTGTCAAGAATTATTTTTTAGGAAGCACCCAGTTAAGGGCTTCAATCTTGTCACTCAACGAAGCAATCTTATCAAGTTCCATCTCAATAGTTGCTACTACATCAGGATGTTCTGCTACACCCACAGAATTACTGATTAGATTATTAATGTTTTCTACATGAAGAAGAATCTCAGTTTGATACTTCTCTTTTAGCAAATTTAGAATCCGAAGGTTCATATTGTTTTAATCTCCCAGCCCTGCTTCAGATAGAAGCCAAGTCTATTTTTTGCCTGTTTTTGAGCAGTATTTCCCTTTAGTTGAATATCTACTATTACAGGCTGTAGTTTATCTTCTTGTTTACGAAGAATCCGCCCTACTAGCTGCGTAAGTAGAGGCTCGTTGTTTATTGGAGTACCGAGAATGATACAGCTTAGCTCATTCAAAGAAATACCCTCCGAAAATATACTTTGAGTCCCGAAAAGAATTCGTTTCTCTCCAGATTTTATACTAGACATGAGTGTTTCTCTTTGCTCATGCGGTATGTCACCCGTAACACTTATCGCTTTATCGCCTACGAGTTCGGCGCAGTTTTTCAAGAACCGAACTCGATCTGACACTACTAAAACGCGGTGTCCTTTTGCCGCGTACGCAGCAGCCATA
>JGI10211J34971_10003814_pt1 | contig 12020 bp, 19 predicted proteins | sample Etolagsediment_FD_34971 | JGI IMG/M metagenome (IMG submission 34971) | reverse complement strand
TCTGGTGATGCCAGGGTTTCTGGTGATGCCAGGGTGTCTGGTGATGCCAGGGTTTCTGGTGATGCCTGGGTTTCTGGTAATGCCGAGGTGTCTGGTAATGCCTGGGTTTTTGGTGATGCCATGGTTTTTGGTAAGTTAAAACTCTCGCTGGGTAGATTCTTTGGATGGAGAGAAACAGATGAAGAACTAACTTATATAGATAATAGTGAAGATAGTCAACTTATAGGTAAGGGAGATTGTGAGTTTGAATACTATGATGAAGAAGATGACGCTACTCAAGAAGCAATTAAACTACTTGAGGAGAATGGTTATAAGATTGTGAAGAAATAAATTATATAAGGGTAGAGGTACATTAACATTAAGAGTTTAATGCAGGATTCTCTCACAATTGGGAATCGGGTTACTTCCGAATGTGGACTAGTAAGTAGGAGGTGTAAAGAGGTGATTACACCAGTTCCCGACTAATACAGATAGGTGATGCGGTTGGAGAGGTCTGTAATCCTGCACTAAGCTCTTAATGGAAACAAGTAAAAAGTAAATGTAAGGCAAATGTAAACTATGAAAACTAGCTGGAAACATGTCTATTTACTCTCAATTTTATCAATCGCACTAAATTGGCATCTTCTAGGTACTGTAGGAGCTATTGTCAGCTCATCTTTCTGGACAGCAGTAATACTAATAGTTTGGATTGAGGAGAAAAAATAATGACTAACCCAATTAATAAGCAGTTAGAGGAAACAGCTTGGGATTTTTCAGATATTCATAAAGAAGTTGGTGAAACAATGTTGTTTGGTAATGAGCATGAGTGTCCAGACTGCGGGAGAGGGGACATCGGAGACATCCCAACTAAAGTAAAATATACTTGGATTTATGATTTAATGTTAAAAGCATTTTCTAAGAGACTAGATTTTGTTGAAAAGAATAATAAACAAGCCCAACTAGACCTATTAAAGACTATTGAGAGTGATGTGATTGGTGAGGATTTTAAGCAAGGATATATTGAGTCTTGGACAGATGCCTCTGGTAAAAAACATAGTGTTAATAAAGTTATACCCATAGCTATAGAACTTAATGGATTAAAAAGAAAACAACGCAAGAAACTCCAACTATTAAGAGATAAACTAAAAGGAGAAGATCTAAAATGAATGAAATAAGATATAGAGAATGGCACAAAGATGCTAGTATTGGGGAAATAGAGCTTTGGATTATGAAGAGGATGGAGGAGGGCTGGGAACTAGCATCTCATTCTCACTCTCCATATGGAATGTCTGTTTTTATGAAAAGAGATAAATTAAATGAAAACAAGACAAACTAAAAGGAGACATAATGACAACAATTCAACAAAATAGGGATGGAAGCTGGTCTAAGGCTAAACCACTACCTTACTATCCAAACCTGGTTGAGAAAATACTTCACTTCTTTGGAGTACACCAATGGACTTATCAGAAGCCGTTTAAGTGTGTAATGTGTGAAAAAATTAAAATAATTAAAGAAAGGTGAGAGGTATGCAAATAAGTACGGGAAAAATTGTATCACAGGAACTTGTTGAGTCTTTATCAGATGAGGATAAAAAAGACTATGTTCCCTTGACTCAAAGTCAAGCTAAAAAATATCGTAAGTTATCCCCAAGTGAGAGAATGGGTCAATACCGCAGGGATATGGATAAACATAAAGCTAAGCAAGTAGCTAAGCGTAGGGCTGCTAATAAACGTAATAAACAATCAAGAAAGGAAAAATAGTATGGGTAATACAAAAATTGATTTAGTCAAAGACCTTGAAAGTGCGGTGATAGGCGAGGAACAGCTATTAAAAGTTAAAACAATAATTAAAAATGCGAAAGACGGTTATTACCACGATTTTGATACTTTAATAGCGACTCCAAAAATACAGCTTCATTTTGATTTATTAGATGCTGGATTGGTTGAAATTGATAAAAAAATGCAAAATGGTGATTATGATGATGAATATCCAACTCAAGAACAAGAAAAAGAAATGTTTAATGATTTAGTAAAAGAAAGAGAGATATGAAAATAGAAAAATACTATCAAGAACAAGCAAAGAGGTTAGTAGATATGCTTTTTAATAAAGGAATATTCGCAGATGGGGTTTCTAGGGATGCCATGCAAAGTGTGGAAGATTTAATTGCCTTTGAGTATCAATCGAGCATAAATTCTTATGAAAGAGGTCAGGAGTTTTTGAAAAAAATGAAAAAACTAGGTTTATAAGATGAGGACTAACCCCTATATGAGAATAACAAAACCTAGAAACTGGCACTTATTCTAGAGGTGATGATAGTTATCATGATGGATATAACCACGCAGTAGACCAAGTACTCCAACTATTAAGAGATAAATTAAAGAAAGGTGAGTGATGACTAACACCACATCATCAGACAGTACACTACCTAGGATTGAACGTATATCAGAAGAGATGTTTGAATTACTAGGAGAACTAGGAGTAAGCATGTCAGACCTACTTAAATACGCTAAAAAGAGGGGAATGAAGATAATCCCACCAACACTACAATTAGTTAAAGAAGCAAAGGAATCAAATGAATAAATACGATGAGTTAAACAAATTAGTAGGTGAAGTTAGAATCATAGAAGATGAAATGCCCTCCACTTATAAAGTTATAAACCCAACCGCTTTACATAGGTGGATGCAAAAACAAGACCAGAAGCTAAAGAATAAAATAAAATCACTACCCTATATAACCAATGGTAAGGTAAGCACAAAGAAATACTTAAACAGAGATGATATATTAAAAATATTAAAGGAAGAATGAAAGCCAAACCAGAAGCTGACATAAGACAAGAAACACTACTAGATTTACTAGCTATGTTTAGTGACTACAATCACCCCCTTGAGATGACAGCTGAGTACGTTAGAGAGCAAATTATTAAGTTTATGGAGGAAGAATAAACCAATACTACTACGATTACATAAAGGGAAATGATTAAGATTCTAGTCATCTTAGGAATAATATTTGCATACTTTGTAGAGCGAAAGAAAAGCTGATATAGTGGATTTGTGAGTAAAGATTATCTTAATACAAAGGACATTAACCAGCTCCAACACGACATTATGTTGTTTGTTGATTATTGGGTGCATAAGGCAAACACGCCCACCCCACAAAAAGAAATTATAGAAGCGATGAGCAAAGAAGGTATAAAACGCTACACCACAATCAATGCCCTCAATGCCCTACTGAGAAAAGGCTACATTAGGCGCGCCATTATGCCCCAGCGAAATAAAACTTATTATGTTCAATTGCGTCGTGTAACTTGAGTAAATTGCTACTTGACTATCACTCTAAAAATGCTACTATTAGGGTAGTTATTAATCAACTAATATTTGGGGGAATAAGCAATGCCAAGCCCAGTAATTGAAACAAAGCTAGAATTTCCAAAAGCCATGGAAGCAATCATTGTGGGTAAGAAAATAAGTAGGCTGTCTTGGGGAAATAAAGACATCTACGGACTACTCAAAAATGGATTACTAATGATCCATAGAGATGACGAGTTTTATAAATGGATAGTCAACGATGGGGACTTAATGGGAACTGATTGGGTAGTAGTATGAGAACAACCACAACTAAAAGAAATAGGATTGTAGAAAACTAACTAAAGGAAACCTATGAAGACTAATTGGAGGAATAGTGAATTAACTAATTTGCCATAACTCATAATCATCTGCTATATTGAGTCTACCTAACCCTAAAGAAAGGACTGGTCTATGGTAGACAAAAATAAAGGCGGAAGGCCCTTAGCCTTCAAAACTCCAGAAGAATTAGAAGACGCGGTGAATGAATACTTTAAAGTGGAAGATAAACCGACTCTCGCAGGACTGGCCTATCACATTGGTATTAGTAGGAAAACGCTTTATAATTACGATAAGAAGGATAAGTTTTTACACATTATAAAAAAGGCTCGTGAGAAGGTCGAATCTGTATATGAGGGTAGATTAGTTTGGCATCCAAATCAAACAGGTGTGATATTCGCGCTAAAGAACATGAACTGGCGAGACAAAAAGGAACTTGACCACACTTCTAAGGGTGAGGCAATAAAAGGATTTAATTACGTTACCCCAGATGAATTACCCGACGATCAAGCCAACTCATAAACAGCACTTGGCATACCAGCTACTACAAGACGATAAGACTAGGTTTCTAGGCTTTGGTGGTGGAGCTGAAGGTGGTAAGTCATGGCTGGGTGCTGAATGGCTGCTAACTAACTGTTATTTCTATCCAGGTTCTAAATGGTTTATTGGTAGGAATGAGCGAACTAGGCTCATGGCTTCCTCCTATGCTACATTTAGAAAGGTTTGCGCGCATCACAAGATTCCCCCCTCTGATTGGTCACTTAATGGACAATATAACTACATTGAGTTTGTTAACGGATCTAGAATAGATCTAATTGATTTAAAGTATCTACCAAGCGATCCTCAGTTCCAGAGGTTTGGGTCTACTGAGTACACTGGCGGCTGGATTGAAGAGGCTGGAGAGGTTCATTTCCTGGCTTTTGATGTGCTTAAGGGGCGTGTGGGTAGGTGGAAGAATCAGGAGTTTGGCTTACTAGTACCCAAGATTCTACTGACTTGTAACCCAGAACAGAACTGGTTATATCGCATATTCTACAAGCCCTGGCGCAAGAAAAACTTACCCGATGGCTATGCTTTCATCCAAGCACTCTACAAAGATAATCCATACACTAGAGACCAGGCTAAAGATAGATTAGATCAGATTAGCGATCCAGTACTTAGGGCAAGACTTAAACTAGGACTCTGGGAGTACAGTAGTGGGGATAACAGCTTAGTTGACTATGACTCGATCATAGATCTATTTACTAATACTATGCCCGAGCCAGATGGGTTTTCATCACACGACCCAGATAAGAAATACTTTACTGGAGATGTGGCCAGATATGGAAGCGATAAAATTGTATTTGGTGATTGGAAGGGACTAGATCTATACAAGATTAGTTGGAAAAAAGGTAGAGGGATAGATCAAACCTCTAATGATGTTAGAGAAGAATTGAGAGCAGAGCGAATCCCCTATAGTCACTCCATTGTTGATGATGATGGTGTGGGTGGTGGTGTAGTTGATACAGTTAGAGGGATTAAGGGATTTGTGGGCAATAGTCGGGCGCTGGAAGTTGAGGATGATAAATCTCCCAAGAATAAGAGAAAAGACAATTACCGCAACTTGCGCTCTCAGTGTGCTTTTATGTTGGCTGAGAAGATTAATAAGCATGAGATTGCTATTACTGCCAATATTGATGAAACTACTAAAGAAATGATCATTGAGGACTTACAAGCTATGTTGAGGAAGAAAGAAACCTCTATTGAATCTCCACTACAGTTAATACCAAAGGATGAAATTAAAGAGATTTTGGGTCGCTCTCCCGACTTTGGAGACATGATGTCTATGAGGATGTATTTTGAGCTTGATAAGCCAGTTGAATATGTGCAGAACAACGAGGTAGGAGGCGTTCAGCCATACTACGAAGGGTTACCAGGATAGGTATTGCATAAAAATAGTTTTGTTTGTAAAGATAAATAATATGATTGAAGAATTTACGCCCATTGACCCCAAACTACAGGTACTCTTAAACAATAAAGAGGATGGCTACAACTATCGTAAGCGTCGTCAAAATGATTGGCGAGAAAACTACACCCTCTATCGAGATAAGGTCACAGTTAACCGCCTAACCCAGCGTCAATCAGTCAATATTCCCCTAATGAAGCAAACAATCAGAACGCTCTTAAAAGACGTTGATGATATGCCAGTGCTTTACTTTGAGAATCTAGACAATGATAAGCAAGCTGAGACTTTTAAGAATGAGTATTGGAAGTACACAGTTGAGCAAAACCGCATGGATTTGTTGGATATTATTGATAAACGACAAGTGTTTTTATTTGGGCGTAGTTATGACCAATGGCAGATAGTAGATGGCAAGATTAAACAAACAATCCAAGACCCACAAGACATTCTGGTTTCTCGCTACACAGACCCAGTTGATCTAAATACCTCTAGATTCTTAATTCACACTGGTATTTTCGTCCCACTAACTCAGATTGAAGCCAATGATGATTATGATAAAAGTGAAGTTGAGAATCTAAAGAACTGGTACATGACCGAGATGGGTGTAGTGAAAGTGGCTAGTAACGCCAAGATGGAGGTGGAAAAGCGCAAGAAGATGGAAGACATGGGGATGACTGATCAAACTAGTCCTATCTTGGGTGAAACCATTGTTGAGCTAACTATGCACTTTATGTATGACAAGCGAGAAGGTAGCGATGAAGAAGAACTCTTCTTAAAGATTGAGGCTGACGATCAAGTTATTCTAATGGACAAACCTCTTGATGAGGTGATTGGTAAAACCTCAGATGATTACTGGAAAACCCATTATCCTTATGTTTCATGGGCTGATGATTTAGAGAGACAAGATTGGTATTCAGATTCTATTGCTGATATTGTTAGAACCCCCAATAAGGTGCTTAACTCCTGGTTTAGCCAACTAGTTGAGAATAGAACACTACGAAACTTTGGGATGCACTACTATGACTCAACTAAAGTAAAAGATGGGTTTAATCCCAACACCTTCAATCCTATTCCTTGGGGTTGGTATGGTGTTCCAGGCAATCCAACTGAAGTATTTAGTAAGGTTGATATTCCCGATCTTTCAGAGTCACTAGATGAGATGGAGTACTTAGTTGGTATGTCTGAGAAGGCTACTGGCGCAACTGCCACACAACAAGGTGCGCAAACAGACAGACAAATCACACTAGGGGAAGTTAAGTTAGCACTAGGTGAAGCTAAAGAGCGTGTGAAGGGTATGAGTAAATTTTATACTCCTGCTTGGAAGCAACGAGGTGAGATCTTCTTAAAATTAATTGAGGCTGGAGCAGATAAGTTAGATGCAGTTAAAATCTATAAAGAAGGTCGCAACACCTCAGACATTTATGAGCGAGAGATTCAGCCTAGTGATTGGATGACTAAGTCTGGTTATAGATGCAAGATTTGGAGTCAAGACGAGAAGAGCGCTCAAGATAGTGAAGCATTACAAAAACTAAACGCTACAGTTACTTTAATTCCTGGTAATCAAAAACTCATGGAAATATATCAAAGGAAACTCTTAGAGTTCGCTGATCTTAAACCAGAGGAAATTAATGATGTGATGGAGGCTGAAAAACAAAGGTTAGAATTAGTTAATCAACAACAAAACCTAGATCAAACCCAACTAGCTCAACCAGCTCAAGCACCAGTAGCACCTACGCCGACTCAGTAAGTAATTTAATATTGTATTAATAGCGCATTAGGAGCATAATAAAGTTATGTTAGATAAAATTCTCAAACCTTACGGTCTAGAATACGAAGATCTCAACCAAGAAGAAAGAGCTACCCTACATGTAATGGTTGATGCTATGGGTAAGGGTGGAATAGATATCAATAAAATTAGAGAATACATCTCCTCAATGAGAGAGTCAGTTGCCCTTGATCTAGTAAGTATGACCGACACCAGCAGCCAAAAAGATAAAATGAAAGATGTTTACCTCAAAGCTAGACTTCACAACTATGTGTTGCTCGAGGCAATATTAGATAAACCTAATAAAACTAGCAAGGCCATAGAAAGTATGCTAGCTGGAATGGTGAGTAAAGTTGACAAATAGATAAATTTTAAGTATCTTGAATATACCTAACCCTAAAGAAAGGACTGGAATATGGACGAAATATCACAAAAGACTCTAGACAATATTGTTGTTAGAGAACCCCACGAACTAAATAAAGCTAATATTGATTTTCTACGCGCTAGAAGATCTTACTTGTCACCAGAACAACTAGATAAATTTGAAGATGTTTTAGCACCTAAGAAAAAACCAACTAAGAAAAAGAAAACTAAATAATAAATAATTCTAACCCTAAAAAAGGACTGAATCATGACAGATAATCATATTAAACCCTCTAAAGAGGAACTAGAAGCTAACGCACTCAAAGCTCTTGAAGAAGCTGAGGCTCTAAAGAATAAAGATATTACTAACGAAGAAGTTGTTGAAGAAGAAATTGAAGATCCTGAAGAAGTTGTTGAAGAAGAAGAGCCTACCGAGACTGAGGATAAAGAAGAGGTAGAAGATCCTGAAGAAATTGAAGATCCTGAAGAAGTAGATTACAAAGATAAGTTCATCCAATCCACTAAAGAAGCTCAAATTCTTCATAATAAGAACAAGAAGAAAGATGAAGCAATCGAAGAAGCTCTAAGCGCCGAAGTTACTGATGAGGAACTACAAGCTGAATATAGTGATTGGGACGTGATGAGCGACTTGGAAAAGAGGTTAGCTCGTGACAACGCTATTAATAATAAGCGAATTGAGGCTCTTAATAAAATCTCAGTTGAAAATAAAGACGCTGAGGCATGGAATAAGAAAGTAGATGTATTTACAAATGATCCAGCTACTCTTGCTAAATTTACCACCCTAGAGGGAAAACAAGAAGAGTTTAAAGTATTTGCCACTAAACCAAGTCGCAGGGGTGCAGACTTAAATGATATTGTTTCATCCTTCTTATGGGAAGTTAATCAGAAAGCCCCCGTTAAGAAAAAAGGTAAGATGTTTGAAATTGGTACTGGCGGTGATAATCAGAAGAGAAAACAAAACACTGGCAAGCTCACTCTTGAAGAAGGTAGAAAGCTTAGAAACACCGATTACAAGAAGTGGTTGTCTTACACTAAGGCTGGTAAAATTGAGTCTCTATAAAACCCAGCTTGACATGAATTAGAAATCTTTCGTATTTTAATGGTAGCGACTTCCTAACCCCTAATTGGGACTGGTTCAAGTCAGTAACAATTATTTAAGGAGGTGCGTTATGTCAGCATACGCAACAAAAGTCGCCGAAGGTTTCTCCCAAAAACTCATGATGGAGATGTACGACAAGTCTTTGACTGATGTCGTGGTCAATCGTGATTACGAGGGCGAGATTAATAAAATCGGCTCATTATTAAATATTCTGAACTTTGATAGGATTTCAGAGCAAACCTACACTAAAGGTGGGTTATCAGCAGATGATCTGTATGAACAAAATGCTCAATTGAATATTAATGTGAAGAAGTCTTTCTACTGGAAAGAATACACCATTGATAAATGGGCATCTTATATTAAAGATCCTCATTCCACAGTTGTGGCTCAAAAAGCTCAAGAAAGAAATAAGAACATGGATGAATATGTTTTTGGTCTTTATGGAGATGTTGGAGCTGGAAACAGAGTTGGTACTGATTACACTACTGGAGATGTCGAAGTTGACGCTTCTGGTAACGTAACAGGTAATGGTACTACTTTCACAGCAGCTATGGTTGGTAGAGGCTTTAAAGCCACTGGTCATTCTCGATGGTATCGTGTGGCCACTTTCACCAATGCTACTACTATCACTATTGAAGATGATTTGGATGATGTTGACTCAACCTACTCAGGTGGAGCTATCGGCGCAGGTGCTTCTTACACCATTGAAGCTGTCAGCGCTCTACAAATCACCACATCTAACCTTTTCCAAAAAGTTAGCGCTTTGAGGGAAAAACTTGATGAGGCTGAGTTGTATTCAAACAACGCCGTTCCAGATGAGGGCAGATGGTTAGTTGCCCCTCCTAAGTTCTTCTCTGTTTTGAAGAGAGCTTCTGGAGTAGCACTACACGTCGATGAAGTCTATCGTGATCTTGTTAAAAAAGGTTACATGGGTGAACTCGATGGGTTTAAGTTGTTCAAATCCAACCGCTTAACAGGTGATAACACCGACGGCTTCAGAGTCTTAGCTGGACACCCCAATTGGTGTACTTTCGCTGAGAAGCTATTAGCCGCAGACATTGAAGAAGATTTGACTGGTGACTTCGGATCAGCATACAAAGACCTCTTTGTATATGGTGCTAAAGTGACTGACGCACGTCGTCATTTTGCAACCGAAGGATTCTGGACATTTGATGTCTAAAGAATAGAAGTAGGGGGGGCTGGCGAGGGCTAGCCCCCCACCCTAGAGGAAATTAATTTATGCCAAGTTTTGAGCTAAAAGCAGACTTACCAAAATCTACACAAGATGAATTAGATCGCATTGAAGCGATTGATTCTGATTATAGAACTACAGCAGAGACAGATTTTCTGACTGCTCTAGCTCCATACAGGACCAATAAAGTCCACCGCTATGACACAGAGGGTGCGCATACCCCTCAAAAACACGTTTATAGTGGAAATATTTTAGAAGCAGAGGGAAACACCCTCCCCACAGGTTATTCAGGATTCTTAGTTGGAGCTACCTTTAGAAAAATTAATGAATCTGGTTCAATGATTATTTATATTAATACTGGTACTATTACTAGTGCGGTCTGGTCTCAATTAGGTGGTCAAGTTGTATCATCTTCTCCAAGTCCAAGTGCCTCACCAAGTTTATCTCCAAGTTTAAGCCCATCACTATCGGTAAGTTTGTCACCATCCTTATCACCAAGTGCATCAGCTTCTCCATCCGCCTCAGAGTCACCAAGCCCAAGTGCTTCACAAAGCCCAAGTGTCTCGGTGTCCTTATCACCAAGTGCAAGTCAATCTCCGAGCGTATCTGTATCTCTATCGCCAAGTGTATCTGTAAGTGCTTCAGAGAGTCCGTCACCAAGTGTGTCCGAGTCTCTCAGTCCTTCAGTATCTGTAAGTGCAAGTCCTTCCTTAAGTCCTTCGGTGTCAGTATCTCTGTCACCAAGTTTAAGTGCAAGTTTATCGCCAAGTGCAAGCTCTTCTCCAAGTGCTTCTCCAAGCTTATCGCCAAGTGTCTCAGTCTCACTCAGTCCTTCGGTCTCAGCATCGGCTTCAGTCAGTCCGTCAGTGTCGGTCAGTCTCTCGCCTTCGCTAAGTCCCTCAGTAAGTGAATCATTGAGTCCTTCAGTAAGTGAAAGCTTAAGCTCATCACTTAGCCCATCATTATCAGTTAGCTTGAGTCCTAGTGCCTCAACCAGTCCTAGCGCATCTGCTAGTGCTTCAGAGTCACCAAGCCCAAGTTTCCCATTCTAGGAGTAATTTATGCCTAAACCACAACAGCGAGATGATAAAGACGGAAGAATCCTACAGGTAGTTGAGCCAGCCGCAGTTGCTCTAGCTCAGACAATTAAAGTCCTTGAGGTGGGTTCATTCTTAATTTCTCTTAATGCTGATACCACGATGATTAGTGTTTATGCTATTTCTAAAGATGTGTATTTGCATTGGGCTACTTCTGACACTGATTTCGCAACCGAAAATAACTTTGATGAGATTATCCCAGCAGGTCAGCGAGTTTTAATTACAGTACCAGTTGATGACGATGGTCGCATGTTTACTCGAGTACACTTAGCTGGTCGTGAGGCTGGCGCTACAATAGTTGTCGTCGAGAAGTAATTGTGCTTAAATAGAGGCATGATTTCAGTTATCATTCCTTCGCGGAATGAGCCGTATTTATCCCATACGATTAAAGATTTACTTTCTAAAGCTAGAGGCGATATTGAAATAATTGCCGTACTAGATGGTTATTGGTGTGATGACATCGTGGATGATAAACGAGTCCACTATCTCCATTATGGGAAAGCTAGAGGCATGAGAAACGCTATTAACATGGGCGTTGCTATTTCTAAGGGTGAATACATCATGAAAACTGATGCCCACTGTATGTTTGATGACGGTTTTGACGAGAGACTAATCAAAGACATGAGAGAAGATTGGATTGTAATACCCCGCAGATATGCTTTAGATGTTGAAAAATGGGCTATTGAGGAGCGAACTGATGACAAATACCCAATTGATGTAATGAAACTAAATAAAGATCTCCAGGCAGTACCTACTAAAGAAAGACGAGACAATGCTTTAATTCCAACCGAGAGTTTCCAGGGTTCTTGCTGGTTTATGGTTAAAAGCTATTTTAATAAGCTCGGACTCATGGATGAAGAAACCTATGGCTCATTCTGGCAAGAAGCTCAAGAAATGGGCTTTAAATGCCAAAAAGCTGGGGGTAAAGTAATGAGAAACAC
>JGI10211J34971_10003810_pt1 | contig 12026 bp, 8 predicted proteins | sample Etolagsediment_FD_34971 | JGI IMG/M metagenome (IMG submission 34971) | reverse complement strand
ACCAGGTCGTGCCGGGCAACGGCCCGCCGTTGCCCGCGGGCCGTCAAGCCGGCCCGGAGACAAAGCGGCGTCAAGCCGCCGGCACTCCAAAGAGCGCTGATGCGCTCATAGTCAGACAACGGCGTGTCAAGTTGCGCCGTCCTGTAGGGCCGGTTCGCCGGTCACGATCGACGGGGTGCTACGGTCTGCTGGGTATGCGCGAACGCGCCGCTGGGGCGGCCGTCGAGTTTTCTCTGCGCTCCGTGCCGGGCAGAGGCACGACGATCACCGTGAAAGTGACCAGGCCGAAGGGATAGGCGCGCAGAAGCAACGCCCTTCCTGCGGCTATCCGCTCTCGGTCGTCCGCGGCGTGCTCATCCGCTTCGTCTGCAGCACATACGGAACGGCATACGCCGCAAACGCCGCGAGGTACATCCAGTAGCGACTCGCGTGGGGTACGCCGACGAGGCGGGCCGCGAGAGACGGATGGAAAAAGACGAGAGACGCGGCAAGGAACAAAGGGAGTTCGTACCAGCGGTTACGCGTGAGGAAACGGCCCTGCACCGCGTTGGTGAAGGCAAAGGCACCGAACACGGCCATGACGAAGATGAGCGTGCCCTGGCCAAGACCGGTTACACCGTGCAGAACCAGCTCGGGGTTGAACACGAACATGAACGGAATCACGGCTGTACGCAGATCGTAGATGAAGCCCTGGATGCCGGTAGCGATCGGATCGGAATCCGCGATGGCCGCCGCCGTGTAGGCCGCGAGTCCGACCGGCGGGGTGTCGTCCGCCAGAATCCCGAAGTAGAAACAGAACAGGTGCGCCGAAATGGCGGGGATGGGGCCAATGCCGGTCTGGGCGCTCAGCTTGACGATCACCGGCACAGTGATGGAGGCCATCACGATGTACGTCGCCGTGGTCGGTAACCCCATCCCCAGCACCAGACTGGCCACGGCCGTAATCCCGAGCAACAGGAAGACGTTGCCCATGGACAGCACGTCGACGATCTGCACGATCATGCTGCCGATGCCCATGGTCACAATCCCCACCACAATGCCGGCCGTGGCCGTTGCGATGGCGACGGACAGCATGTTGCGCGACCCCATCATCATGCCTCGTCCGAGCAAACGACAGGCCGTGCGGAATCCGCACGCCACGCCGTCCCCGCGCCGGAGTGCCCCGAGCGGTTCTCTGAGCAGCACAATCACGGCCAGTGTCACGATTGCCGTGAACGCCGACAAGTTCGGCGTGTGCCGCAGCACCATGAGTTCGTACAGCAGAACCCCCAGCGGAATGAGGAACGGGCCTCCGTGCTTCAGTACGTCGGACAGTCTCGGGATGTCCTCCCGTGGCAGACCTTTCATCCCCAGACGGTCGGCTTCCAGATGCGTGATGTAGAAGAGTGCGAAGTAGGACACAAACGCAGGGATGGCAGCGGCTTTCACGACGTCGAGGTACGCCTTGCCGAGGTACTCGGCGATGATGAACGCGGCGGCCCCCATGATGGGCGGCATGAGTTGTCCGTTGGTGCTCGCCGCGACCTCGGTCGCCGCTGCGATCTTGGCGGGGTAACCCACTTTCTTCATCAGCGGAATGGTGAACGTGCCCGTTGTCACGACGTTCGCGATACTCGATCCGGACACGAGTCCTGTCAACCCGCTGGCGGCAACCGCCGCCTTGGCCGGGCCGCCGCGGAAGCGTCCGAGCAAACACAGCGCCAAATCGTTGAAAAAATGCCCCGCCCCGACCGCCGACAGCATCGCGCCAAGGAGCACGAACAGGAATACCGTGTTCGCCGACACGTCGAGCGGGATCCCGAAGACCCCCTCGGTGGACAGCACGATCTTGCTCACGTACTTGGTTACCGAGACGCCTTTGAAGGCGAACACAGCCGGCATGTGGGGACCCAGAAAGGCATAGACGGAGAACAGCAACACGATGACGCTGAGAGCGGGGCCGATGGCACGCCGGGCCGCCTCCAGCAACAGGACGACGAGCAGGATGCTCAGGATGACGTCGGCCAGACCATGGCGCCCGGACCGGGCCATGACCCCCTCCCAATCCGCCAGGAGGAAGACCAGCACGCCGGCGGACAGGATGGCCAGCACATACCCGATTGCGGGGATGTGGTCCGTCGGGTGCAGCCAGGCGAAGCGCGTCTTGCGCTTGCACACAGGCAGGAGAAGGAACACGAGGCCGATCGCAAATGCCAGATGGATGATCCTCGACGTCGTGCTCTCGAGTATGTAGAGCCGCGCAAGGCCAAGCTGGAACAGAGCCCAACCCATCAGGAGACACCGGATAACCACACGGTCAATCAGCCGGTGGCTCACAAACGAACCAGCCTCTTCGGCCAGAAGCTCGCGAGCGATTTCCTGGGCGCGCGTCAAATCATTGCGGCTTATCGAGCGTGTACCACCGTGGCGTGCCGCTCTGGTAGTAGGGACGCCACGTAGCCCCTCCGCTCGACAGCCATTCGCAGTGGCCATCCCCAAAGACACCGTTGGTACCCCGGATCAGCAGATCGGGACCGTAAGGATGGTTGTAACGCCCGGTAGGCGAGCTCAGCTCCGTGCTGTAGAGCACGGGCCCCAGACTGCTGTCAGAGAACAGCATGTCGGAGGCAAGCAACGTCGTGTCTGTCGGCTTCCGGTATTCGTCGCTGGGTCTGACGTGGGGAGCCTTCCAGTTGCCGGACGGAATCCAGAAAGGGAACTGGTACGTGATGTCGTAGTTGCCTTTTGCCCAAAACTGTTCGAAAATGCGGATCGGGTTGGCCGGGCAGTACATCAACTGCGGATCGCCCACGTACCCGGTGACCCAGTGACGGACGTCGTTAGAACCCGACACGACTTTGTGCGGATGATCGTTCTTGAGGCGGTGCGGCAATTCCTCGTCGAAATCGTCACGGTACATCGTGAGGGCCGTTCCATGCTGTTTCATATTGGCCTGGCACCCGCTCTGGTATGCCTTCTCGCGGGCACTCGTGAGGGCGGGAAGCAGCATACTGGCGAGGATTGCGATGATCGCGATCACGACCAGCAGTTCGATCAGGGTAAACGGTCTGTGACTGCGCGTGTTCATTGGGGACCTCCGGTTTTCTCCTGGACTACTGATCAGGCTCCGTAACTCTCCCCTCGAGCGAGGGTCGTATCCTCGGCAATCTGGTCCGGATCCTCCTTAGGAAAGATCCCGACACACATGCCGTCCGTGGGTCTGAGATGCTTGAGCGCGAACGCAAACGCGTCCTGCGGCTTCAGCCGCCCGGCGCCAAGAATTTTGTACCCGATGACCGGTTTGTCAATCAGGGCGATCGTCTCGACGGCCTTCTGCCTGTCGGCGACGTCGTAGGTCTCCCCGTGAGCCACGTTGAAAAAGCACTGGAAGTAGAAGTCGGTGGGGAAGCCTTGTTCCTCTGCTTCCGGATGGATGTCCGGCCGGTGTGCGGCCATCCCGGCGGGCAGGCCAAGCGCCTTGATCTGTTCGATCCACTCGCGCACCTTCCCGAACGTGTTCCGCTCGAACTGCACCTCGACGCGATGCCCCTGGATGAAGATGCCGTTGGCGCCGGCGTCCGCGGCAATCTTGATCTCGTCCGACATCTTGGACTCGGCCCAGTGGCATTGCGCGATCCACGTCTTGAGCTTGCCGCCACCGTCGACGTACTTCCTGAAGAGACCGTTCCAGCGCTTCTCGGGCGGCGACGTGACGGTTGTAACACCATGGGTGGCCGCTTGCTCGAGCACCTCCATGATCCGGTCGTCCGTGTAGTACTCGCGCATCTCCCGGCCGAGGCTGCCGGGCTTGTGCGCGTAGCCCCAGAACGGGTTGCTCCCAAGGATGAGACGGGATACCGGCAGGTTCCCGAGCTTGATCGTCGGCATCGCATTTGCGGGCTCCGCATCGGCGGAGTTCGCACGATCGCCCCCCACGGCTATGGCGGCCACGCCCAACAAGCTGCTGTCCTTCAAAAATTCCCGTCTATCCATCGCTCGCTCGATCACGGCGCGCCCATCTGGTAATGGGCTTTCGCCTCGGCGGGCGTGAGCGCCCGGTTGTAGATGGCCACTTCGTCCATGAAGCCCTTGAACTCGTTCCCGCTGGACCCGCGCTTGCCGACCCGCATGTACCACGTGTGCTCGTATCGCGGGGCACTGTTCCCGCTCTTCACTTCCTCGCCATTCACGTACAGGTGGTATTTGCTCCCGTCGTCGGTGCCGACGATGTGATACCACTCGCCCGGGACGAACGTGGTGCTTGTAGAATCGATGCAAGTGTTTGATTTCGACGGGGTCTTGCCACCCCAGTAGATCTGGCCGTTGTTGCTGCGGATATCGGCCCAGTAGGTCGTCTGCCCGATGTCCCCGCCGTTTGTCTTCGACAGGATGCACTGTGTGCCGCCTGTCCCATCCAGCATCACCCAGGCCTCCATGGTCATCTCCCGCGGCAGGTTCAGGAACGCGGCGTTTCCGCACTGCATTACACCCGTGCTAGTGCCTCGGAAGTACAGACCGTTCTTCCCGGTCCACCGGCCGCCCGATGGGACCGCGTCGCTGTAGAGTTTGCCGTCGGCGAGTTCCTGACGGTACTTGTCGATATCGATGCCGAAAGCCTGGTTCCTGACGTAGAGGGATCCGCCGATCATGCGGCGATCCGTGTCCTCGAAGTTGTAGTAGGCAACCAGGCTGGGATACGCCTGAACGCCGTGGGAATGCCCACGCCACCGTCCCAACTTGGCCTTCTTCCGGGCAGCGTTCAGTGCCGGCAAGAGCATCGACGCCAGGATTGAGATGATCGTGATCACGACCAGCAACTCGATCAAAGTAAAGCGACCACCCCGGTTCGGGCGCTGTTGACGGCGGGTTCCTCGGTATCTGCGCATGGTTCGGTTTCCTCTCTGTAACTTTCAAAGACCTTGATGTACGTGTGTCTGAATAACTCTAAGTTTACACAAACTAGTCGAGTTTGGCAAGCGGAAAGGTAGCAATGAGCTTGGCGCGCCAATAATGTAGGGTCCAGGCCGTTCTTGCGAAGGGGCTGTTTGTGCATTGTCCACCGGGTCGGGCAGAGCCGGAAATCGGAGTGTGTTGATGTCTGATGTCGATCTACAGGCAACTCTGAACCGTGTCAGTGAAGCGCGTCGCAAGGTCGCCTGCGAACTCCGCAAGGCTGTCGTCGGCCAGGACGAGGCCATGGAGCAACTCCTCGTTGCCATGTTCGCAGGCGGGCATTGCATGATCCAGGGCCCGCTGGCGACGGCCAAGACCGTGCTGGTGGATTCCACGGCACACGTCATGGATTTGGAGTTCAAGCGTATTCAGTTCACGCCGGACCTGATGCCCGCCGACATCAGCGGCACGGAGATCCTCGAGGAAGACCAGACGTCCGGGCATCGCGTAGCCAAATTCGTAAAGGGACCGGTGTTCTGCAACATCCTGATGGCGGACGAGATCAACCGTACGCCGCCCAAGACACAGGCGGCGTTGCTGGAGGTGATGCAGGAACACCAGGTCACGCTCGGCGGCACGACGCATCCGCTGCCCGAACCGTTCTTTGTGTTGGCGACGCAGATCACGATGGAACAGGAAGGCACCTATCCCCTGCCCGAGGCACAGCAGGACCGGTTCATGTTCAGCATCAACATGAACTACCTGGGCGAAGACGACGAGTTTGCAGTCGTCCGCAGAACGACCGGTGCCGAGACGATCGAACTTGATCGTGTGGTGAGCGGCAACGACCTGATGCTTTTCGCGCAGACTGTCCGCCGCGTGGCGCTGCCCGCGGATCTGGGTGCCTACATCGTGGACTTGGTCGATTCCAGCCGGCCGACGCGGGACGACTGTCCGGGGTTCGTCAAGGAGTACATCACGTGGGGCGCCGGTCTGCGTGCCAGTCAGAACATTTCGCTGGCCAGCAAAACCGTGGCAGCGATGGACGCGCGCGACACGGTGACGATCGACGACATACGCCACGCCATCACGCCCGTTCTCCGGCACCGCATCGGTCTGTCGTTCCGCGCCGATGTGGACGGCGTGACCGTGGACGACGTGATCACCCAGCTCGTGGATACGGTGCCGGCGCCGTAGTGGAGCCAGAGGCGAAACCGGCGGCGCGGGGGCTGTAAGCAGCCCACCACCACGCGCCGCGTCGACACGCAAACGTGAGTGAGCCAATGCCAGACACAGCGACACCCGAAAATGCGCTCGCCAGGATCGGCGACGCCAAAGCGCGCATCATGCGCGAGGTCCGCAAGGTCATCATCGGCCAGGAGCAGATTGTCGACGATGTGGTCACGTCGTTCTTCGCCGGCGGCAATTGCCTGATCACGGGGGTACCGGGCCTGGCCAAGACGCTGCTCATCTCCAGCTTGGGCAGGGCGCTCGACCTGACGTTCCGGCGCATCCAGTTCACGCCCGATCTCATGCCGTCCGACATCACCGGCACCGAGGTACTGGAGGAGGACCGTGTGACCGGGAAGCGCAACATGACGTTCCGGCCCGGGCCCATCTTCACGAACATCCTCCTTGCCGACGAGATCAACCGGACCCCGCCGAAGACTCAAGCAGCATTGCTCGAGGCCATGCAGGAACACCAGGTGACCGTGAGCGGCGAGACGCATCACCTGCGCGAACCCTTTTTCGTGCTTGCCACACAGAACCCCATCGAACAGGAAGGCACGTACCCGCTCCCGACCGTGCAGCAGGACCGCTTCATGTTCAGCCTGTACATCGACTACCTGCCGCGGCACGAAGAGGTGGAAGTGATCAACGCGACCACGGGAAACGACGTGGCGGATATTGCCAGTTGCATGAACGGCGAGGAGTTGCTGCACTGCCAGCAACTGATCCGGGAGACACCGGTAGCGGAGCCCGTGCTGCGGTACGCGGTGTCCCTCGTGGCCCGCAGTCGGCCGAAAGACGCGCAAGCGCCGGATTTTGTCAAGGAGTACGTGTCGTGGGGCGCTTCGTTCCGCGGCGCCCATTTCCTGGTCCTGGGCGCCAAGTCTCGCGCCGTACTCGCCGGGCGTCCCCACGTATCGATTCAGGATGTGCAGTCCGTTGCCGTGCCCGTCCTCCGGCACCGCATCTTGTGCAACTTCCACGCCGAGTCCCAAGGCATCAAGTCCGAAGAGATCATCCGCCGACTCATGGAGACCGTCAGACCGCCCAGCTCCGGGTTGTAGCACCAGAAATGGTGGCGCAGCGGTTGTGGACAGCCACGCAACAGCGCCCCGCCTGCCTCTGCCCTTCACGCATCACGCATCACGCATCACGCATCACGTTTCACGTTTCACGTTTCACGCATCACGCATGCCTCCTCCCAACTCCTATCTTGATTTCGACGTCCTGGCGCGCATCAGCAATATGCAGCTGCTCGCCAAGACGGTGGTGGAGGGCTTTCTCCTGGGGCTTCACCGCAGCCCGTTCCGCGGGTTCTCGGTCGAGTTCGCCGAGTATCGGCAGTACGTGCCGGGCGACGAGATCAAGCATATCGACTGGAAAGTCTACGCCAAGACCGATCGCTACTACATCAAACAGTTCGAGGAAGAGACCAACCTGGCATGCCACATTCTCCTCGACGCCTCGGCATCCATGGCGTACAAGTCGAACGAGAACGGCGTCACCAAGCTCCAGTACGGTTGTTTCCTGGCCGCGTGCCTGTCGTATTTCATGATGGGGCAACGCGACGCGACGGGGTTGACGGTCTTTGACAGCCGGATTCGGACCATGCTCCCGCCCAGCCTGCGGCAGTCGCATCTCCACCGGCTCATGTCCGAACTCGACTCCACGGAGCCCGGCGGCGACACAAACATCTCCGGCCCCATGCACGACCTGGCCGAGGGCCTCAAACGCCGTGGCCTGGTCGTGCTGATCTCCGACTTGCTCGATGACCGGGAAGCCGTGTTGTCCGCGCTCCAGCATTTCCGGTTTATGGGCCACGATGTGCTCGTCTTCCACGTCATGGACGATGCCGAGCTGAAGTTCTCGTTCGAATCCATGACCGAGTTCACGGACCTCGAAACGGGCGAGTCCGTCCTGGTCAGCGCGGAAGGGATGCGTGACACGTACATGGCCGAGCTGCGCCGGTTCCTCGCGTTCTATCAGAAAGGCTGCGCCAGCGTCCGCGTCGAGTACGCGCTGTTGGACACGGGCACGCCTTTGGAGCTTGCGCTCAGCGAATACCTGCACCGGAGGAGCTTGCTGGGATGATTGTCTTCGGCAATCCGATGGCACTCCTGGGGTTGGCCGGCATCGCGGTGCCGATCATCATCCACCTGCTGACCCGTGACCGCGTCCGCAAAGTGGCGTTCAGCAGTCTGCGGTTCTTTGCCAACGCGTCGAAACACGTTCTCCGTAAGAAGCGATTCTCCGAGCTCCTCCTGATCACACTTCGAGCGTTGGCGTGCGCTCTGCTTGCCCTCGTTTTCGCGAGACCCGTGTTCCGGTCCGGAGACTCGGCAGATCCCTCGGCGATCCATGCCCGCAAAGCCCGCGTCGTGGCGGTGGACGTCTCCGGCTCGATGACGCGTTGCGGCGGAGGAGACGCTCTGCGCAACCACGTGCTGCAGGCGTTGGCCGGGCTCCGGTCCGGCGCGGACGCTGCGGCGCTTGTGGCGTTCGACGAGACCGCCCGTGTCGTCGCACCCTTGTCCACGGACATCGACGCCGTCGTCGCCGCAGTGGGCGAGATCGAGATCGGCCACGGCGCGACCGACCTGGTCGGTGCGCTGCGCGAGAGCGCCGACGCTCTGGGCAACGCCCGGGCCGGATCGAGCGAGATCGTCCTGGTCTCCGACCTGCAACGCGCCGGATGGGAAGGCTTCAGAGGCGACTGGAAACTGCCGTCGACCGTTGCGTTGGCCCTGCGCCCCGTGCTGCCCGACGACGGCGTTGCGAACCTCGCAATAACGGATGCGGCCTACCCGGACAGCCTGGTAATCGACAACGTGCCGCGCAACGTCGTCGTCCGCGTAGCCAACCACAGCCCCGTTCCGGCCGAGAATGTGCAGGTCGCTCTGCGTGTGAATGACGAAGCCGCAGGCGAGAAGACCGTGCTCGTACCCGAGGGCGCCACAGTTGCCGTACGCTTCCGCCATGTCTTCGTCAATCCCGGGGACAATCTGGCCACCGTCACCGTGCTCGCGGAGGATGTGGATCCCGCTGACAACCAGTTCTTCTTCAACACGCGGGTCATTCCGAGAATCCCCATCCTGGTCATCGCCCCGCCGACCACGGGTGCCGTCTTCGGGCCGCGGTTCTTCCTGGAGACGGCACTGGCGCCAACCGCTGACTCCCCGTTCGAAGCGAAGGCCGTGTCGCTCGCCGAAGTGACACCCGGGAACGTAGATGCAGCGGCGGTTGCGATCCTCGCAGACGTTCCGAGCGTGCCCGGCGGTGTCCGCGACGCGCTTGACCGGCTTCTCGACCGGGGCGGCGGTGTCCTGTTCCTGCCCGGCAGCAACGTGCGTCCGGAGACCTTCGCATCCTGCTTCGGCGAACTGCTCCCCTGCCGGCTACGCGGCATTGCCGTGAAGCAGACCGGCGATGGGCGGCCGGCGGAGACCGGACTCACCAAGATCGACTACACGCACACCATCTTTCAGGTCTTCCTCCGCCCGCACCACGGCGACTTCGGGACCCTCAAGTTTTCACGCTACTGGGACGTAACCGGATCGCAATTGAGCCGCGTGCTGGCGCGGTACGAGGACGGGCGTCCCGCTGTTCTGGAACGCCCGGTTGGGGCCGGCGTGTCGCTCGCCTGGCTCAGCCCGGTGGACATGGCCTGGGGGAATCTGCCGCTGCGCGCCATCTATCTGCCGCTGCTGCACCAGACCGTGCGCTACCTGGCCCTGCGCACGGAACGGCCCACACACCACGTCGTGGGCGACGCCCTGCCTGTGGCGGAAGGACTGACCGTGACCGGTCCCGACCGGGAAGTCGTGCCTCCCGGCGATTCCACGGCGGTCACGCCGGGGTTTTACCTGGTGCAGCCCGCACAGGGCGATGCATACCATCTGGCCGTGAACCGCGCATTCAGCGAAGCCGACAATCGCCTGGTGGACGCCGAGGAGATCGCCGCGTCACTCGGACGCGAAACTGCGGAGTCCGCAACGCCCGCCGCCGTTGCCGGCTTTGCCGCAGGCACAGGTCAAGGCGGCGCACTGTGGTCCAGCGCGCTTGCCGCACTGATCGTATTGCTATTGGTTGAACTGTTTGTAGGCAACAGAACCGTCAGGCACTGATCGCCCGCAAGAGGGCCGGCAAGCCGGCCCGGATCGGGCAGCGCGACAGCGCTTTGGAGTGTCGGCGGCTTGACGCCGCTTTTGCACAGGCGCGGCTTGACGCGCCGTCCTGGAGTCCGTCCCGATGACCGGGACGGACGGATCGGGTAGCGCGACACGAGGTCGTGCCGAGCAACGGCCGGCCGTTGCCCGCGGGCCGTCAAGCCGGCCCGGAGACAAAGCGGCGTCAAGCCGCCGACACTCCAAAGAGCGCTGATGCGCTCATAGTCAGACAACGGCGTGGCGAACCACGCCCGAGACAGGAGACAAGGCGGCGTCAGCCGACCAACGGGAGACGGGCTGCCGCAGGCAGCAGTGATCCCGCTCAGCGGGAGAACGGCAACCCGCCGACACTCCAGAGAGCGCTGACGCGCTCATAGTCAGAGGATGGCGTGGCAAGCCACGCCGGAAAAGGACCGCAACCGCAGAGAGAACACGCCATGGCCAGCTATGCCCTCATCGCAAATGAACTCGACCGTGTGAGACGGGCCTGGAAGCGCACGGCCGCACTTTCCGGTTTGGCGATCGTCGTGCTGGAGGCCATCGGGTTCTTCTCGTTGGCCTTGTTCGTGGATCTGCTGTTCCGACCGGGACTGCCCGGACGGGTGGTCATGCTTGCGGTCGGCCTGGCCTCGGTTGCAGTGTTGGCGCTGCGCAACGTCCTGGGACCCATGTTCCGAGACATCTCCGACGAAACGCTCGCGTTGTTTGTCGAAGAACACAACCCCGGATTCGAAGGCGCGTTGATCGCTGCCGCGGAGTTCGGCACGGATGTCGACCTGGACCGCAGACATCACGACATCGTGCAGGCGATCCTCAGTGAGGCCGAGGAACGAGCGAAACGACTGGACGTTCGCTCGGCCATCGATCTCACGCGTTTGCGCAAGTACGGCGTTGCCGCCGCGGCGTGCCTGGTGTTCTACGGTTGCCTCGGCCTGTTGTTCCCCAACGACGTAGGGAAACACGCAACCCGTGTGCTGGTGCCCTGGAAACCCGAGGAGCAGGAAGCACCGGTCGTGCCGGAGGTCGTCGAGAAGCTGCCTATCGAGTTTGCTTTGTCCCGTGCCGATTCGGACATCCTGCGAGGCACACCGTTCGACCTCGAGGCCACGCTGTCGCGCGAACCGGACAAACCCGTGTTCTTTCATTTCCGTCCTCTCGCCGCCGGTGCCGAGGACGGTCAATGGCACATGCTCTTCATGGAGCAGATAGAGAAGCTGCACGGCTACGCGGTGGTCTTGCCGGACGTGAACGAAGCCATGGAGTTCTTTGTGTCGTCCGAGGGCTGCAAGAGCGGCAAACACACGATCACCGTGTACGACCCGCTGGTCGTGGAAGGGATTCGCGTGGCGATCAAGTACCCCGACTACCTCCAACTGCCGGATCGGCTCGATGCGTCGCCCACGGGTGACATCAGCGCCCCGGTGGGGTCGACCGCGACGGTTACCATCCTGACGAACCGGCCCCTTGCCGACGGCACGCTCACGTGGGACCAAGGCGAGAAACAACCCTTTGCCGTTGGCACTGAAGACACCACGACCGCGTCCGTGTCGTTCGAGATCACCGAACACCGTTCCTATCGTTATGCGGTGCGCGACATCCGCGAACAACTTGCAGAAAGCCCGGCTCCGGCGTTTGTCCAGGCTGTCCCCGATCAGGCCCCGTCCATCGAGCTCGTCACCCCCACGGCCGAGGAACCGGCCAAGCCGACGCCGTTGGACGAGATCGAGTTCGAGGCAAAGGTGGCCGACGATTTCGGGG
>JGI10211J34971_10003808_pt1 | contig 12036 bp, 10 predicted proteins | sample Etolagsediment_FD_34971 | JGI IMG/M metagenome (IMG submission 34971) | reverse complement strand
TTATCTTAAACAACTCTGCAATCTCTGAAGTATAGACTTCATCAGCTGTTTTAGAAAAAAGTTTCAACCATATCACAAAGTGCTCTTTATACATTCGAGGGAGTTTTACATGAGCACCTATGAAGTTTCCATAGTAGGTGTTTTCACCTAAGAGTTTTGCAAGCCAAAAATCTGCAAGTAGATCTATGTGATGTAACCAATCTTCATTTTGCATATCATCACCTAGTTCATGCACAAAAAAAGGACCTATTTTTTTATCTTCTATCGCTTTTTCATAAAACAGAGTCATCAAAACTCTAAGGTTTTCTCTGTTGATACTATCTTGAAGTTCTATGATCTATCCTTACACTCAAATTTAAGAGTGAAATTATAGCAAATTTTATTTTGCAAGACTCTTTTGTATATGAAGAGCTGTTACTGTATCCATTGTTTCTATATGGTGGAGAAGCCATCGTACTAAATTTCCATCAACATAAGCAGTGATGGCGTTTGTGTCTCTATTTTTTTCAAAGTATTTTATGAGTGCTTTGAGTTCATGTAGATGTCTATCATGTTCACCTTTATGCATAGTAAACGCAGGAAATAGACTCTCTTGCATCATCTTCTCTTCACCTGCGAAGTGCTCTGTCGTATGTTCTAGTAACTCTTGAAGTATCAAAGCGACTTCATCAACCTTATGTGATTTAGCTGCTACTTGAAGTCTATTTACGATGATTGTCTCTTCTAGATGAGTATCATTCATGCTTGGGATTGCCACCATTGGTAGTTGTTCTTGTGTTATCAAAATAAATTCCTTTATCATCTAAATATAATGGGATAATACAGTAATTTTCCTTATCTAGCTTTTGCCTAGAAGTTACTCTTTAAAGTTTAATATTTCTTAGAATATCTCAGTAATTCTAAACTTTTTATAGCTATAATATTTTTTTCAAACCTATTTTAATGGAGACAAAATGTTAATTCAAGACCAAGATGTTCAACAAGTCGCAAACGCTATGATGAATATGCTGCATGAAGATGAACTAGAAATTATAAATGAGTTTCATGATAGCGTTTTAGCCAAAGATGTAGAAAAAGTGGATGAACTTTTTCCTAAGTTTTTAGCTGAGATAGAAGCTCATTTACAAACAGAAGAAGAGATGATGACTCAAGTTGCTTACTCCGATATGCAAATGCACAAAAGCGACCACGATGCCATAAGAAAAAAACTAGAAAAGTTTAAAAAACGCTGGGATGTCCTCAAAGGTCCTACGGAACTTCAAGGTTTTTTAGAAAATGACTTTAAAAAGTGGTACACACAACACATCGCAAAATGGGATGCACAAGCCGCACCACAACTCGGTTAGTCTCTTAGACTAAACTAAGACTGACTTTTCCTTTCTCGCTCTCTATAGCTATCACTTCAAGTTGTGGTAAGTACTGATTAAGCGAGAGGATTTCTAAAGGATGAGAGATTCGTCCCTTAGACATTTTAGAGATATGAATCATTCCATCATTTTTAAGTCCTATATCTACAAAAGCTCCAAAATCTGTAATATTTCTAACAATCCCTGAAACAAAGCTCCCCTCTTTAAGCATTTTTATATCTGTAAGTCCCTCTTTAAAAGGTATGATTGGCAACTCTTCTCTTGGGTCAAAACCTGGCTTACGAAGCTCTTTTATGATGTCTTTAAGTGTCTCTTCTCCTACACCCAACTCTTTTGACTTAAATGCCACATCAATGGCGTTTAAGTCTAGGCCATCAAGCTTTTTAGCCACTTCGTAACTCTCAGGATGGATACCACTGTTGTCAAAAGGATTTTTACCACTCTTAATACGGATAAATCCAGCCGCTTGCTCGTAAGCTTTTTTTCCAAGACCTTTGACTTTTAAAAGTTCACCTTTAGTTTTAAAGACTCCATTTTCATCTCGAAAGTCGATAATATTTTTAGCTATTTTAGCCCCAATTCCTGCTACATGAGAAAGAAGTGAAGCAGAAGCTGAGTTAATGTCCACCCCTACTCTATTTACTAAGTCCATAGTGACATCATCTAGGCGTTTGAGTAGAAGTTTTTGGTCTACATCATGTTGGTACTGCCCTATTCCAAGTGATTTTGGATCTATTTTTACAAGTGTTGCCATTGGGTCACGAAGTCTTTGTGCTATGGAGATTGCACCTCTTATGGTTACATCTAAGTCAGGGTACTCATCCTGTGCAAGTTTAGAAGCTGAGTAAACCGAAGCTCCCGCTTCTGAGACTACTGTATAGCGAAGGTTGGCGTTTTCTTCGGTGTTTAGCCTTGCAAAAAACTCTTGCGTTTCACGAGAGCCTGTTCCATTTCCTATAGCCACCCCAGAGATACTATACTTTTTTGAGAGTTGTAGTACTTTTTTCTTTGAGTTTTCATAATCTTTTCTAGGCTCAGTCGGGTAGATAACGGCCGACTCTAAATAGTTTCCATTTTCATCTATAACTGCAAGTTTGCAACCACTGACAAATGCAGGGTCAACACCTAAGATGACCATCTTAGTAACAGGTGGAGTCATCAAAAGCTGAGAGAGGTTTTTACCAAAAACAGATATTGCCGCTAAGTCTGCTTTTTCTTTTAGCTCACTTTGTACCTCGCGTTCTATAGAGGGTAAAAGAAGTCTTTTAAGACCATCTTTGTATGCTTCAAAAAGTAACTCTTTTGAGCTTGAAGCATTACGAGGAATTTTGTACTGCTTTATATTCTCTTCTACTCTTGGAATATCTATAGTTATTTTTACTGAAAGCTCTTTTTCTTTTAGAGCTCTCATTATGGCAAGGTATCTATGTGAGGGAATGTAAGCGACTTTTTCACTCTTAGCAGCTAAGTTTTTGTAAACGCCATTTTCATCAAAAGTTTTAGTTTTTTTCGTCTCCAGTACTCCAAAACGCAGCATAGAGTTTCGTATAGCTTCGCGTTCACGAGGAAGCTCTGCATAGCGTTCAGCTAAGATATCCTGTGCACCTTTTATAGCTTCATCCACAGAAGTGACATCTTTTTTGAGATATTTCTTTGCTTCGCTTTCAAACTCATGAGTTGTGAGCCTTGCACTTTGAAGAGTGTTTGCCAGAGATGTTAAACCTTTCTCCATAGCAGTAGTTGCACGAGAAGACTTTTTCTCTTTAAAAGGTCGGTAAATGTCTTCTAGAACTCTTAAACTATCCGCTTCTTCTATGCTCTTTTTTAAAGACTCAGAGAGTGTTGAGCGTTCTTCTATAAGACGAGAGATTTCTTCTTTACGTTCTAAGAGTTTCTTTGAACTGAGATAAATCAGCTCAAACTCACGAAGCACTTCATCATCTGCTCCACCACTCATCTCTTTACGATAACGGGCGATAAAAGGAATAGTAGAACCCTCATCTAAAAGTTTGAGTACATTTTGTATATGCTCTTTTTTAAGAGTTGTCTTTTTAGCAATCTCTTCTACAAGTTCTCTTAGCACTAATGTTTACTTAGCATCAGCTAAAATCTCATTTAACTCTTCTTCATAGATAATCTCTTTTTCTAAGAGCAGATTTGAGAGTTTTTCTATAAGAGTCCAATGTTCGTTTACTAAATCTACAATTCTTTTTTCAGCCTCAAGCATCCATCGTTCAAGTGCATTATCTATTTTTTGATGATAATGCTGTGTATCTTGATTTTTTGTTGCATTTTTATTTGCATCTATGACACCGTTTATATTTATGTACCCAACTTCTCTATCCATACCATAGTGAGCTATAGCAGTGTAGGCATCACGGGTTGCTTGTTGGAGGTCATTTGAAGCACCACTATCAATACCATCTATTTCGCCAAATAACTTTATTTGTGCAGTTCTTCCAGCAAGTGAAACACAGATTTTATCTTTAAAATCTTTTACTGTCATATTGTCTTGAACATCACTATAGTTTTGTGAGACAAAGCGTTCATTGTTATCTCTTGGAGTGAGACTTACATGTTCAATGTGCACATGAGGCATCAGAACTTTTGAAGTAACAGCACGTCCTGCTTCATAGATAGCAGTCTCTTCAAACATCTGCTCGATTGAAAGGTAGGATTGTTTCTCCCCATACTTAATGGCGTTTATCTGATTTATAAGTATCTCCTGCGTTATAGCAGGTAGGGAGTGACGCAGGCAGTAAAAAGATGCCTCTTTACTTAAAAGCTCAAGTTGTGCACCTGTAAATCCAGCTGTATACATTAGAAGTTTATTCATATCAAACTCACCACTTGAGGGTTTTTTATTGATGATACGTTCTAAAAAGTAGAGTCTTGCATCTTTATCAAGGTTGTTTATCTCGATGTGAATCTCAATACGACCTGGTCGAATAATAGCGGCATCTATGTTCTCTTTGTAGTTAGTTGCAGCTATTACAAAAACATTTTCGCCTTTTGAGCCAGAAAAACCATCCATCTCAGCGAGTAGTGTGTTTATGGCTATCTCTCTAGTGCCTCCACCTCCGCGTTTTCCTATAGTGTCTATCTCATCTATAAAAACTATGGCAGGAGAGTACTCTTTTGCCTTAGCAAAGACTTTTTTTGTCTTTTCAGGTTGCAGCAGTTCAAGTCCTGTTATAGAGATAAAAGGGAGTTCTGCCTCTTTAGCAAAGGCTTTAGCAAGCATAGTTTTACCAGTTCCAGGAGGTCCATAAAGAAGCATCCCTTTTGGTGGTTCAATGTCAAAGCTTCTCAGAAGTCTTGGCTCTTTAAAGAAGTTTATGACCTCATGAAGTCTCTGTTTTGCCATATAATGACCAGCTATATCATCAAAAGAGATTTTTGGTATATCAAAAACAAGTCCATCTTCACTAAAGTCTTTGATTCTTGTTACTTGTTTAAACTTACAGCTATTTATCTTGTAAGTTATAACGCCATCTTTATGCGTTATCTTATCTTCTATCTGTAGGGTTACATTTTTTCTAAATAGCTCTTTTACTATCATCTCATCTTCAATCAAAGGATCAATCATATCTTTGATGTAAGTGACACAAGCCTTAGAGAGTGATATTTTTATAGCACTAAAACGTCTTGTTGATTTTCCTGAGTTTACNATGTGCTCTGTGATTTTATTAAAAAAAGTAGTGCTTACCTTATCTTTGAGACGTCTTGCATCTAGCTCTGGTGCAAANTTTAGGATTTGAAGTTTTAAGAAATTATCAAAGTTGTTTGAGAGCATAAACTCTATCTCGTACTTTTTGTTGAAGCCATCTTTATACTCTAAAAAGACTTTTTTTGTTATGTTTTCAAATGCACGATATCCTAACTTATTAAAGAGTACTATATGTGCTTGTGAAAATCTAGAGACAAGCTCTGGGATGATAGCCTGTTGCTCTCCACCACTTCTACTGTCGCGTTTCTTCTCGCGTCTAATCGCCTCTATAATCATAGACTCAGCTTGAATATAGTCCTGTTTTACAAGCTCTTTAAAGCGATTGTCAAGATAAAGCTCACTCCCCAAACTTGTAGTGATGATAAAAATAGTCTCCGTAAAGTCAACCATATAGTTGGCGTTTTCATCTGTATAGATGATATCTGGGTCTTCACTACATGGCTCATCTGTTACTTTATCCCAACCACAACCATCACGCATTTTACCGCCTTGAAAGATTGAGAGAAGATTGCTTTGTATATTTGTATCACACTTTTCAAACGAGTCTAGTACAATGATAGATTTAGGGTTTCGGTGCACAAAACCTGTGAGTTGTCCAACACCATACCCTTTCCAACCAGCAGGATAACCATAGAGTTCTCCACCATTTTGTTGGTGATACTGTGTCATGTCAAATGTCATGATTCTGTACTTTGGTATATGCTCGCTCATGAGCTCAGCTAAGTAGCTCTTACCAGTAGCAGGCGAACCTAGAAAAAGATAGGTTGACTTAGGAGCTTTTTTGTTCTCTGTGATGTCATTTTTCATACTGTTTACAACAGTCTCTATGGCTTCAGCCTGACCAAACAAATCTTTTGAGAGTTCAACTCTAAGCTGTTTTGCAAATGCTATCTTGTTTTGTGCAGCATTATCAAACTCATCTTCATCTACTTTTTCATACTTTTGAACTTGTGCTTTAACTAATTTTTCTGTTTCTGTCATATTTGTACTCTTATTATTTATCTGTTTTGTATAGTACTTGATTTTTGTTGAGTATAAGCATAAAAAATGCGGGAGAGTTCTAAGCTAAAAATGCTTTAAACTCTTTTATTTTTTCTTTGGTGGAACACCATAATCATCGTCATAAATACTAAATATTGGAGAAAAACCCATAAGTATCAATTTCTTATCAACTGCCTTTGCATCAAAACCACCTCTTTTTATAGCTGACAACAACTTGATTTGCTGCTCTCTACTAAGTCCGGCCATCTCTAACTCAAAAGCTATCTCTTCTAAATCCATATCTACATTCCTTATCTGTTTTGCACATTATAACTTATGAAAATAGCTATTCATAGGAGAAATATGTCAGTTAATCCATCCATTTTTTTGCATCATAACCATCACTTGGACGTACTACTTGTGCTCTTTGAAGTTTTTTAATTCGTATATTTTTATCTTTCATGAAAGTAAAACCAAACTCTTCATAAAGAGTTTCTAAAGTACTATTTGAGCAAATCTCTACATGTAACTCATCTAAAACTGCGGCTGCTTCTTGTAAAAACTGCTCCAACATAAAAGCCTCAATACCTTGAGCATAAAACTTAGGAACTATAGCAAGGTTGAGTGCTGCTTTAGCCTCTCCCTTAAAATCTCTAGCCCAAATCGCTCCGGCTATCTCTGCATCTACTAAGGCATATAAACCTAAATCCTTATTAGAGAGACCAAAAAACTCAGTATATTTTAAAAGCTCATCTTCGTTTTTATCTGTATATTTATACATATCTGTTACAATTTTTTGCTCACTTGAGCGTAAAAAATAAAGCTCTCTACTCATCCTAACTCCTCTATCTTTTTCTCATACTCTGCGTTTATCTCATCAAGCTCACTCTGTGCTACTTCCAACTCTTCAAAACTCTCTTCAACTTTTGCTTCTTCACTAGATACAAGCTTTGAGAGTTCCATAAGTGTTGCACTGTCTCCCGCGTCTGAAGCCTCTATGAGCTCTTGATGATGAACTTCAAGTTTCTCTTCACTCTCCATGATGAGAGCTTCAAGTTTTTCTACTTTTTTCTTAAGTGAGGCTGTGAGCTTGTTTCTTTCACGAACAAGTTCTGCACGGAGTTTTTTATTCTCTTTTGTGTTTGACTTTGGAGTGGCCTTAACTTTTTCTTCACCCTCTTCTTCGCTCTCCCAACCAATTTTTTCTAAAAACAGATCATATCCACCATCAAAGTACTCAGCACCCTCTTTTGAAAAAACGATGAGTCTGTCACAAACGCGACGAAGTAACTCTTGGGAGTGTGTTACAATAATGACTGCACCATCAAAACTTTGGATGGCGTTTGTAAGTGCGGCTATGCTTTCCATGTCCAAATGGTTGGTTGGCTCATCTAGAAAAAGAAGATTTACTTCACGGGCTAAGATCTGTCCAAGCATAACCCGAGATTTCTCTCCACCTGAGAGCAGTGAGACTCTTTTGTCTGCACTATCTCCACTAAACATCATAGCCCCACAGATGCTTCGTATGACTTGAGTCGAGAGTTTTGTGTTTGCAGAGTGAATCTCGTCTGTTACAGTCGCTTCAGGATGAAGCCTTGCAATGTTTGTTTGACCAAAGTGTGCAAATTCTACGGATGGATGAGAGTTTATAGTTCCACTGAGTGCTTTTAGCTCTTTAGCTAAAACATTAAGTAGTGTTGATTTTCCTTTTCCATTTTTTCCTATGATGCCCAGAGTTTCTCCGCGTTTAACACTAAATGCTATATCTTTAAACAAGATATTTTCAGGCGAGTATCCAAAACTTAGATTTTCTACTTCTAGCATCAACTTTGCAGGAGACTCTTTAAAGTTAAAATCAAAAGAGAGTGTGTTGTCAAAAGACAAGTCATCTAAACGCTGCATCTTTTCTAGCTGTTTTACCTTTGACTGAGCAAGTGAAGCAGTAGAAGCTCTTGCCTTATTTTTTGCTATGAACTCTTCAAGTTCTTTTACTTTTTTGTCTTGTGCTATTTTTTGTTTGGCATAGAGCTCATCATTGGCATTTAACTGCTCATAAAACTTATGAGTGTCGCCTTGAATCATCTCTATATCTTTGCGAACAATTCCCATCGTATGAGTACAAACGCCGTCCATAAAATCTCTATCATGAGTTATGAGTATGACTTCACCCTCAAAAGCTCTTAAAAATGACTTCAGCCATCTTAGTGAAACTATGTCAAGGTAGTTGGTTGGCTCATCTAAGAGAAGCAGATTTGGTTCAGTTACAAGTAGTTTTGCAAGATTTATACGTATCTGAAAACCACCCGAGAAAGAGAGTGGGTCTTTTTCTAAATCTTCAGCACTAAAGCCAAGCCCAAACAAAATCTTTTCAACTCTATAAGTGTCATACTTCATCTCACCGCTTAGTGCTAGTGCCGCCTCTTCCCTAAGAGTTTTTTCACTAAAAACAAGGTGCTGTTTTAGCGTTCCTATTCTGTAGTTTTTTGGAATGATGACTTCTCCACTATCTGCGGACTCTTCTCCAAGTATGATTTTAAAAAGAGTAGATTTTCCACTTCCATTTCTTCCTACCAAACCACTACGATTTCCTGCATTTAACTTAAGGTTTAGGTTTGAAAATAGTTCTTGGGAAGCGAAGTTTTTTGAGATGTTTTGTAGCTGGATCATATCACTCTTTTTATTATTTGAACCCTCTAAACAAATCCATTGCAAGAACTGTATTTTAAAGAGCTAATTATTTTCAATATTTGATTTCCTATTTGTATCAGTTTTCACTGCTTTTGAATCAAACAAATCCTAATCTATAGCACTACAAGTACTATATTTTCCTATTTTTGTATCTTACCACACGTTTGTATAAGATTTGGTTCATGCCCTATCAGGTTGCCTACTTCTTAACTCTAAAACTATCATCATATAAGTTTGTAAAAATTCTTTGACACCTTGTTCAAAGTTTGGTTTATTTTTTTTGAGTTTTTTTGCATCTTTTTCAAGTTGAGTCAGTAGAAGCATGAGATGTCCTATATCCATTGCAAACTCTTCATTAAACTGCTCTGAACATTTGAGTATAAAATCTGTACTAAACTGATCAAGGCCATAGTAAATGTTTAAGATGTCTAGTATAAACGCTGGTAGTATCAATAAATTTTGCACTGTATTAAATGGTCTAGGGGTATTTACAAGATAAACAAGAGTGTCAAGCATATGTACATATTCTTTCATGAGGTCATCTCTAGACCCACCAACACTATCAAGCTGTGTAAACTCTTCATAAGTTACAATGACACTCTCAATCAAACTCTCATATAAACTTTCATAGCGAGACCTAAGTGTTCCAATTACTGAGTGTTTTAGCATGAGTGAATCTACTACACTACTCTTTAATGGTAACGGTGAATGCGCATACTGGGCAAAGAGATACATAGTGACTTCAAAAAGATTTATTTCAAGTTTGTTTTTTCTTATATCATCTTGGAAGCTTTTCATTATTTTTTTACAGAGTACTAACTCTTTATTTATAGCATGTTTTTCACCTACTAAGATATCAAGCAGTTCACTTTTTGCAAACTTATCTGACTCTGGATACTTTAGCACTTGCATCTCAACAAGTCCAAGTGGTAAAAAAAGTCTCTCAAAAAGTCTAGTTTCAGCTATAGAACTAAAAATCTCCAACTGATCTTTTTCTGCATAATGTAAGAATTCAAGCTCTTCAATACTATCTTCTAAAAACGGATAAGCTTCTAAGAGTAAAACGGAGTAAACTTCTGCTGTTCGAAAATCCTTTCCCTTATCTCTTAAAAGTTGTAGCATGATAAGAGAAGAGTTATGAACACACATAGCTTCTTGATGTCTATCAAAATAGCCTATATTTATTCCAAGCATAATATTAAAAAGTACAATGAATTGCTCATGTTGTGTTAATGCTAAAAACTCTCTCCCTTTTTTTGTAAGCAAGAGTTGTCCTTTTTGCACTCGTATGAGTTTTAAGCTCTCACAAACAATCCGTGCCATATTTGCACTAAGATTTTCTTCTTCATAAAATCTTGTTTGTCCTCTTAGATATCTCTCATCAGATACAGTAGCCGCTACTTCGACAATACTTTTTACAATTTTTGTTGGCAAAAAACCTTTTTGAGTTAGTTTCAAACCTTTAGTATCAATACTCTGTAAAAGTAGATTCACCCCTCTTAGCAAAGGGGCATCTATTGTCTCAGTAGAGAAGAAAATATCCCTTATGTTTATGTTTATGTTTAATTGCTCTAGGTTGTTTAAGCTCTCTTTATACATATATGCTCCTATACTTTTGAATCAAAAATAATTTTATCAAAATTTCACTCGATATTAGAATTGGCTATAAATAGTAACCCTATACTAAAAATCCTTTTACTTACTTTTTGGTCTAAAGGCCTTTAGAACATCTTCATTTGTCTCAATATAAGGACCCTCTATAAGATCAATACAATAAGGAACAGCTGGAAAAACAGCATCCAAACACTCTCTTATAGATTTTGGTTTTCCAGGAAGGTTAATGATGAGAGACTTACCTCTTATGCCTGCAGTCTGGCGTGAGAGTATCGCTGTTGGGACATACTGCAAACTAACCTGACGCATAAGCTCACCAAATCCAGGCATCATCTTCTGACATACATTTTCAGTTGCTTCTGGCGTTACATCACGAAGTGCTGGACCTGTTCCACCAGTTGTGACAACCAAACAACACCCTGCTTCATCACAAAGCTCTTTCATCGTAGCTTCTAAAACATCTTGCTCATCAGGAATACATCTATAAACTATCTCAAAATCACTCGCTAGATAATCTTTCATAGTCTCTTGAATGGCAACACCTGAAATATCTTCATATATTCCTTTACTTGCTCTATCGCTTGCTGTTATTACACCTATTTTTATTTCGCTCATTACTTCACTTCTCCTATTTTGAGTTTTATGTTACTTTAATTGCAAAAAATGATTTGCATCTTTTATATAAGTAACTGTTGCTACCTTGATGAAAAACTCTCTTGCTGCTTTTACATCTATGATAGCATCTCTCCCACCAAGGTAAACTTCAACCTTTACTCCTCGACTCTCTAAATACTCAAACTTCTCTTCATCCCATACATACTCTAAAAGTTCTTTAAGCTCTTCAAGTGAGCTCTCTTTATGCTTTGTAATTTTTACATTGTAAGGTTCAAAACAGGAGTTTATAAACTGCTTCATATAAAGCTCTTGATTTGTCTTATATGCACGCAACTGAAGCCTTTTAAACTTCTCCTCTTTTGTTTGAAAAAACGCAGGAGAAAAAAGCTGTAAAGTATCTATGCGTTTTGAACTCTCAAGTGCCTTGATAGTCGCATTTAGAGCTGCAATTGCTCCATAACTAAATCCACAAATATTAAAATCACTCGGCTTAATATAAGAGGCAAATAGATATGCCTCTTCTTTTAAAGAAAATCCGCTATAAAACTTCATCTAAAAACTTTGAAACTTCAGACTTTGTAATGCTTTCACGTTCAAGCAAAACAGCTTCAACACTCTCCATCACAGCAGTTAAAGAGGCTAAAAGAGTCGAGCACTCTTCATAAAGTTGTTTAAGCATTGTCTCTTGTTCTCCATCAGCTGGTAAAAGCGATGAGGCCATACCGTACTCTTTGCACATAAGCTCTACAAGTTTTTTTGCCTCATCCAAGTCAGCTTTTACACTGTTTGAGTGTTCACCATATCGGATATTGCATGCAACCATTCCCGCGAGTAACATTTTTACTCTAAACTCTAACTCCTGCTTTATAAAAGGCTCATCTGTTGCAGGTGTAAGGTGTTCATTTGAGAGCATCAGTTTTTCAAATGGGAGATTGTAATATGTGGCTACTATTACTTTTCCGGCTTGATAAGTCATACGAAATGATTTTTGTTTATCATTAAGCATCTGTAATTTTTTCTTTCCAAACATCACCTTATCTT
>JGI10211J34971_10003807_pt1 | contig 12036 bp, 14 predicted proteins | sample Etolagsediment_FD_34971 | JGI IMG/M metagenome (IMG submission 34971) | reverse complement strand
TTAAAGTTGGTGATGTAGTTGAGAATTTGAATACTGGTTTAGTCGGTGAGGTAACTCGTCGTGGAACAAATTACTTAATTTGTGTTACTGAAGATGGTATTATGTTTAAGTCTTGGATTAAAGATTTGACAGAGTGGACTGAAGTTTCTGGAGTTCCAGCCGATCAAAGGTTAGTTGGCACTGATTCTCATAGAGAGTATGTTATGAGAATGAGTGATACTGATAAAATTGAAAATTTCATAAAGAAATACAGAAAGAGCGTAAAGAATAAATAAATTTATAAGTTTTTCCTAGAGTTTGTAACAATGTCTGATCGTATCGTAGAAGGTCTAAATGAAATGAAACAGATTTATTTAAACTCTGTTTCTGGTCAAGTAATTTCAGAGAGAAATGAGTATCTCCAATATATTGAAGAGAAGAAAGCAACGAAAGACTATGATGGAGATGGTGAGATAGAAAGCGGAGAAGAACACGCAGGTTCAGTTCATAATGCTATACAAAGAAACCTAGGTGGCATTCCAGATGGAAATCCACCAAAAAGAAGAAAAAATAATAAGATATCAGAGCAGGTTATAAATGTAATTGAGGAAGTGCAATATGAATTGCAACAAGAAGGATATGAAATCGAAGATATTGAAGAAGCGATTAAATATGCTTTAGTTGAATCAGAAGAAGGAAATAATCGACTGTCAGTTATGAAGAGAGCAAAAAGGTTCCTCAAAAAAAATCTTAAGAGATTGAAAAAAAGTTTGAAGTATGCTGCAGCGGGTGGTGATCCAATTAGTAGTACACCAAAAGATGACCCAAGACACAAAGAATTCAAAAGGGGACAGGAAGTAGCAAGAAGATTGAATAGAATGGGAACTAGAAGAATATTAAGAAGAGTTGAAACAAATATGGCAGAGTCTTTTTCTGATTGGAGAGGAGATCTATACGAAAGAATTGGTGATGTTGAATCAGACATAAAAAAAACCAAAGAGAATAAAATAATCGAGAGATCTAATATTGATAATAAGATCGAAATTAATCCCAATGTGAATATTGGAGAGCAAGTAGAACTATCTGAAGAGTATATCCAAGAAGTTGTTGATATTGCTTCTCAGTATTTTTATGAGCAAGGCTTAAATGAACAAGGTCTTGAGATGGTGATTGAAGAATTGGGGTACGATAAATTTATTGAATATGTTTTTTACATTTCTGAAGATTTTATTTTGACCGAAGCCAGGAGAGCAAAAAGAGTTCCAACTACACCAGAAGAAAGAGAAGAAAAGATAGCAAAAATCAAACGAGAAATTGATGCTAGAGAAGCAGCAAAGAAAAAACCAACCACAGCAAAAAAAGTTGTGACATCTAAAGGAAACAATACTGTAAAAACTGCAGTTCAAACACAATCCGAAAAACCACAACAGAAGTCGGAGCCAAAAGGATTCGAGAGAGCAGCTGGTCAAGTTAGAGATTTTGTAACATCACAAGAAACCAAAGATAAGCTGAAAGACATGGTAGGCGCAGCAGTAAGAAAAGCAAAGTCTGATATTGGTAGAACTGGAATGGCTGCAATTCATGCTACGGGAGCTGCCAAAAAAGCAAGGGGAAGAGGTGCATCTGCTGCTGGTGCTGCTGGTGCTGCTGCTGGCACTTTCATCCGTGGCTTAATGCGCGGTTCTACTGCCACTGGAGTAAAAGAAGAAATTGAAGCATTTCTCCTAGAAAAATCAGAAAGTCAACAACAACAAAAACTTTTTGGTCTAGCTCTTTCTGTCGTGAGGGGACAAACTCCAAGATCTGAAGTAAGTAAAGAAGTTCTTGATATCGTAGATGGAATGTCAGAAAAAGAAATTCGTAAGTTTGCAAAAACTCCACATAAAGGTCTACCAAAAAAAGTAGAGAATTGAGATGTCAATTACATTTAATCAATTTTTCTCTAAAATAGATGAAGCCAATCTTGCTGGCTCTAGACCAAGACCAAGAGGTAAAGATGTCTTGACATCAGCGGAAAGAGCAAGAGTTAGTACAAGAAGAGACAGAACTCCAATTCAAAGAACTGGTGGCGGTGTATCTTATGTCACGATTTCACCGAAGAAAGAAGAAAAACCAGAACCTCCTAAAAATACATCAAAAACATATATTCAAAAGTGGATTCCTGGATTTCCGCCACCAAAAGATATGAAGGTTAAGTCTAGTAAAAAAATAAAACTAAAAAAACCGGAAAAGAAACAAAAAACTAAAAGAGTTAAAACAAGACAACTGACACTAAGACTTAAAGAGTTTGTGGAACTATATCGCCAAAGCATCACAGAATCATAAATATTTTTGGATAACATTCAAAAATCACAAAGGAGGACATCATGGACTTTTTAGGGTCACTGGTAGAAGTCGTAAAGCCACTTCTCATTGCAGCAATGAACTCTTGTCATACTAAGCGTCTTGTAGTTGAATTACTTGAGCGTTATGTAAAAACCACTGATAATGATATCGATGATTTAATTTCTGGCACTGTAAGAACTGCACTACTCAAAGACTGCTGATAAAAATTAACATAGAAAACAAAGAGATCTCAATAATATGAGATCTCTTTTTTCATAAATATTCTTAGATAAAAAAATTAGTAAAGGTACACGAGAATGGCACTCTGGGGAACAGCAGATAGTCTTTATTCTGTAGGAACTATTGAAGTTGATTATTCTGGAAAGCAAGTAATTGGAAGCGGGACATCATTTACTGCTACTGGAATTTCGACTGGTGATATGATTACTATTGGAGCCGGTGGTACTTTTGGTTCCGCAATAATTTCTGGGATCACTTCCGATTTAGTAATTTCAATTGCAACCACACAATATCTAACTGGGCAGGTAATTTCCGGCGTTGCTTATTCTATTTCGGAAAAACCAATTTATACATTAGAGGATTCAAACTATTCATCTAATGTTGTTGGATTAACAACAACAGTACCAAAGCATAATGTATATGGTATTGACATCTACGAAACTGGACTTCTAGCGCCAGGCGCATCTGGCTTGTCAACTCAATATGGTGGGTTTCATGCTGGTTGGGTTGGTATTCATACTTATGTTGATGCTGATGGTAACTTCAGAGTTAAGACTGAGACTCTTGTTGCTATGTCAAGTATCAATGGAGGTACTTTCCCAACTTATTCTGCTGCTGGCGATGCCGATGACGATACAGTTCTAGTTGATGCTGCTATTACGATTACTTCTCAGCCTGCTTCCGTTGGTGTTGGTACTACCGAAACTGCAACATTCAGTGTAACTGCTTCCGTTGTTCCTTCTTATGCTCCACTAGCATATCAATGGTATGAGGAAGGTTCTATTCTTGCTGGAGAAACCGGAACTAGTGTGGCTATTGCAAATACCGATGCAAGTAAAGATGGTTATGAATATAATGTTGTGATTACTTCTGGTGATGTTACCGCAACTTCTGGTATAGCAACAATGTCTGTTTCATGATAAATTATGTTATTTACCGAACTGAATGAGGAGAATTTTCTTTTATTTGCCATTAAAAATTATGAGAATCCTCAGGCAGTAACAAAAGAAGATTTTGATCGAGATCTAAATCATTTTAAATATATAAAAAGATTATTCAGAAGATATAAAAATACAGGTGTCCTGAAAACACACCTGTTGATTAATCATTTTGTAATTTTATATAATATATTTGGTGAAGCAACAACACCAATGTTGTTTTTTAAAATTGACACTGATCTTTGGTCTTATATGAAAACATTTGTGGTGTTTTTGAATCGATTACCAGAATATCCGAGAGGATATATACATGATATACCAATAGATCCATATTGCGCCAAAGAATTGGAGAAAATTTCAAATGAGTAGATTAGATAAAGTCATACAAATTGTTAGGGAGAATATGGTTGCAAATGCACCAGGTCAAAGTGGTGGATTTAGTGGAAGTTCAGAAGACCCAACAGCTGGATTTGATCCAAAAACTGAATTAGGAATGTTCCGCAGAACAATTGGTGGTTTGGTTGATAAAAGATCAAAGCAATATAATAAGAAATATGAAGCTTGGTTAAAATCTATGGGATTATTATAAGAATAAATAATGATGATATAATTTTTGTGAATAGATATCAAATAGTCAGATTCGCAAAATGTCAGAAGAAGCAGTAAAAATTGCAGTTCTAGATCAAAAACTAACAGATTTTGCGAATGTTGTTCGTAAGTTAGATGATGCTATAGAAAAACTCAGCGAAGTAAACTCTAATGTGATAAAAATGTTAGCTGTTCATGAAGAAAAAATAGAACAATGTAATAAATCAGATGATTTAATTGTGAAAATGATAGAAGATGTCAAAGAAAATAATTCCAGAGATCATAAAAATGTAATGGAAAGAGTAGAAAAAATAGAATCAAGAGTAGAAGAAATTAATAAAATCAAATGGATGACTGTTGGTTGTGGTGTACTTCTGGTAGTATTAACTGGAGCACTCGCCTCACTAGCTTCAGGTTGGTGGACTCCATCTGAAATGCAAAAACATCATGAAATTAAAAGTTATGTAGCTCCCTGACTTGACTGATTTGCGGTTGAGTGGTAGAATAAAAATTCTTGAAATGTCTATAAATTATGGATTTTACTGATGTCAAGTACATTAATCTTTTGTCTAGTAGATTAGAAAAATTTACTAAAAAAAATTCAAATCTTTATAACTGTAGATGTCCAATTTGTGGAGATTCTAAAAAAAATAAATCCAGAGCAAGAGGATATTTTTACTCAGTAAAAAATAACACAAATTATAAATGCCATAATTGTGGAGTTAATATATCACTGAATAATTTTTTGAAGTCTTTTGATTCTACCCTGCACAAAGAATATTGCTTAGAAAAATATTCTTCTGGGTTTACTGGAAAAAATTTTACAGCAGAAACTCCAAAGTTTGATTTTAAAAAACCAAAATTTAAGGCAAAGTTAAATTTACCAAAAGCTTCTGAAAATTTACAAGCAAATGAATATTTAAAAAATAGAAAATTAGATCCTAGTAAGTTTTATTATGCTGAAAAATTTAAAAAGTGGACAAATACTTTAATACAAACATTTGATTCAAAATCATTAAAGTATGAGGAACCAAGAATCGTCATTCCATTATACTATAAGAAAGAATTGATTGGATTTCAAGGAAGAGCAATTTATTCAAGTGGAGTTAAATACATTACGATTATGTTAGATGATGATGCTCCGAAGATTTATGGATATGATGATGTAAATTTGGATTTTCCGGTTTATGTTCTTGAGGGTCCGTTTGATTCCACATTTATCCAGAATTCTGTTGCCATGTGTGGATCTGATCTAAACTCAACAAATCTAAATATTTCTCGTCCGATCTATGTCTACGATAATGAGCCGCGAAATAAGGAAATTCATGCAAGAATGATTTCCAGAATTGAATCCGGTAATACGATCGTGATATGGCCAAATTCAATTCAAGAAAAAGATGCAAATGAAATGTTTATGTCTGGACTTGATGTTCAGTCTATTGTAGAAACAAACACTTACTCTGGATTAGAAGCAAAACTCAAGTTTAACGAATGGAAAAAGGTATGACCAACGGAATTAAAGTTCAAAAAAGAAATGGTACAATTGAGGGACTAAATCTTGATAAGATGCACATGATGGTTGAAGAAGCTTGTAGAGGTCTCTCAGGCGTGTCTGCATCACAGGTTGAGATGTCTTCTGGTTTGCAGATTTATGATGGAATTACTACAAATGAGATTCAGGAAATTCTGGTTAAGTCTGCTTCCGATTTGATTTCATTAGATTCGCCAAACTATCAATATGTTGCTGCAAGACTTCTTCTGTTTTCTATTCGTAAAAAGATTTATGGTGGGCGAATTGATCTCCCACACCTAGAGGATCACATCAATTCTTGTGTTATGAAGCATGTTTATGATCATGATATTTACAATAAGTATTCTAAGGAAGAAATCGATAAGGCAAATTCCTTCATTGATCATGATCGAGATTTTCTCTTTACATACGCTGGTCTTCGCCAGGTAGTTGATAAGTATCTGGTACAGGATAGGAGTTCTGGAGAACTTTATGAGACTCCCCAGTTTGCTTATATTATGATTGCATTGACTGGTTTTTCGAACTATCCAAAGGAAAAGAGGATGTCTTATGTGAAACGGTATTATGATGCAATTTCAAAGCATAAGATTAATATTCCTACTCCAATTATGGCTGGGGTTAGGACTCCACTTCGCCAATACAGTAGTTGCGTTTTAGTCGACTCTGGTGATAGTCTAGATAGTATTTTTAGCAGTGATATGGCCATTGGGCGATATGTTGCACAACGAGCTGGAATTGGAATCAATGCTGGTAGAATTCGTGCAATAAATTCTAAAATTCGTGGTGGTGAAGTTGTCCATACTGGAGTAATTCCATTCCTTAAGAAGTTTGAATCGACAGTAAAATGTTGTACGCAAAATGGAATTCGAGGTGGATCAGCAACAACATTTTTCCCTGTGTGGCATAGGGAGATTGAAGATATTATTGTTCTTAAGAATAATAAAGGAACAGAAGATAATCGAGTTCGTAATCTAGATTATGCAATTCAATTTAGTAAAATCTTTTATGAGCGTTTTATTAAAAATGAAGATATAACTCTATTTTCCCCTCATGATGTTCCAGGTCTTTATGATCTATTTGGTATGGATGGTTTTGATGAACTTTATGTTCAGTACGAAAACGATCCAGAAATTCCAAAGAAAGTTGTAAAGGCACAAGAACTTATTTTGGATATTCTGAAAGAAAGAGCTGAGACTGGCAGAATTTATATTATGAATATCGACCATTCCAATTCTCATGGATCTTTTAAGGAACAAGTTTCTATGAGTAATCTTTGTATGGAAATCCTTTTGAGGACTGAGCCAATTAATCATATTGATGATGATCTAGGAAAAATTGCTTTGTGTATTCTATCTTGCATTAATGTTGGCGTCGTCAAGTCTGACAAAGAATTGGAACAACTTTGTGATATTAGTGTACGATTTTTGGATGAACTCATTGACCATCAAGATTATCCAGTCAAAGCAGCTGAAATTACCACGAGAGGAAGTCGTTCTTTGGGTATTGGTGTTATTGGACTTGCACATTATCTTGCTAAGCTTGGTTTGAAATATGATGACCCAAAAGCCTGGAGTGCAGTGCATGGATTGTCGGAAAGTCTACAATACTATCTACTGAAAGCATCTAATGAATTGGCCAAAGAAAAAGGTGCATGTGATAATTTTGGAACTACAAAATATTCGGATGGAATTTTGCCAATAGACACTTACAAAACACAAATTGATGAGATTTGTAATGATCCATATCAGCATGATTGGGAAGAGTTGCGCCGAGATATTATGTCTTATGGCCTAAGACATACAACACTCACCGCTCAACCCCCAACTGAAAGTTCATCTGTTGTGTGTAATGCTACAAATGGAATTGAGCCACCACGAGATTTCCTCTCAATTAAACAATCCAAAAAAGGCACACTGAAGCAAATTGTTCCACAGTATAATAAACTAAAAAATCATTATACTTTATTGTGGGACATGCAATCCAACGAGGGATACATTAACATTGTTGCTATAATGCAAAAGTTTTTTGATCAGGCAATTAGTGCTAACTGGACTTACAATCCAGAAAATTATCCAAATAAAGAAGTTCCAGTGACTGTTATTGTAAATGATTTTCTGTCTTGTTACCAAAAAGGACATAAGACAGCTTATTATCATAATACTTATGATGGAAAAACTGATGATGTCTCTGCGGAAAAATTAAATGATCTAAGTGAATTAGTTTCTGAATTACTTCAATCTTCTTTGGAAGACTGCGAAGCTTGTAATGTATAATTAAAAGAGGAGTATTTATGGCATCAATAGAAGGAATGACAGTATTCAACACAAACAAAGTTAACACACTTAAGCAACCGATGTTTTTTGGTTCTCCACTTGGAGTGCAAAGATACGATGAATATAAGTATCCGGTCTTTGAAAAAATTACTCAGCAACAGTTGAGTTTTTTCTGGAGACCCGAGGAAATTAATCTCCAGAAAGATCGTGCCGACTATCAAACACTTCGCCCAGAGCAGAAGCATATTTTCACTTCTAACTTGAAGTATCAAATTATGCTTGATAGTGTGCAGGGAAGAGGTCCAAATATGGTACTATGTCCGTATTGTTCTCTTCCAGAGCTTGAGGCTGCGATGACTGTATGGGGATTTATGGAGATGATTCATAGTCGTTCTTATACTTATATCATTAAGAATGTATATTCAAACCCAAGTGAAGTTTTTGATACTATCATTGAAGATGAGAAAATCCTAGAAAGAGCTTCGAGTGTTACTAGTTCTTATGATGATTTTATGCAGTCTGCTCAAGATTATAGCTCATCAAACTTATGGAAATTTAATAATGAAGGAGTTGATTTGGGTAAAGCTGAAGTTTATGAATTGAAACGAAAGCTATATCGCGCAATAATGATTGTAAATATTCTTGAAGGAATTAGGTTTTATGTTTCGTTTGCTTGCTCCTTTGCCTTTGGTGAACTGAAACTTATGGAAGGTTCTGCAAAGATTATTTCGCTCATATCAAGGGATGAAAATATTCATCTTAATCTTACGCAGAATATTCTCGCAAAATGGAAAAGTGGCGATGATCCGGATATGGTTAAAATCGCAGATGAGGAATTGGATTGGACTTATAAAGCTTTTGATAAAGCAGTCAATGAAGAAAAAAACTGGGCTAAGTACATTTTTCAGAATGGAAGCATGATTGGATTGAATGATAAGCTTCTTTATAATTATATTGAGTGGATTGCAAATCGTAGGATGAAAGCTATTGGACTCAAGCCAGTATATTCAATTTCTGCAAATAATAATCCATTGCCTTGGACTGAAAATTGGATTTCTAGTAAAGGTGTACAAGTGGCACCACAAGAAGTGCAAATCACATCTTATTTGGTTGGTGCACTCAATCAAGATATGAAGGAAAATCAATTTGCAAACTTTAAACTTTAACTAAATAGATAGGTCTGTTAGTACGGCAATACTTTACGGGCAGATTAGGTGCTCTTATGGGCACCTTTTCTATTATAAATAATAATGCCGTACTAATAGAATAAAAATGGCTAAAAATAGTCCAAGAATTTATACATACAAAATTACTTTTGAAGAAGTTCCTTATTATTACTATGGAGTTCATAAGGAAAGAAAATATAATGAAAATTATATGGGAACTCCACAAACACACAAGTGGATGTGGAATTTCTATACGCCAAAGAAACAAATACTTCAATTTTTTGAATACACTGATTGTGGTTGGATGGAAGCACAACAGGTAGAAAAGCGATTAATAAGACCTGTACATCAAACAGATAAATGGTGTTTAAATGAAGCTTGTGGTGGAAGAATTTCTTTAGAAATTTTGAAACGAAATCGAGAGTTGGGTATTGGAATTCATTCATTGTCTAAAGAAGAACACTTAAATGTTTGTAGATCTGGGGGAAAGAAATGTTATGAACTTGGGTTGGGAGTTCATGCACTGACTACAGAAGAAAAAAGTGAAATTGGCAAAAGATCTGGAAAATTTACATATGAAAATAAATTGGGATTTTATAGTTGGACAGAAGAAGAAAAACGGGAACATAATAGGAAAGCAGGAAAGAAAGCTTATGAATCTGGTGTAGGAATTCACGCACAGACTCATGAAGATAAAGTAAAAATGGGAATGAGGACATATCAGTTGGGTGTTGGTGTACATTTATTGACAAGTAAAGAAAGAAGTGATTTTGGGAGAATTGGTGGAATTAAAACTTCTTCCCAAGTTTGGCAGTGTACGGTGACTGGCCATCAATCAAATGCTGGTGCACTTTCTATATACCAAAGAAATAGAGGAATAGACACAACAAATCGAATAAGAATCAACTGAACTATAAACCCCCAAAGAGCTATGAGGTTCTTTTTTTATAAATAACTCTAGTAAAATAAGAATTTTTTGTATAAAAATGTCAAAATATCATTTAACCGAGGCATACGGTAATCTTTATAATCCAAGAAAAGCCGATGAGACATTCTATGAGAATCTAAGATTCGTAGATTATCTTATGCAAGAAGAGATCGAAGAAGTCATGGAATCTCTTCTTTGGGAATTTATGGATTATGGTAATACTCTTGGTGAATCTTATGATCTGATTGAAGGTGTGTTTTCTGATGATGTGATTCTCGAAGAAGTTCTCACTGAGGCTAGAATGCCCCCCCAACGGATGGCGCAGAGAGCTGCAGAGAGAAAAGAAATACTAAAACAAGTTAAAGGTGAAAAAGCCACACAAAGAAGGCAAGCCAGAAAAGCTGCCGTAACTGGTGCACTTAAGAAAGCTGGTGAGACTGTAAAGGGTGCTGCCACTGGCACTGGTAGTGCTGCTATGAGTGCCATGAGAGCTGGAAAGCAAGCCGCTGCTGGTGCTTATGAACGCGCCAAAGGTCTTCCCGGTAAGGCTATGGCGGCACTCAAAGGTCTTGTACGCAAAGGTGCTGCCGCAGCAGCAAGAAAAGGCAAATCAATGGAAACGGCAGGTGAACGCCAACAGGCTTCTGGACTAGCTTCCCGTCAAGCTGGTAAGAGAGGTAGTGGTGGACAATACGAACTTTCTTTTGAACCAAGCACCAAAGAAAAAACAGGTGGCGTCAGGAAGGCAATTGGAAGTTTACTAAAACGAGCTGGACAAAAAGTTTATCGCGCAGTATCGAATAGTACCACTTCACCACAAGGCCCAAAAGCTCCTGCTTCGCAAGGTCCTCGTAGACCATATAGCCGAAAAGAAGTTGCAATGGCAAAAAAAGCAAAAGCAGCTGCTGGTCAAGGTCCAACTCAATCTCGTATAGGTGCTCCAGCTGGTACATTCACAACTCAAACTAAGTCTGGTGAGTCTAGACCAACTACTAAAAAATCCAGAAGAGAAACTGAAAAGAGAATTCAGAGATTGAATCCAGATGTTAAGCCAAGTCAAATGGGCGAAGATTACGAACTCCTAGCACAATACATACTAGAAGATTTCATTAATGCTGGTTATGCAGATACTTATGAAGATGCATTTGAGATTCTAGAAAATCTATCAGAAGGTTCTATCGTAGAATTGACTGAAATGTATCTAGAAGGCTGATTTTAACGCATATAAAGAAAAGGGAGCCTTGGCTCCCTTTTTTATTCTTGAGATTTAATTACAATCTCGTAAAGTCGCTCTGCCTCGCTAGAAAAAAACTTTCCTTCTACATTCGTATTGTAATAATCTTCTCTTAAAATTACATCTCGTTTAAATTGTTCCATGGTTTCATAGAAACTCATGGATTTTTTGTGTGGACATAAGTATAGAATTTCACGGCGAAATTTATCTTTACCTAATTTTTTTACATCTTCTATTAATTCATCGCATGAGCCAAAATAATCTCGCCAATTACTTTCTTTTTTCTTTCTTCTTCCTGTTTTTTTATCTTTTCTTCTTTCCCAGAAATTCTTTTTTCCGATATATTTTTTTTCGTTTTCTAGATTTGTGATAAGATAAACAAATCCTTCCATGCCATTTGGCACTTCATCGATAATTTTTTCTTTTATGTACCACACTTGACAAATTTTATTATATGACTTATTCTTTGTTGGAATTCAAACTTATTTATGGAAGAATGAAATGTCAACAGAAACTTTAGTTCTTGATATTAGAGATTGGTGCATTAATAGGTTTTGTGAGTTGACCAAAGAGGAACAAGTCATAAACGCCATTGCTCTAGAGGAAGAATTTAGTGAGTGGCTGGGAAATGGATTGGATGGCGACATTGAAATCATCACACTAGATTGACAGAGTATAAATACTCACTTATAATATGAGATCCCACATCGGGAAATGATTTAGAGCCGTGGAAGATGCCCCTTGAGAAAGGGGTGTACCCCTCTTCTATACGGATGTAGAGTTCAATTAATTTAATGCGTCTATTTTCAACTTTTCTTTTCGCCGTTGCAACAC
>JGI10211J34971_10003806_pt1 | contig 12039 bp, 10 predicted proteins | sample Etolagsediment_FD_34971 | JGI IMG/M metagenome (IMG submission 34971) | reverse complement strand
TGTGGAAGATCCGGAACGCGTAATCGAATAATTGATAAATAATCTGTTGACTAAATCCCCTTTTGGGAAAAATTAGTCCAATGAATCAGAAAACATATCTCGGCCATTTCGCACAGGTCCTACTGGTCTCGATCCTGCTTTCTGTTTTCACATGCGAACATGATGAGACCTTGGATTCCTCCAGAAATACCTTTGGCGATGACATTGCAGATATCACCTATTTAAATGGGTCGTTTTTTACCACGAACTACGATCTTTCAGGACATTCAGGTTCCCAAATTGACCTGCTGCGATTTGAAGATGATGGATCCCGCATCTTTCTTGAGGATCACTTTGATCTGGGTATGAACGGTCAGGGTTATCTTGCCATGGCCAATGACAGCACCAACCTCTATTTGCAGTCACGGACGACGGAGCTCCTCATCAAATGCTCAAGCGTGGGCGAAAAGGCTTACTTGTTGTATGATGACCTGGGCTCAAATTGGCACCCAGCCGGGCTCAGCTACGATCCGGAGAAGGATTCACTTCTGGCGCTCTATCGGAACAGCCAGCAACCCCAAAGTTATCGCTTGAGAACCCTGGCACCGGATCTCAATGCACCGGCCGGAACCGAAGCATATGTGGATCTGGATTTTGCCGGACGCGGATATTATGGGATCTATGCCCTGGCCTGGCACAATTCAGGATTATATCTGCTGGGAGTGGATAGCACTGGTGCGGATATCCTGGTCACTGCAGATCATGCCCTGGATACATTTGAATTGGAAATAATACCTGATTCGACGGTTGTGGGACTGTGTTTCAAAGAGGATGACCTCTTTTTGAGCTACCGGGATCGACGAATCGCCTACTGGAGGAGTTATTGATGTCTCATTCCGATGGAGATCTGGGGTTTAGCTATACTCAGACCAAGGCGGGTGATGTGAGGATCTCTCACAATGGTCGAGAGGTGACAGTGTTACGAGGTAAACAAGCTGAAAAATTCCTGCAACGTGTTGAAAACCTGAATCCATCTGGCGAACAGCAGCTCATGGCCAGGACAACCGGTCATTTCAAGCATGGAAATGAAAGGAAATCCAGTCATCAGGATCGTTGGTCTGATGCTTGATGGTCTGGCCTAGTGTCCCGGCATAGCCAGTCAGGCTGCTAGAGGCCTATGCAGATCAACCATCTCCGAGCTGTTCTCCAAGCCCTGCTGGTCACCTTCTTGTGGTCCACATCATTTATCCTCATCAAATGGGGTCTGGTAGATATCCCACCCCTGACCTTTGCAGGCTTGAGATACGGTCTGGCCTTTTTATGTTTTCTGCCCTTTGTCCTCAGAGGTGAATCCCTGCGATCCTTACAGGCTTTAAGTGGACGTCAGTGGCGAAAATTGATCCTCCTGGGGGTGGTCTTCTATTTCTTTACCCAGGGAACCCAATTCCTGGGGCTTTCACTCCTTCCGGCTGTCACTGTGAGTCTCATGTTGAATTTCACCCCCATCATCGTGGCTGTGCTGGGCATATTTATGCTGAATGAGCACCCTTCCAGACGACAGTGGGCAGGCACATTTCTTTTCCTGCTGGGAATTTTCACCTATTTCTTTCCCATCACCTTCAAGGGCGATCTGGCGCTGGGTTTACTGGTCATGTCCGTGGGGGTGCTGGCCAATTCAGGGGCCGGAATTCTGGGGAGAGACATCAATCGATCCAGAGAGATCAGTCCCCTGGTCATTACCGCTGTGAGTATGGGCGTTGGGGCAGTCCTGCTTCTTGGGACCGGTTTGACGCTAAATGGCATACCCCGGATCAGTCATCAAAATTGGCTGAGTCTGATCTGGCTGGCCAGTATCAATACCGCTTTCGCCTTTACTCTATGGAATCACACCTTGCGCAGCATATCGGCCATGGAATCCAGCATCATCAATGGTACCATGCTGATCCAGATCGCCGTGCTAGCCTGGTTGTTTCTGGGAGAGCCCATTACCCTGCAGGAGGGGATCGGAATGTCGTTTGCCGGTTTGGGTGCTGTATTGGTGCAGCTAAGGAAGCGTGGTATAAAAACCTAGCTGATCAAACTCGTCAAGCATTCAAATGGGATAAAAGGTGAGGAGATACCCGGAATCCTAGGCAACCTTTTCATGGATCAGGATGCTGGCTCCAGGATGTAGACTCCCCCCTCTGACGACTTTGGCAAAAAGCCCTTCACGGGGCATGATACAATCTCCCGTAATAGCCAGGATGGCGCAGCCATTATGACATTCTTTGCCGATCTGCGTAATTTCCAAAACAATCGAAGCCCCGACCTCTAATTGGGTGCCAACCGTCAATTCCCGAAGATCCATGTCCCGAATGATAAGATTTTCCGCAAAGGCCCCCCGCTCCAATTCAGGGATCATCTCCCTGACACCATCGATGCTCTCTCCGGCCAGCAGGGATACCTGACGATGCCAATTACCGGCATGGGCGTCTCCTTCAATACCCCAATCGGGACGCAGCACCGCTGTGGAGATCTCCTGCTTGACTGTCCCTTTTTCTTCACTGATACAGATTGCTTCGATATAGCCCATCATGACTCCTTGCAATTAAAAGGGATAAAAGTTGAAGATCAGAGGTGCATCCAGACGATCTCCACCTTCTACAACGACATAACCATCTGCTTCAGAGATGGACGTCAGCATGTGGGATGCCTGCCGCTCCAGGATGGTGGCCCGGGGCAGATCTCCTTCCACATGTTCCAGTTTCAGGCGGATCAGTTGGGCGCGATCGCTGGGGTTTGTATAACTTTGTGAGAGGATAGCCTTTTGAAGTCTTGGTGGCTGGGCCCGTCCTGCACTGGCATGGATGACGCGCTCCCCATAATGTTTATAGCACATAAAGGCTGAAACAGGATTTCCAGGCAGCCCAAAGAGTAGTTTTGAGCCCTTTCTGGCTAGCATGAGCGGTTTTCCCGGCTTTTGATTGACGCGCCAGAACAATTGCTCGAATCCGCAGCGCTCTGAGGCTTCTTTGACATGGTCATGGGGTCCAACAGAGACCCCCCCGGAGAAAAAGATGATATCAGCCATGGTCTCTGCCTTCTGGATGGCCTGGATCGTCGCTTCAAGATCATCCTCAACATGAGCGATATTTTTCAGCTCACCCCCAGCTTTTTCAATTGAGGCCTGTAGCATGGGTGCATTGGAATCCCGTAGCTTGTGGGGTGTATCGGCTGAGTCATAGGGAATGAGCTCTGTTCCCGTGAGGATCAGGGCAACTCTGGGTCTGGCGTAAACCTCAATTAGTGAAATCCCCATGGAAGCCAGCAAGGCGATCTGAGGCGCTTGAATAGCCTGTCCCTTTCGACAAATGATCGTACCCTTCTTGAACTCCTCACCCTGATAGCGGACATGCTGGAACGCTTTCCGGATGGCATTGACCTGCAGGCGCGTCCCATTCGCATGGCAGTCTTCAATGGGAATAACCGTATCCAAACTGGGCGGGATCTCTGCACCGGTACTGATCTGGACGGCCTGATTGGCCAATGTCTTATTCAGGTGAGGGATTCCGGCCTGGCTTTCGCCTACGATTTCGAGTAAAGAAGGTCTGAGGTTGGTGGTAGCCTTTACATCTTCCCAGCGAACGGCGAAGCCATCCATGGCACTATTGGAAAAACTGGGACTGTCCTGTGTGGCCGTTACATCTTCAGCCAGGATACGATCTCTGGCCTCTGGCAATTTCAACGTCTCAACGTGGTAAGCAATTTCCTGATCAGACAAGATCTGGAGGGCTTTTTGAATACTGATCAAAGGATTCATTTTGTGCTCGTTTTTGATTTTGGTTTTTTTGTCTCATCATGAGGGCCATGGCCACCTCCCCAGATCATGGGAAACCCATGGAGCAGACCCGGGAACAAGGCTTCCAGACTTTCCTTGGCGCCTTTGGAGGAACCAGGCAGATTCACGATGATGGATTGTCCCCGGATACCCGCCAACTCACGGGAGAGCATTGCAAAGGGCGTACGATCCTTTCCATGCTTGCGAATGGCCTCAACAATACCCGGGGCTTCCTTATCCAGGACGGGGCGGGTTGCCTCAGGTGTCAGATCCTTGGGACCAAAACCAGTACCGCCTGTTGTAAACACCAGGTCAACACCATCTTGATCGATGATGCTTGTCAATCTCTCGGTTATCTGATCCTGGTCATCTGGCAGGATCTCATAAAATGGAACATCGATCTTTTGGGAACGCAGAAACTCGCGAATGATCTTCCCGGAGCTATCTTTGCGGGTCCCGGCAAAAGTTGAATCAGAAATAACCAGGACCGCAGCCTTCAGTGCAGAGGTGAATTGGTCGACATGATCACTTTTGCCCCCCTTTTTCTCTACCAGACGAATGGATGAAAATGAGAGGTCCACATCCAGGGGTTTGAGCATGTCGTAGGCATTGAGCAGGGCGGTTGTCACAGCGGTCATGGCTTCCATCTCCACACCGGTCTTATAAATGGCTTTTACTTCTGCCGTGACAATGATCTGGTTTTTTTTCAGCTCAAAGCTGACACCGATCCAATCCAGGGGCATATTGTGACAGAAAACGATCCATTCGGCGGTCCGTTTGGCAGCCGAGATAGCGGCGGCTCGGGCGACCTGGAGCACATCTCCTTTGGGAACCTTTCCCTGTCTCACCAGATCTATGGTTTTCTCCGTTGCGGTTAAAATGCCCTCTGCTCGGGCATAACGCAGGGTGCTGAACTTATGACTAACATCAATCATGGGGTGTTTCCTTTGTTGGCAATACTTGTCGGGTCTGGATCAGGTTGAGGATTCTTTCCAGTAGAAAACCTGAGGCCAGGGCCAGGGCAATATTATGGGTGATAAACGATATGATTCCTATGACCAGCGCCACGGAAATTGAAGATATGTCCTTTAATTGAGCGGTCAATTTCATCATCATCCAACTGTCCAGAAGCAGCATGACCGCCAGGAGGGGAACTGGGATCAAAAAGATCCAGGCAGCAGCGTTGGGGATGAGAGCCAAAAGGATAAGCAGGATCCCCATGATCATGGTTGCTGCTCCTGTAGTGGCACCAAATCGGGCATGGGCGCCCATGCCGCCGGCACCATGGCAGATGGGGAAGCCCCCCAGGAGACCAATGGCCGTATTGGAAACGCCAATGGTAAAGGCCAGACGCTTGGGCGTGACCCGCTGCGCTCTGGCTGGCCAGAGACTGTGACAGGCATCTGAGGCTGCATAGACAGCATTGCCCAGGGTAAGGGGTAATTGGGGGATCATGAGCAGCAGCGCCGCATCCAGGAACAAGCCCCATTTGGGAGGTGTCCACATCACCAGTGACTCAAGGGGTTGTTGGGGTCCCCGATATCCCATAAATACAAGGGTAGGGATGGAGATCAAGATAAGGATGATGGTGAGGGGAAACTTCCGTCGGATCTGGAGAAAAATGATCAGGACAAGCAAACTGAAAAATAATATCACGTTGACCATGGGGTGGGCCTGAGCCTGGTTGAGGATAAATCCGTGATCAAAGATCAAATCCAGGGCTTTTTTGGCCAGGATCAACCCGATGCCCAGTTGAATCCCTTTGACCATGGCAGTACTAAATAGTTTTTGAAGCCAGTCAATGATCCCCGTGGTTGAGATCAGAATAAAAAACAAGCCATAGAAAAAGGAGGTTGAGGCCAGAAACTCAATCGACAGACCCTGAGAGATGGCCACCACGGACATGACCTTCAAAGGCTGGACAGAGACAGGAATTTTAAACATCCAACCGCTGATCACATAGACCACGCCCCACCAGAGAAAGAGTTGGCCCGGTGCAAAACCGTTGTAAACAATAAGGGCGAATCCCAGGGGGATCATGGTGCCCAGATCACCGATGGCGCCGGTCCATTCACCCCGTGAAAGACTGTTTTTCAGGCCATCATTGTTCCAGGAAAACATGATTACCCCCCAATCGTCGCCATGGACGCCTTGACCCGCAGATCTGCTTCAGCTTCGGCAGCGAACCCATCAATTTTGCGTTTATCAACACCGGCCCTGATGGCATGAATGAGCTGTTCCCTGCCGGCTCCGGATCTAAGCATGGTTTTGAGATCGAGGACACCATTATCATAGAGGCAGGTCTTAAGTTGTCCCTCAGGCGTCAATCTCAGTCGGCTGCAGGAGCTGCAAAAGGTACGGCTATATCCGGAAATGATCCCGACGTGACCAATGAACCCAGGGATCTCAAATAACCTGGCCGTTGAATCACTTGATATCCTTTCACGCATCTGTGGAAATTGATTCCGCAGCCTTTTTTCTATCTGCTCTCCGCTGATGAATTCATTTTGATTGAGTTCGCCATTGAAGGGCATCTGTTCGATAAAGCGGATATCCAGGTTTCTGCTTCGCGCCAGTTCAGCCAGGGGAATCAGTTCGTCTTCGTTGATGCTTTTCTGGATAACGGAATTGATCTTCAGGGCTACTGGGGATCGTTCAAGTCTTTGGATGACATTCCATACCGTATGAAAGGCATCTCGGCGCGTGATCTGCTGGAAGCGCTGCGGCTGCAGGGTATCCAGGCTCACATTCACGCTGGCCAGGGGCAGGGCATCGATGTGGGCAATTTGATCTTCAGACCAAAACCCGTTGCTTGTTAAATGGATACTCTCCAAACCGTCGATACGCTGCAAGTCATTCAAAAATGTGATGACGCCTTTGCGGATCATGGGTTCCCCACCGGTGATGCGGACCTTGAGGACACCCAGTTCAACAAAGATCTCCACGAGGTGCATTATCTCCTCGAATGACAGAATGTCGGAATGGGGCTTGAGCGGAACACCAGTGGCCGGCATGCAGTACTGGCATCGCAAATTACAGCGATCGGTTATGGCGATACGCAAGTAGTCCAGCACGCGTCCAAATGGATCTTTCAGAGGGGGGGCAAACGCTTTTTCAGCCTGAAGCAGGCTTTCAAACTCCATGTTACGAACTCCTTTCCAAACACGGGAGGCATCCTCGTTTCCAGGGATACCCATCGGCCTTGAACCATGATCGTGGCAATGGCAGGTTCTTCGGCTCGGAGCAAATATATTTGGGGCTACCTAGCACCCTTGTTTTCAAATTACGGTTCAATATAATACCAACTCAATAATTGTATAGTGCAAATGTATCTCGGGATGAGCAGACTTGAAACCGGTCAGCTTTCTCTTGTGAAAAGATGACGGAAGTATAGATTCCTTCAACGCACCACCATCACGGGGAATCGATTTAAGAGAGAATTCATCAAGTTGAATCACCTATCGTCTTTCAAAGGAGACCAGAATGGAAACCGCCACCTGGCAATGTCCAAAATGCAAAAATCGTGAATATGAAACCGATACCATGGCAGCTACCGGTGGTGGCTGGTCCAAGATATTTGATGTCCAGAACAAGAAATTCACCTCTGTAACCTGCACCAATTGCCGCTATACCGAATTCTATAAAACCACCACCAGCACCCTGGGGAATATCTTTGACCTGTTCACCACTTGATGGTTGCTGACAAACCCGGACTGTACGCGCACTATCTGATCTTCATTGATAGCGTAGCCACCACCTGACCGAGAGGGGATACCATGAAACACTTTGTTCTAACGACCCTGCTATTGACTTCAGTTTTATTGGCTGGAGACTATAGCGAAGTACAATTAAAAGCGATTTCACCTGAAGATGTTGTTCGGGAACTGCATTTGAAAGAAGCCCCCGGGCAGGGCTTTATCTATCATTTGGATGGCAGCGATATTCGGGTTCTGCTCAATCGCTCCACCAACAAGGTCATGATACTGGGCGATCCGGAGCTGGCCAGCAAGCTGAAAGAAATCATCAGCTTTATGGATGTCAGTCCCCGGCAGATCCTCATTGAAGTTCAGATCGTTGAAGTAAATCGCCAAAAGGTGAACGAGCTGGGAATCAATTGGCAGCAGGTCCTGAATTCCCTGCGCCTGGATCTCCGCTTTTCAGCCCGGGTCCAGGGAACCGAAACCTCAGATGAGGATGGGGTCATCGATCAACACACCACGTCCCAGGGATATTTGGATATGAACATGGCCGGCTTTGGCTCCTCCATCGGGAACATGATCCAAATGCTGGTCTCCAATGGGGCAGCCAATATCAATTCAGCGCCTCGCATCGTCACTACCAACAACCGCGAGGGCAGTATTCTGGATGGGGACCATCTGACCTATGTAGCTCGCTACTCCAGCTATGGAGACGTCTACGAGACCCAGGATCTGAATACGGGTTTATCATTGACGGTTACCCCATCCATTGGTGACAATGACTACATCACCCTGGATATGGAGGCCAAGTTCACTGCCCTGAGTTATTACTCCAGCGGCAGTCCCGTGGAGAGCGGACAAATACTGAACAACCATGTTATTGTCAAAAACAATGAGGCCTTTCTCCTGGGGGCTTTCAAACAACGGGTTGAGGACAAAAGAAAATGGCATTTCCCCCTCCTGGGCAGGATCTTGCCGTATATTTTTTCAAACACCTACGAAGCTGAGAGTGAGCGGGATGTGCTCCTGGTGGTTACACCAAAGATCATTGATCAGGAAGGCAGCGCTGTTCCTGAGGGTTGATTTAAAAGTCAGGGAAAACCCCCTCGCTTTGGTCCTGGCTTTCGTTATTTTCGGTGACTTGTCATGAGCATTGAACTGACCAAAGTATTTGACCTCTCAAAGAATGTCTTTATCGAGGCCTGCGCAGGCGCTGGTAAGACCTGGCTGTTGTCCAAGCGCTATGCTGCCATCATTGATGATTTTGCCCGCCAGCATGCTGAGAAACCGTCAATTGTAAAGGATGCCTCCAACATTCTGGTGATCACATTCACCCGAAAGGCTGCAGCGGAGATGTCCAGCCGGATCTATGCCGATCTAAATCAATTGCTTAATGACCAGGCCCTGGATTTTACCCCTCCGGGATTTGGGGATCACCTGAGAGGTGCGGATGATTCTTATAAATTGCATCTCAGAGCAAATTATGCCCGGAATGCTATTTCTACCATCGACTCCTTTTGCACCCAGATCCTGAGAGAACAGGCTGAGAACCTGGATATTGATCCGGAGTTTCGTATTCAGGATGAAGCAGATACCCAGCGCATGATCCTGGAAACCTGGGAGCGCTTTTTGCGGGAAAAAAGCCAGGCCCATGATGAGGATCTCAGTTTCCTACTGGATCATCTCACTGTTTATCATCTCAACGAATACATCAAAAAACTCCAATCCCATAGTGAGCTGCTCTTTGACTGGCTGGCACACCATGCCGAACATGATCCAGACGTCCTCATGGCAGAGTTCAAGGGAGATCACCCCCTGCCACCTGGAAGCGATGCCATTGAAGCGCTTTTGGAAGCGTTGGTCCATGATCTACCCCTTCCAGCTGAGATGCTGGATGCCAGTCATGCTCAATATCAGCTTTTTCAGGCGGTCCAGATGGTCCTGGGGTCAGATCAGGAAGCGGACTATCTCCACAAACTGAAATTGTTTGAAATGGTTCAGAAACTGGCTCTGACTTCCACGGGTGAGAAATACCTTTCGCGCTTTATCGTGTCACCCAAAGTGTGGCCAGCCCCATGGATCGAGGTCATCCGGGGGCGACTCAAATCGTTTGTGGCCCAGGTGGAAAGCATCCTCCCTCTTGAACAATTGACAACGGGGATACCCCGCCCTGCCGATCTGATCGCCTGTTCCCTGCAGCACCATCTTTCCCGCTTCTTTCTCAGCTATCAGGAAGCCATCAAACAGCGCTTGAAGCGTGAAAATGTCCTTAGCTTTGATGAGGTCATTGTCAAAACCCACGGTTTGCTTCAAAAGCCCGAGATCGCCGCCATTTACGGACAGCGCTTCAGTCACATTCTTTTTGATGAATTTCAGGATACCAACGATCTGCGCTGGGATATCGTTCGCCTCATCGCGGAAAAGGGTGAACACAAACTCCGTGATCGCGGGCTCTTTATTGTTGGAGATGCCAAGCAGTCTATCTATCGCTTCAACCAGGCTGATGTCCAGGTAATGAACCGGGTTCGCCGTTTGATTCAGGATGGAGGGGGTCTTATCCTCCATGCCGATGAGACCTACCGCTCTTCCCGCCGTTATGTGGAAGCGGTGATCAATCCCCTGGTGGGCCAGGCCTTCCCCGGCCCCCATGAGAAGGATCAGATCGAACTCTACGAAACCTATTTTACGCCCACCGAGGCTGCCGAACACAGCCCCCTTTCCCATGAGCAACATGCCCTTGCCAGAGCCACAGTCAATGTGGTCTTGAACACCGGTGACACAGCCGGGCCCAGCCCGGATATTACCCGTGTGGCCCGTCTGGCTGAAGAATGGCTGAACTGGTTGAACCGGAGGCAGATTGGAAGCGAGGAAAAACCCCAGGTGGGGATCCTCCTCAGGACCTTTACCCATATCATGGATTATATCCGTGTTTTTACCCAGGTGGGATTGCCCTTTGAAGTCCTCTCCAGTAAAGGCCTCTTCGCCCAGCAGGAAGCCTATGACATTTACCATTTTCTCAGTGTCCTGAATAATCCGCTGGATGACCTGGCCCTGGTGGGACTGCTGCGAAGTCCCTTCATCGTTTTGGCCGATAGGGATATTCAGGAGCTGCGCGAAACCAACACTGGGCAGCTCATCACGGGCTGGTGCTGGCAGGCTTTACGAGTTGTGCGGCCCGAGATTCAGGAAACCATTCGATCCTGGCAGAAAGCTGCCGCCCGGGAACCCCTGGATCGATTGCTGACCGGGATCATAGGCAGTGATGAACGTCAGCTGGGCTGGATCTCGGAAACGGGTGGATTGCTGCGGCTGGAGAATATCCGCAAACTCATTCATACTATCCACTCCCTCTCCCTGGATGGCTTGAGCCAGCGGGAGATCCTGGAGTATTTCAAATATCAGATCCAGCATGGTGATGCATCCCAGGCTGAACTGCCGGGAAGTGCCAAAATTCAGATCCTCTCTATCCACAAATCCAAGGGACTGGAATTCCCCGTGGTGATCCTTCCGGAGTTGCACTCCACACCCAAACCTGAAACAAGTGGACTTTATATGAGTCCCCTGGAGGGTGAGTGGCAGGTGGGCCTCAGTGTGGACACCTGGGAAGAGACCCAAAAGACCTGGATGTACGACCAGATCAAAAGTCGCAGCCATGCCGAAGAATTGGCAGAAGACCGGCGTTTATTCTATGTAGCCCTGACACGGGCACAATTCGGGGTCAGCTTCGTCCTCAAAGTGAATCCGGGCAAGAAACCTGACTCCAGGAGCTGGTGGGAACGCTATCTCCAGCCTGTACTGGATCTACCATTGGATAAAGCCGAGCTCCAGGAGGACCCTGAAGCCGTGGCGAATACGTGGAAAGAACGCTCGACAGAGATCTTTGAGTTTGAGTTGAACCCCACAGTACCAGCCATTGACCAGTCTGGGGATACCCAGGGGAAAGCTGTGAGCTTTGATGAGATGGAGCCGCTCAGTCCGTCGCTGGGTTACGAGGAGATCTCTCCCCATACCCTCATGACCTGGGTCGATTCACGTAAAAGTCTGGGTGCGGAAGAACGCAAAAAAGGGGAGGATCTGGGGTTAGAGACCTCTGCGCTAACCTTTGGACGCCTGCTCCATCGGGTCATGGAGATGGCCTGGTTTGACCCGGAGCAGTATCGACCGGAGATCCTGCACTTTCTCATGGATGAAGGGGTCATGGAAGAAGCCCTCCAGTCCGAATTTCTCCAGGACCTGGATGCCTGCCTCAAGATTTATCAGCAAAGCAGTCTTGCCACAGAATTGGAGAAGGTCTCTCAGACAAAAAAGTTGGCGGAGATGCCCGTCTTCGGATATCTGCGCAATGAAAAAATGGTCTACAAGGTCAGCGGTATCATTGATCTGCTATACTGGGATGGCCAGCAATGGATCGTCCTGGATTACAAGACCGATCGGGAGCTGCCGGCAAATCCGGAAAAGAAAGACTATGCTTACTGGTTTCAGGTCCAGACCTATTTATGGATGCTCAAGCAGCTCTATGGAATTGAAGCGAAAGGTGTTTTGTAT
>JGI10211J34971_10003805_pt1 | contig 12040 bp, 21 predicted proteins | sample Etolagsediment_FD_34971 | JGI IMG/M metagenome (IMG submission 34971) | reverse complement strand
CCTTCCTTAAGTCCTCAAACTGGCTATCAAATCGCTCATTAATCTTTTTTAGTTCTTCCTCTTTTTCTTTAGCCGATTGCTCATAAATCTCTTTAGCGGCCTCTTTGCTAATTTCCTTGTTTTTCCTAAAAACATCATTCCATGTTTTCGGTTGCCAGCCGGAGTCAACAAAACTTTCAAGATCAGATTTTTCTTCTGGTTCTAGTCCTGGTTTTAAATCTTCCTTCGCTTTAGCAATACCATCGCTAATACCTTTATTTATTCGGTCTTGAATTTTGGAGTCTAGCTCCTCATCTTTATTATCGCCTTCTTCTTCTATTTTTGGGTCTAACTTTGGATCGTCTGTCATAAATCCTCCAGCATTTCCATGAGTGCTTTAACAGTCATTTTCTTCATTTTCTTATCTACCACTAATCCCTTAGTTTTGGCTTGAGCTAATAGTTCTTTTTTAGTTGGCAATGGTTTAATTTCTTTCTTTTCTAATTCTTCAAATTTCTCTTCGGGGTTAAGTTCTTCCACTTTTTGCGATAATGTCTTAGGCGCTTCCGGCTTATACTTATCAGCTAAACCAAGAATAATCTGCTTCCCTAATTTTTCTCTTAAATTATCAAGGCTTGTCTTTTTATCTTGTTCGTTAAGTATTTTGTCAATTAAATGTTTAGCGCCATGAAGAGCAAGGAAACGGGGAAAAAAGCGGGTTTCTCCTGCTTTAACAGTATAAGGATTGCCGTCAAAATTAAAAGTAAAATCTTTTTTGTGGATATTGCAGAAAACAATTACATCTTGGGGATTTTTTGTTTTAGACGCTTTTGGCATGCTAAAAGCAAAATAACACTAATAAAAATTCTTGTCAAGTTTTTGAGGTTAATTCTATTTTATCAATCCCGCCAAAGGCATTAAAAATTTCTGTCCAGGCGGCAAGTAAATCGTGAAATGCTTTAGACTCTTTAAGCTCTAAAGAGAGGTTCTTTCCTGTTGAATAAGATGTTTTACCATCAGTATTAAATTCTACTTCACCTTCAATAGTATGGTCATTGCTTTTAAATTCGAAGTTGTGCGTGTAGGACATTATTTACTCTTCTTCTTGGCTTTCTTTTTTTGAAGATTTTTTTGGAGATTTATCCCAAACAATCTCTGCCGTAATTGGGAATCCGGCTCTTTCTAGTGCATCTTTACAAGCACCGCAAATTTGATCTTCTCCATATGCTTTGCCTTCAAAGAAACTTTGGCATTTTTTACAAAATTTTTTCATATTATTATGATCCCACTACTACTGCTTCATTAAGATAATTCAATCCACAAGTTGGGTTAGTACTATATGCCATGCAATTGGCATCCGCCGCATAGTTAATAAAGTGATTACCGTCAATTATTGGGTCTCCACCTGTTGGATCGGGATTGTTTATGGCTACGTTAGTAGTGGCATCTACTGTTAATTCTGAGGATACAAATAAGTTATTAGTAATTTGTCCTCTGATACCATTACCAGTGTCATATATATTGATAGCATAGTTATCTGCGTGGTTTGTATATTGTGCAAAGTGATTGCCACTAATATTAAATCTTGGTCCATCCCAAATTTGAATTATTCCTTTTGCTACACCAGAAGCGCCGCCCGATCCTGTTCCACCTGCATAAAAATAGTTATTGAATATACAAAGAGAGTCTGTGCTATAAGAACCACCGCTAACTCCTGAGTGAATAGCTGAAGCCATGTAGCCAATTTCTACAGAGTAGAAGTAATTATCATGAATATAACAACCATAACAATTTTGAGTAGATGCAAGTAGAATACCGATACCCTCATCATCAGAGTAGGGGGTAATCCTGAATCCTGCAATTTCAACTCCATGTGCGTTTACAGTAATGCAAGGAGTATCTACATTACCGTGCTGTCTTATTTCAGTTCGTGTTAAGGCGTGGTTTGGTCCTGTATTAGCTGCTATTAGCTTCAAGTTATTTTGAGTAATAGCGAGAGTAGCGGTTTCTTTATATTGACCTGGAGCCACAAAAATAACATCATCATCACCAGCAACCGCTAAAGCCTCAGTGATAGTCGGAAAGGCATCGTTCCAGCTTGTACCGCTATGACTACCTGCGGCCATATCTTTATCAACAAACCAATAATCACCCTTAGTATTATAAGGGAAACCAACGATATCCTCTGGATACCATTTGTGTCCGAATTTTACTGCTGGTACGTAATCTCTTGCTTTTCCCATTTTTTATTAAAAAAACCCTCTGCAAAGAGGGTTAAATCTCCTTGCTCCTCCTGAATTCCCCTTTCGAGTTCCTCGTCAACGAGCCTAAATTTAATCAATCATCAGGTTCAGCGGGCAGTATTCTCCTGCTGTTCCTGTATCTAACATTTGTCCAATTACTACTTCTGTTTGGTCTCCTGCTGTTGCTCCAACTGCTCCGTCAGTAGCGTCTGAAATTGCTACTTTGTAGCCAACAGTTGTCCCGTTTGCATCAATCAAAACACAAGCTGGACCTCTGGTCTTGAGCCATCCATATCGTTCATAGGCTGATACATCCCAATTACAAACTGGAACTCCAACTGCTTTCTCGGTTATAAGCTGAGAAATAGCTGGAATTCTGTAGGGATTTCTGGTAATAGTAGCTTCCGAACTATCAACTGTAGTTGCAGTCAATAATGGTCTATCAAGGGTAAATTTACACTCGGTTGAAAGATCTGATACTTCATGGCTTTTAATCTTATACCATTCACCCTCTGGCGAATTGTCGTTAAAGAATAAGAAACCTTCGTCATATTCGTTGGCGGTAATAGCGGTTGCTCCCAAGTCTAAGGTAACTACCCTGTCGCCAATTACATTAGAAGCGGCAACCGTCATATCTCTGTGATTGTCAGTTTGAGCGATACCAACATATAATTTACCTGCTACAAAATCAGTAGTAGTTCCAGCATAAACATAGCGGTATAAATCGCCATTCTCCGCCATTGCTATTGCTCCTAATGCATGCATCTGATAGCGATGCGGTTTATATATATCTTGCTCGTGTATTTGTAATCCGCCTGTAAACATATTTATACTCCTGTGATCCCCGTCAACTTGCCATGCCTTCTGGGCTGCCAAGTTACTAAATTACCTAATAATATAATCTGGCCGACTTCACCAAATTGGTTTGTTGGAACTTTAAAACCTGTCCAACCGAACCCATGGTTCTTAGAAGGAACATCAGCGTAGATGCCGTCAATTTGACCAGCGCCTAAGCTAATTGGTGTTAAGTCTGGTGATTTGCAACCATACCAGTCAATAAAGTTTTCATTCAAAGCGAATAGTGTTTCTGCGTCTGCTTTCTCATCAGCAACTACTGGAATGCCCCTGTATGTTAAAGCGGCAAAACCTGCTTTACCACCTAATGCTTTACTTTGTCTTACTGCTCCTTTAGATTCTCTGGTAACAACAGGATAACCATAAGCGTCATAATTGGCTCTAACAGTTGCCGATAAAAGACTTTCATATAAATCCCAAACTGTTTTATCACAAACAAATATCGTTGGTCTTTGCCTAAGCGAAGAACCACCAGATGTATCAGAAACTAAAGTTGCCATTTTGGTTAAATTCAAAGTTCCGCCAGAAGCAGTTCTTATAGCTTTCCACCATACGTCAGTGCTTCTTGTAATTCCAGCTAAAGTATCAACATCAGTGCTGTCATCAACGATTGCACCTAAGCCTAAGAAGTCTTTATTAGCATTTCCTGTGCCATCACCATAAATGGTGTCGCCAATGCCATCTAACATATCTTCTTGAGCAGATTCAATTTCAACCTTAACTAAATCCATAACTCTTGAGTCAGTAGCATTAACTGCTTTCTCAATTCCTGGGATAGCGACTGATTGATAATAACCTCTTAAATCATAAGAGGGAATTTTCCTTGTAGAACTGGTAGATGTATCGAAAGCGTCTAATCCAGCGAAAGAACCGCCAGTTTCAGATTTCTGATATTTAACCGGTTTCTTGAGATTAACGCCAGACCATTTCTTAGCTGTTCCTATTAAACGAAGACATAAAACATTGCCATCCAAAATATTGTCAACCACCTTTGGAAGCAATTTATCTTGAGTTAAAGATTTTACCCTATCTGTAAATTCCATTTATTCCATAAAAAAACCCCGACTTTGCGGGGTGTTCTAACCTCTAAAACAAATAATAGTAAATTTTTAAAAACTTGTCAAGTACCAATTTTCTTTAATGCCTTNATAATCTTTTTAATAGCAANAGAAAANTCAATTTCTCCTTCTTCCGCAATNGAACTNTATTCAGCAATAATGTTATTAACCTCATCCCATTTNTCNTCAGGATAGTCCTTTAANCTCTCCTGCATTGCCTCTTTNTTTTTGTCCATTATTTTGCTCTCTTTTGCATTACCGACTTAACATTACCTTTTCTTTTTTGAAANCAACCNNNCACGATTTTATAGAAACGGTCTCCTTTTACTTCCGGATGAGACTTGCGAACTGATGCTTTACATTCACTCCAGTATCGTTCTTCTTCTGGTGTCCGAACAACATTTGTAGGAATATTAATCACCTCCTCTTTTCCGCATAACCTTTAATTCCGCACTTTTACTAATCTTCCTTGCCATTGAACTACCACATTTCGGGCATTTCTGTTTCGTGCAAGGAACACCTCTCTTATGAGATGATTGATAACCACATTTTGGACAAACACAAACACCACCTGGTCCGGCAGCATATGGTCCACCCATTCTGCCTCTACCTTCAGCCATTTATTCTACCCCCTCTCCCATTGCTTCTTTTGCTTTTTCATTAGCCATTGCTAAATGCTTGGTATGCAATACTTGTATTTCCGGCTCAAGATTATTAAAGTCTTCTGATTGAACAAACCTTGTATATTCAGCTAAATATTCTTCAGTAACTTCTGCTGGCGGTTCAGTCCATTCACCGCTATTTATTCTTTCAATTACTCTCATCACATCGCCAGTTCCACCCTCAACTCCTAGAATTTCCTTTAAATAAGTCATTGGATCAGTATTGTATAAAACCATTCTCTTTGCTTCTTCTTTTGGATTGGGGTGTTCCAATGCTTCAAACAATGTCATCGGGTCTATCAGTCCTGCCTTAGATAGCTCAAGCGCCTCTGCCCTTTGTCTTGATTTATCAGTCGGCATCGTTGTCCCCGACTTAATAATAATCTCAATGCCATCTTCTATTTTATCCCTGTCAAATTCCAAAAATGTTCTTTCTCCGTCGCCACCAACATGTTTAATAAAATGTTGTTTAACATAAAAGACTTTCATCAACTGAACAAGGCCATTGTATAAATCTTCTGCCGCTGGTTCAATCGCTGAGTTGACTAAATCCCCTATCCGACCAGTATCCGCCTCTTTAAGGAGTATCCTGCCGCCCAGGGTTTCTTTTTTACCTTTCTCACCCCTAGTAGTAGAATGTGTCCCTAATAGATTATCAATCTCATTTCTAGCATCAAACTTATCCTCAATCACATAAGCTGGTAATGTTGGTGGTGGCAGTCTCATTGCACCGCTTCTCACATCACCATCACCAACCACTTTTTCATCAAATGCGCCTGTTAGTTTTTGGGCTTCTGGTTTACTTATAAACTCCTTGTTAAACACCCAGCCGCTATTAGCAGCATCAGCGTTTTCAACAATCTGCTGGCCTCTTTTATCAACTACTTTTTGTAATGGTATCGCTACTTCCGCCAAAGCAAGGTCATCAATAAATCGCCGCCCTAAATTCAAATAGCTAAGGAAAATATAAGGCATCTTGGGATTAGTAAAATGATTATGATAAACAGTTTCTGTTTCAGGAAATCCAAAGCCTTCATCTTCAAATCCCGTTTCTTCTTCTCTCTCTATCAACACTTCCTCGCCTGTATAATCCCAGTTAGGATTCTTCTGCTTATCTAATATAAGCTCATCACACTTCCAGCACACGCCCTGTTGTGGTTTACCTTCATTGTCAAGATAACTAAACCACATTTCATAATAGCCAACCCTTTCACTTAATTGCTTTTTCGTTCCTCTGATAATATGAAACTTCCTGTAAATCTCACTTTGCTTATTAGGAAATTTATCTACCAATGCTTCAACAGTATCTTCCATATATTCAGCGACAAATTCAGGTTCTTTGCCGCAAATAGCTCCTTTATCGACAATAATTTTCTGCGGTCTTACCCAATCCACTTCAACATCTCCATAGTCGCCAATGTCTTTGTTCCAGCGATATTTAAGAACACCAAGCCGATATAACAACAAATGTCTTAATGCCATTCTGAACTTGCCTCTCAGCTTTTGTTCTTGGTATTTTGCTAGTAACACTTTTTTAACATCATCTGCTAATTGCCTTGAAGCATCTTTATCCTTAGCAGGAGAAACATCTGGCTCTGGCGGCCTTGATAAAGCAATAGGAATAATTGTTTCCAACGACATAAATATCCTGTTATCTACATAGGGAAATTCATGTCCGAAGAAATCCAAATCGTCTTGATAACTGCCAGTCCAATAACTTTCCGCTCTTTCTCTTTTTTTATCTAACTCAATTCCTTTACCATTCCAAAATGCTTCTGCTGTCCTTAATTTATAATCAAGCAATGCCCTTAATTCACTATCAGAAATGTTAAGAGTTAAAACCGCTTCCGCGCCAATAGCGCCTTCTTCTTTTCTTTCTTGCTCTTGGGGTGTATCTATAGTATTGATGCTTGACATTATAAAATAAAAAGCCCCGCCATTGCGGGGTTAATAACCTCTAAAGATATAATAACACCAATAGTCAAATCATTCAACAATATACTTTTGTTTACATCTCTTACACATTATCTCCAGTGGATGAGCATAAACTTTAGTTGGATTTTCCATCATCGGTCTACCACCAACAACAATAATTCTTACATCGGAAAAATACGAAAAAACTATGAGCCCGCAATTGACACACCTGAAATTCTTTTTGCGAAAATTGTCTCCATTATATAACCAAACTGATATTGTTTTAGTCGGTTCTATCTTATCCTCTATCTTATCCTTATGTAATTCAGAACTCCAAAATCTCACACTTTCCTCCAGCTCCTTTTAGGTGTTGCTATCGCTCTTGCCGCCTTTTGGATATCAATACCGGGGATTGTATTGTCTTTTGAGACTACTACAGCCTCTCTACCGAACTTTTTACGAGGTCGTGGGGATGTTACCCCACCTATTCCAGTCGCAGAACGAGCTTTTTCCATTGCTACACGCCACAAACAAGTGGCATGAGCGAAGTGATCCGGCTTACCTTCAGGAGTTTTCCAAGCTCCTTTCATCACGCCAAGACGATCAACCTCAACCACCCGATACATATTCTTCCAATGAACAATGTAATCTTCCAAACGACTTTCGGTCATATTGAAAATAATCTCCTGATTGTTAAGTTCATCAACTACCATATCAATTAACTTTGTCCGATCAGAAACAACTACCCGGCGCTTATCTTTAACTCCCCATCTAGTTATATCACTTGCTTTTCGATCTGTTTGATAATAATGAATGTATATTTTACCAGGGTATTTCTTTGTTAGTTTCTTAGGATGAGTAGGATAAGGATTAGCGTCAATGACCATATAAGCATTATATCTATTTCTCATTCTTTCAATATCCTCCCAGTCCTCAGTTTCTCCAATGTCAAATATCCCTTGATCGTTGCCAATGACATAAGTTTTAACAACTCCATTATCAACACCCATGGCAACGCTTTGTTTTCTATTCTTTGTCGGAACGATACAATCTATTATGGTCTGCCGGTCAACCGACAAATCCTTTTCCTGATATGGTTTTCCTAGAACAAAGTTATAAAAATAAGCGGTATTGCCTTTGTTATTATAATACTCATCAACAATCTTTTTAGCAGACACCCAGGGAGCAATCATCTGACACACCCAATAGCCGGATATTTCCCTGTTCATGTGCTTTTTAATCCACCGGCCATTCTTTCTACTCTCATCGTCAATCATTTTATTGCATTTACCGCAAGAATACTGTTCCTTGTTTATATCAACATAGTGAACATGCTTTTGGTTTAATTCTCCAGGGTCTAACCAATCAAAATAAGTGTAATGACCACAATGAGGACATTTAACAAACCAATGTTTTTGGTCTGATTTAAGCCATTCTTCATCAACACCAAATCCAGGATACGAAGGGTTGCTAAACTTCCAGAACCAGCCAAATTCAGAAGCGCCTAACCTTGAAGCATAAGTAGCAATCGTCTTAGGCTTTGACCTATCTAACTCATCAGAAACAATGATATCTGCGCTAATCATAATCGCTGACGCTTCCTCCCAGCTTGACCGAAAATAAATAAATCTATCCCCAACTTTTTTTAATGTAATTGAATCCGTTTGTCCCAACGATTTTTGTATTATTGGATTTTTCTCAATCAACGGATTAACTTTTGGTTGAACAAAGTCTTTAACAACTGCTTTAGTCGGAAGAGTATAAACGATATTAGTTCCGGCAAACAATGCTAAATGAAATGCTTTTAAAATTGCTAGAGTTGACCAACCAACTTGAGCTGATTTTCTAATCGCCTGTTTAGGATTCAAATCAGCATAAGGAAGCGCCAAGAACTTGTGATTATCAAATTCTATTAACTGTCCATTCTCACCAACAATTCTGTTATCTTTTATCCATGCAAGAACTGAAGCAGCTTGGTTTTTAAGGCTTTCATTGTCCATCAATGATAGATTTTAACACTTCTTTTTGTCGCTTTTTTAATTCTTCTGGCGGGATATTATAGAAATTGAATTGGTTGAACTGTTGTGATACTTTTTCTTTTTCCTGTTCAACTCCCAACCATTTTCCAGCAGTTTCCATATATTTATGTCTAATTGCATGATCGGGTACATCAATAAAATCTTTCGTCATAGAATTACCTTGTTTCATACCATCACCTTTTTTGTTAATAACCATTGCACTAATAACTTTGTTCGCACTCAATCCATCATCTAGCACTTTAAGTAATCGCCCCATATCTAAACCATGACTTTCCATTAAAATTTTAAGCGGACTTTGTAGTTTCTTTAGGTTTTCACTGCCAATATTTCCAGCAGAACTATAATCTTTACAATCATATACTTTAAGCGCTGATTGGGTAGCATTACCAGTTTTTAAATACTCTACAATCCATTTCCTTTGTTTGATTGTCAGTTTTGTTTCCAATTCTTTCTTTTTCTTTTTATTCATTTTTCCTTAACTCATCCTTTGTAAAATACTGATTTAATAATTCCGGCTGGTCTTTGTAGGCTTTAACAAAATCTGGGTTCGGTTTGTTCTTCATATATGGTTGAATAATATCCTTAGCATGTTTATCCCTCTGCCATTGCCTCTTCTGTTCATTTAAAATACCTATATTGCTGATTGTCGGCCATCTTGACTCATACTTTCCAATGTTAAAAAGACAATGCTGGCAAAACTGTTTTTCTTTTGGTGTTTTCTTGCCACACCTAGGACACTTGAGGGAAGGCATCCCTGAACTCCTTGTCCTTAATTGCTCTTGCCTCTTTTGGTGTTACTCCTTTAACCACACCAGTATCCTTTGCTCGCTTCGGCTTAAACTTCTTTAAAATCTTTTCTGTTTCCTTTGGTGGTATTTTTGAACCAATCCATAGTCCAAAAAGGAAGGAACTAGCATTAATCAAAAAAATAATAATAGACAAAACTATTTCCATATTATGATTTTTTCTCCCTGATTATAATGGTCGGTTCATTATCATAACTAAACATCGGTTTAACAACCTCTAGTTCATAATGTCCTTTATCGATCATTTTCTTAAACTCCCGATAGGAAATAGCTAAGTTCGCACCATAAGTATGATATGTTTTAGTCTCTACTAATATCTTGGATTTAAATGTAGTTTTAAATGTTGCCATTAAAATTTCCTGCTACTAGTAGGATAAGGTAATTCTGCCCTCGACTCTCTTTCAAATCTTTCCTGCCTTCTTTTTAATCTACAAGAAGGACACCTTTTAGGATTAGAGAAGCCTTTTTTTTTAAAGAATTCCTGCTCGCCGGCACTAAAGCTGAATTGCCGTCCACATCCTACACAAGTAATAATTTTGTCGCTCATTTTAAAAGTTGAATAACCAAATCAATTATACCTGTAATAATTATCGCTATCAATACTGTTAAAATGAAGTCTTTAATTGTCATTCTCCTATCTCCTTAATCATCATCAAATGAATAAAAGTTTCTAATGGCATAACCATTAATGTCTTCCAACCCTTTGCTTTTGGCGACTGCTGTTTAATTACTAACCCTGCATTATCTCCTAAATATCTATATAAGCTCTTAAACCCTTTTTTGTAGCATTTACACTCTATCGTTCCGAAATTTTCAAGCATTAAATCAGGTTGATTAGGTTGTCCCAACCTCTCACACTTAAACCCAGCTTTCAAAAACCTTTTTTTGACTTGGTTTTCTAAGTTATAGCCCTTTTGTTTTGACTTGCTGCTCATTTTACCCCTTTTTTTAGTTTTAATCTCTGCTCATATCGCAGGTTATTCCTTGCATTTATCCAATTTATTGAGCTGTCATCTTTAGATAAAGCCTCTTCATCTTTGCCAATAATTTCCTTTTCAATAAACCTAATAAATCTCTTGTAATCTCTTGTAATTGCTTGTAATTTAGACTTACTACTTATCTTATTCTTTTTCTCTAATTCCTCAATTACTTTTTTCAGTTCTTTTAAATAATTAATTATTTTATTCATGATTGCACTCTTTTTTTAACTTCAACCCAGTGTTCATCACAAACTGGTAAGCCATTAATTGTTCCATAGGCAACTTTGTTGCAGGTATATGGTGGTTTATCATAACGCACATTTACTTCACATTTACCTATTGGCTCATTAAATCTTTTGATGTTAGCTTTTTTTTGTTTTGACTTGCTGCTCATTTCTTATCTTCCTTTCTCTCTAATTCCTCAATTACTTTTTTTAGTTTTTTAATGCTCCAGTGATATAATTCCGATTTTGTATGCCACCTATATGCTCTATAAAGCAACATAAATGCTTTATNAACATAAAATTCTTTTAATTCCCGCATCATTTCTCCCCNCCGTCTTCTGTAAAAGCCTTAAAAGCCGCCCATAAATCTTTTTTGGTTGTATACTCACCCTTATTATCGAATTGAACAAACTTCCCAAAATTATCTTCGTGTCTACCATAGGTTATTCTAAGATAAACCATTAAAGGCCCGTTTCTCCAACCAACCGTGCGTAGCTGGTTGGTAAAACGCCTAATAAAAGAGGAGTCGAACCTTCTTATTAACTTATTGTTTTTATAAATTCTGCAAATATAACTTTTAGCTTTCATTTTCTCCTCTCATCTTCGCTTATTGGTTATTCTTTCTATGTCATTAGACTATCATAGTAATTTATTTAGCCTTGAGCCCCTGCCTAATTTCTATTTTGACTGGCTCTCCGCGCCAGAGATACTTAGATATCAGATATCATAAACTCGCAAATCCTTCGTGATATTTCTTAGTTGCTTCTTTGTAAACAACTGACGCTTTTTCGGGTTTTTCAAACAATCCTAAATGGATGGATTTACCATTTTTCCTTATACACGCCGCCCATTTTTTACAATGCTTATGCCAATAAACACCCATGTATCCAGATGTATTATTTTTGTGCATTCTTTTGTTTATATTATTCTGTCGTATAGTCGCAAACCGCAAATTGCTTCGCTGATTGTTAAGACCATTTCTATCGATATGGTCAATAACATATCCTTTCTTTTTCCCTAAGATAGCATATTGCATTTTGATATTAGTCCGTTTGCCATTTTTCCATTCCCATCTTTCAGCATAGAAATTATATCGGTGTTTACCAGCCCACCACTTCCATTGATTGAGCCATTCATAATCTCTATCATCGACTAATGCGAATTTTCCTCTGGTTAGCTTTATTCTTTTCATATTACTTACCTAAATCAGAACACATACGAAACCCAATATCGTCGTTACTAGAGTAAGACGGCGTAGTGTTCAGAGTGAGTGCGAACAC
>JGI10211J34971_10003803_pt1 | contig 12041 bp, 8 predicted proteins | sample Etolagsediment_FD_34971 | JGI IMG/M metagenome (IMG submission 34971) | reverse complement strand
ACAAGAAATTGAAATCTGCCTCAAATCTGAGGGTGCAGAATATTGTGAAACCTTTCTGCTTGATCAGGCAACTACATTTTACATCGAAGCCATAATCAATAAAAAGGGGAAATTGAGCCTCTTTCCTAAAAAAAGCGAATCTACAATTAGTTATATTCAAAATAGTATTGAGAAAGAAAAACTTACTCGTGTTTCAGTGTCAAATAAATGATTGGGAAGTTAAGTGATTAAACGTAGAAAGCATATGGCTTGATACCGTTTTCATCTTCAAAAAACCTTAATAGAAAACTCCGGACACACCCCATCACTAACTTTATCATATCTCCGACGGATATTAGAGAATAAGGTAAGGTTGATTTTCGCATTTATACTCTCAACACACGTTGTGTTATACATGCCGGGCTATCAAAAGAGCATCATTTTTCGGGTTTTTATTCCTTCGTTGGTTTGTAGCACACAGAAATATACCCCACGGTTTATTTCACTAAAATCAATCCCAGCGATATGTCTACCAACAGGTTGAAATTCATTGATGCATGTTGTTACCACCAGCCCATTTATATCAAAAATTTGCAAAATGACCGTAGAAGACTCTTTCAGGGTGTACTCAACTTTTGCTGAATTGCGGATTGGATTTGGGGAGATGCTGAATTCAGATACCGGAAAAGGTTGGGGAGTTGAAAGGGCCAGACAAGCCGCTGCAATCTCGGATGGGTTATTGCAGCCGGGAGCATTGTTGTAAATCACAACTGTACCTGTTGGGTTCAACAGATAATCGCAAATAGCTGTAATTTCGCAATGAGACAACATGGGGTTGTTGTAAATATTTAAATCGTAAATAGATGCCGGGCTAATGTTTGCAAGACCTTCAATGTTTTCAAGGACACTATTATCGTAAATCCACAAATCTCCCCCAATGGTCGTAATGTTTTGCAGGCCCGCTGCATTTGTCAGGACTGCAGTGTTGCAAAGTCATAAAAAGCCACCCACTGCGGTTAAAACGAGTAGTCCATCGAGAGTGGTGATGTCATTTCCGCTAATAATTACGTCACCTTCTATTTCGGTGCAGTTTGGGAAAACAGCTTGGAAATTGTCGATTTGTTCCTGGCTTGTAAAAGTGATGCCCTGAGGCAGGCATGGCTGAGCATTTGTTGCGGAAAAGCTCACAAAAATTAAAATGAAAACGAGAGAAATGTTTTTCATGACCTGTGATTTAACATATTGAATGTACAAAGATATAAAAATCTAAGGCAGATGTCAAGGGTTATCCACAATAATTAAATGCAAATCAGCAGTTTAACTTGATAATTGATTTTGGCCTACAGCAGGAGGGTTTTTATGAAAGGTTTAGCCCACTCCCTTATATTTGAGCATGAACCATTGTAATTCTGATCTGCCAATCGGCGGATCAGAATCTAAAAAAAACGGTGCTATTTTAATTGGACAGCAGTGATGTTTTTGGTTTACAGTTTTATAAACTTCAAAGTTGATGATTGGTTTGCCGCACTTATTTTGATCAAATACAACCCCTGTGGTAATGATTTGAGCTGAATGCTTTTTGTTTCGTTTTCAGTGTTGATGATGCCCAACGATTGTTTTAAGACAACCTTGCCGTTAAGGTTACAAACCTCTGCATTTATATTGCCATCCCACACCTCTGGATTTAGAAAAGTTATCAAAGTTTCATTAAAAACAGGGTTTGGAGAAATCACAAAATCAGCATCCTTTTTATCCGGCATATCTATAATCCCGACAACTTCTGTAATCGAAAAGGGTGTTGCATTGATGGAATACAAATCCGGAATATTGGGGATGGTCAATTTCAGAAAGCATTCATCCGAGTTTATGTTCGGCACCTCCCAACTATAACTCCCCGCACCAGCAGGCGCACTGTTTACCACGGTAGTCCAGGTTTGTTGATTATCCGATGAAAATTCTATCCGCACTGAGCTGATAATTTCATGATCCCAGGTGATTTCATGGGTGCTGTTGCCGGTCAGGTTTTCTCCACCTGTTGGCGATGTGAGGTCAAGACAAAAAACGATGAAGAAATTGTTGGTTTCATCATAAACCTCCGGGTAGCCTGTTTCTGAAATTTTGATCTTGCACCAGGAGGCCGCTACATCAGGAATCCAGCTATAAGAACTATTACTTGCAGCAATACCCTCATCAATTAAAACCCATTCCCCGTTGTAGGAGGTTTTGTAAGCCAGAGAAATTTCGTCAACAAATTCGCTGGTCCAGCTTACCTCGAAGGGTGAGCCCACCCGGGCATAGGTAAACCCTGATGGATTTGTTAATTCCAGCTGACACAAGGTGAAGGGTGCATCGCAAATATCAAATAGATCAGGATTTGCTACATCACTTATTTTTATCAGACATTGCTCGGAAGCAATATCCGGAGGATTCCACGAAAAGGCTCTCGTATTTGCAGAGGCCGATTCTACGATTTCGGACCAGGTTTGTCCATTGTCAGATGAAAAATCTATTTTAACATCGGCAACAAATTCGCTGCCCCAGGTAATTTCATTTGCTATTGAGGAGTTCCATTTGGTTTCTCCGTTTGGCGCTGTAAGTGCCAGTTGGGCCTCTCCGGTCACTACCCTGATGCTGTCGATCACAACATCAATCAAGGGTTTATCGTTTGCGTCAGTTTCAACTTCGCTTATAGCATAAACCACCTCCATGCCATCGATGATTTTTCCGAAAATCGAGTGTACATCATCCAGCCATTCGGTGGGTGCCACCGTAATAAAATATTGTGACCCGTTGGTGTTAGGCCCCGAGTTGGCCATCGACAAAATCCCCGGCTCATCATGGCGAAGGTCTGGATGAAATTCATCAGGGAAAGTATAGCCCGGACCTCCGGTTCCATTCCCGTAAGGGCAACCATCCTGATTCATAAATCCACTGATTACACGATGAAAAATCAGATCATCATAAAAATTAGCATTGGTAAGGTCGATGAAATTTTGAGCCGTCATAGGCACCAAATCTTCGCGAAGCTGTGCCCTGAAGTCGCCCATAGAGGTGTACCACTGCACCACGGTTTGTGAATAGCTATTACTGCCAAAGATTAAGCACGCAAAAAGAATTATGCTATAAACCAATCTGGAAAAAGTTTTGTTTTTCATGATAATGTGCGGTTAGTAATTAATTCAAGCGGAAAATAGTTGGTTCAAAAATAGTTGTTTTTTTGGATGGATGAGGTCTTATGTTTAAGATCAATATGAACCGGATGAAAATAACAGAACTATATTCAACCTCGAAAATGCCCGGGTTACTCCCTATCAGATTCGGGCCTTTTTGGTAGCTTTGCAAAATCTAAACTATACAACTTGGTTCGTAAACTTCACATAGTGTTAAAGTTTTTGTTGTTGCTCTCTGCCCTGCTATTCGCTACGTTGTGCAGGGGTAATGACCAGGGGAAATATGTCGACTCTTTAAACTATATCATCAAAGTTTCGCCTGACGACAGCACCAAAATTTATGCGCTTGTTGATCTTTCGCAGTATTACAGCATGAACGACCTTAAAGCGTCAATACAATTTGCAGAAAAAGCTGTGGATATTGCCCGAAAGAACGGGAGTGAATCACTGATCTCCTTTGCGATTTTTAATGCCGGCAACGCCTACTTTACCCAGGGAATTTATGAAACCGCAACGGTATATTTTTATCAGTACCTTGAAATACAAAAGGAGGATAAGCATAAAACCGGCGAGGCTTTCGCCTTGTCCAACATAGGGGCCATTATGATCAGGATGGACGACTATGAAAAAGCCAAAATCAATTTTTTGCAAGCACTCCGTATTCTTAGTGACGAGTCTGATACAGAATCCGGCACGGGCCTTAGTGATAAAATTCCCAATATATTAAACAATCTGGGCATTGTTTACCAGCATTTGCAACAGTACGATTCGGCATTGTATTATTACAAAGAATGTTTGGCTTACAATGATGTGGTTGAGGATAAGGCTTATTTTGAAGCAAGTTTATTGAACAATATTGGCAGTTTGTTTCTGGATATTGATGAGCCTGACAGTGCATACCGGGCCTTAACCAAAGCCATGGAAATAAGACTAAAGAGTAAGGATATATCAGGGCAAATTGCCTCTCACAGTCAAATGGCGGATTATTTTCAAAAAGTTAAACTGCCACAAAAAGCGTTGGATCATTATTATCAGGGTTTTGCAAAAGCGTCAAAGGTTGGCAGCATCGAACAGCAATACTCCCTGTCCGGAAAACTATCAGCGTATTATGCATCTGCCGGCAATTCGGATTCAGCGTTGAAGTATTTGGTTTTAAACAATCAGTTCAAGGATACACTAAACAATGCAAAGACAATTCAGGAGCTGACCCGCCTTGAATTGATTTCTTCATACAAGGAAAAAGAAAGAATCAGGATTTATGAACAGAAACGAAAAAAAGCAATTTATCTCTTTTACAGTGCGCTGTTGGTGTTATTGTTATCCATCTTTATTCTGCTTTATATTCTTGCCAACAATCGCAATAAACGGCTAAAACTTGAAGGAAACAATGCACTGCTGACAACGCAAAACACCCAATTGGAAAACAAGAACCTGCTCAATGAGCTTGAGTTAAAAAACAAGGAGTTAACTACCAATGTTTTGAATATGATCAGGAAAAACGAACTGATCAAGCAGGTTGTGGATTTGCTCGTGGAACACAAACCAAAACTCAACGAAGGGGACAGTAATTTTATAAACAGTATTATCCGGGATTTGAACAGCATGCAGGACGATTCGATTTGGAATGAGTTTGAGATTCGTTATCAGCAGGTGCATACCGAATTCTTCGATAAACTCACTGACATTTGCCCCGGCCTGAGCACAAACGAACGTCGTTTATGTGCATTTCTGCGATTGGATATGACCACCAAAGACATCTCCTCCATCACAGGCCAATCGCTCCGAAGTATAGAAGTTGCACGGACCCGTCTTCGTAAAAAACTGCTCCTCACCAATTCCGAAACAAATTTGTCAGACTTTCTATCGTCCTTGTAACCAAGAACTTTTCTATAAGTCAGCCCCTCCTGTAGCAGAAATGTTGTAGTCTTTTTTAGATTGCGTAGCATCGTTGTGCCACTAATTTTTCATGTTGCCATTGTAATCCTTCCTAATCTTGCAGCGTCAAACAAATCGGGGCCAAAACCGAAGCTTGGGAATAAAACAAACTAATTGCTAATAGTATGAAAAGAACAGGACTTAAAAGTTTACTCATCGCTGTTATGATGATGAGTGGTAACATGTTAATTTCACAGGAAGCTGCCTTAAAGGCAGTTATCACCGATGATGGTGCAATCATGATATCCGTATCGGATAATGGAGCCTGGGCTGCCGGGTATTATTCGGATGGCAGCGAGCATTTTAATGCATCCATCTGGGATTTATCAAGCTACGAAAGAACACTTTTGGTTGAAGGTGGCCAGTCATCTGCGGCATATGATATTACGGATGATGGAACCCTGGTAGTTGGAATGTATGATAATCAACCGGCATACTGGCAAAATGGCACATGGACGATACTCCCAACACCTGTTGCCAACGGAATCGGAGGTGTTTTTTCAGTAACCCCTGACGGGACAAAAATGGTAGGGCGTGTTTTTGCTGATAATTATTCATCAGGCCATGCATGCCTGTGGGAGAATGGCGAATTGGTGGAGGTTAATCATGCCACTGTTGACCGCTTTGGCGACAATGCCTATTTTAATGAGATGATCGATATTTCGGCAGATGGGAATACCATGCTGGGCTGTTTGAACTATATTGTATTACCCAACCGTACCGCGTTTATTATGCAGGGTGGCGAATACTATGTGTTTGGAGCTGAGTATTACGATCCGCAAACCGGAGGCAACCAATATAATTTTTATGATTTCCCCAGCATGAGTCCGGATGGAAAGTGGATTTGCGGTGATATTTATTGGGTTGAACCAAATTTCTCAGACGAATACTGGTGCCCTTTCCGCTACGATGTGGAAAACGATGTCACAGAACTTTTTCTTGACGATGTTGAGGTAGCTGCATTTGCCGCAGATAATGATGGAAATTTATATGGTGTTACCCCCTTAAACTTTCCCATCCGCGATGCACTGGTCCTCACCGAGGGCGAGTGGGTTTCATTCGATCAGGTGATCCTTGATGAGTATGGGTTGGATGTATTCCAGGAAACAGGGTATGAAAAGCTGGGCAACATTTTCAGCGTATCTGCCGATGGCAAAACAATCGTTGGGTGTAACGGGCTTCATACCTATAACTGGGTGCTAAAACTTCCTCAACAGGGAGTTAATGTAAGTGAAACAACACCTGTGCAAAACCAAATGAAGGCAGTTATGAAAGGTAGTCGGCTTGCAATTCAGGGCCGGGTTAAGCACATCCGGGTCTGCAGTACCGACGGGACTGTTGTAATGGAGCAAAATGTTAGCGGCTTCCCCATCTTCAACCTTTCGCACCTGGCGTCAGGAGTTTATCTTGTTCTTATGACAGATGACAACCAGCAGGTAAAAACCGAAAAGGTTTGGGTGGGTGCTAAATAATAAACCCTCTTATCCAGTCAAAGTTAAGCTCAGGCACATGCACACGAAGAAGAATATCACCAATTCCAATGCACTCACGGATAGAGAAATTGAAAAAATCAGAGAAAAGCAGGCCGAGCAAACAAAGGCCTTAAAAAAATTGCTTCAGGCTTTGGAAAAAGAACAGAAAACTCAATCAAAATAAAAACACATAAAAGGAAAGCAGATGAATTTACAGATTAGAAAATTAGCAATTGTTCTTTTGGGAATCGCATTAAACATGACATTTAGTGTTGATTCACTCAACGCACAGGACAATCCAAACAGGAATCTTTACACAAGTGGCGATTACCAATCCGGAAGTCTTTCGCAGTATGCTAAAAAGCACACTTCATCTTTTAAAGATGGAGCTGCTACAATTACAATTTTGGTGGAAGAATATTTATATCCATCTTCAATTGATCCAACAGGAACTAACGTAGTAATTGTTCCTTTTGGCCAGACTACAGAAAGCATTCACTGGACAGCCGAAAGTGGCATAAGCATTTTTTCCGGAGATGCAAAGGATGTTAACGCTGAGGGCAAAGTTGGCGGCTCTTTTATGAATGATCAATTCCCCGGTGGAGGTTCAGCCGAAACAGCAGGCACCTGGGATATGGGCACGCAGGAATGGACTTTTATTGGGATGAATCCGGAATACCCGACGGCGTCTGATGAAGGGTACAACGTAGGCTGGGGCATGAGCGATGACGGAAATACAGTGGTTGGTATGCAATGGCACGACGGATGGTCGGTAACAGCCTTTAAGTGGAATGAAACCGACGGATACACCATGCTGGATTATGGTCTTAGCTATGATACAAGAGCTTCAGGGATAAGCAGGAACGGAGAAGTGATTTATGGCTGGGTGACTTCAGATATAGGATATTGGAGGCCCATGATCTGGAAAAATGATACCTATACGCTGGTAGCCGGTGATGAGAGCGGCGAGGTAATGTGTGCATCCCCCGAAGGTACCTATGTTGCAGGTATCGTCGATTGGAATGCTTTTTATTGGTCAGAAGATGGTGGCCTTGTGAATTTTGGAACTGACCAGGATTTCCCGACAGTAATTATGGAAGATGGTGCTGTATTTGGTTTTAACACCGTTTTTCCACCAACATTCCGTACTGCATTTTACAAAGATCCGGAAGGGAACATGATGTCGTTTAACGATTATGCTGAGGCAAGAGGAATGGAAAACGCACAGGAATGGACCTTTTACAGTATTAATGATGCCACTCCTGATGGGAATAAATTTATCGGTGCAGGTGTTAACCCCGATGGACAGGATGTATGTTTCCTTATCGGTTTTTCTGAAGAAGTTCAAACCTACAATCTTAATTTATCAGCAAATCCAACCGAAGGCGGAGAAGTTACGGGAGCAGGTGAATTTGAGGCAGGAATGGCTGTGGAAATTGAAGCAATTGCCAATGAAAACTACGCCTTTATCGATTGGACCAATGCAGTGGGCGATATTGTTTCCGAAGAACCGGTTACAACGATTATTATGGAAGAAAATACTATGACACTAATAGCTCACTTCCAGTCAACTGTTGGGATTACGCAGGTAAGCGAAAATGATATTACCTTTTATCCCAATCCGGCAACAGACAAGCTGACCATCAATGCCGGTTCAGGCATACAACAACTCCAAATCTTTAACCAGGTGGGTCAAATTGCCAGACAAATCAAAACAGATAACACCAATATTACTCTGGATGTATCTGACCTTGAGTCAGGAATCTATTTTATAAAAGTATTTTCCGGCGACACTATAATTACCCGAAAGCTGGTGATTGAGTAATTTGTTGCACCGTTTACAAAACTTTGTATCCCGGGCAGTACTACAATTGTAGTATTCCCCGGGATTCATGGGTTATAGCTCATAGGATAACACCGGTAAAATGAATGAGTTCTCATATCAGTGAATGACATGAAAATCAGATGGTGTTTTTTTTCAGCACGTAAACATGAAGCGCTATTGCTTTACAATTTTGCGCAGCACTTTTTTACCGTCATATTCCAATTGCAGAAAATAAACTCCCGCCGGCAGCTTGTCAATATCTATACTTTCAGTATAATCATCGGCCTCTACACAAAACTGACTTTCGAGAACCAATACCATGGAAGCATCGAAAAGCCTTGCATCGACAATATTGTTTTCTAAGCCCATCAGGTTGATGTAAATGAGGTCGGAAGTTGGATTGGGATAAACACTTACAATATTGGATTTCTCCGGGATTTCTTCGGTGCCTGTAAAATCAACAATTCCAAACTCGTACACAGCGTATTTTCCAAAATCTGGTTCGATGTCCACCAGAATGTTTCCGGAAGCATCCTTAATCCTGAGATACCCCGCGCCATAACTTGGATAATACCAAAACTCGAGCCCGTTATCACCGGTATCGTCGATGCGCAAAAGGTAGCATCCCAATTCAAGGTTTACCTCGTTGGTATAAACTGTAGCATTGGCAAGATCGGACATTTCAAAAATCACGTTGCCGGCCATATCGGTCAGCGAATAGGAGGTTTGATAGCCCTGATTGTTTGTCTTGCATTCGATGGTGAGCGTTTCGCTTACATCGTACAAGTCCACTTCAGCAAATTGAATATGATAAGCATTATTGTATTCGTATTCATCGGCCTGCCCGTTGGGGTTGCTGATGCTTACATTAAAAACATTGTTGCTGCCCGACCAAAAGGTATAGTTGGGAATTTCAAGTTCCACTTCGGTGGTATCGAGGAAACCAAGCGAACCGGTCCAGGTGTAATTTAACACTTCGCCGCCCTCTACTGAATATTCCAAATCCAGCGAGGTGAGCGTTGTAGCTCCTGTATTTTGGATTACTGCCACCGGGTAACTGCACGCCGGGTTGAAGCGCTCGAAGGCCGCATTTTCAGCGTTGGGTTTGGTAATGTTTATCACAGCAGCATCAAGGGTAAAGTTTGGTTCGCCATAGGTTACCAGTTGATTATTCACCTGGTAGTTTGAGGCTCCGGAAGCATAGGTCAGGTTGTAGTCGATGGTGTGTGTTTCACCGGGCGAAACATATTCGGTGATGTCGTATTCGTAAAGGTCGCTTGGATCACCGGGGCACCATCCGGCACGGTCGAAAATCCAAGTGCCACCCTGCGGATAGATAGCCACGTCAGCACACTCGGTCCAAACTTTCCATTCAAATTCCGGAGTATCCCCATCGATGTTCAGGCTGTGCCAGCGCTGGCTAAATTCGCCCTGCTGCCCGTGACCGGTGATTACAGAACGCACTTTAAATGCATCGCCTTCAGGATTAAAATAAAAGTTGCGAGGTTCAAAGGCCCGGTCATTCATTAAGGCTGTGTAATCATTGCTGGAGGCTCTCCACAACTGGTTGATATCGATCACATCGCGCGGAGGTGTTCCGAGGATGTACCAGAATTTAATGTCCATATCTTCCTGCCGCTGGCCGCCCAATTCAATGCTCAGTCTTTTCCATCCTTTTAAAATGGGGGCATAGTCTGTAACATCGAAGAGCCAGGTTTTGCCTTCCATCCCCAGATCAAGATAGATACCGTAAGGGGTTACAAAGGACATTATTTCATACTTCGCCGGGTAGCGCCGATAGTAATTTAATTCGCTGATGGCTGCAAAGCCCTCAGTAATCCGCAAATTAGAATCTACAATAAGCCCTTCGGGATCATAGGTGTATTCATACCCTGCCTGCCATAAATAGTGTGTTGAAACGGGGTTAATACTATCGTGTAGCATGGTTCCATATCTTGGGATAATTTCATATTCGGTTACCACATTGGCCGTTCTTTCCTGCCATACAACAACAATTTCATTAGAAATAATAAGGTCGTATTCTCCTTGTAAAAATGCAATATTTGGCCGTAAAGGTGTGGTTTCAAATTCTCGCGAAAGCAGATTTCCCCGTTCTTTTTCCCAGCTGACATAATCGTGCATCTGGGCAGTTTCGGCAAACGGTGATGCATCAGCGGTGGTGGTTCCTTCGCCCTCATCAAACTTGTAATAAGCCACAAGGTTTGCGTAGTTTGGGTGTGTATCATCAATGGCTAAATTCATCCAGTTATGAATGGTTTCTTCGTCAAGTTCAACATTCCAGATACTGAGGTCATCAATTTTACCGTAATAGAAATTGGCGCTGTTTTGAGCTCGGCCCAAAACAAGATTCTGGATATCGATAAGACGGGTTTTTCCGGTTCCTGAATGCCAGAGTTCGCCATTGAGGTAGATTTTCATTTCGCCGGAAACGGCATTTTTTGTAAATGTCCAATAATTCCATTGGCCTTCATATTCTTCGGGGGTTGCAACTTTGTCGATGCGATCATAACCGCCTTCATATCCGCAATCGAAATAAACACCGGAATTACTCCAGGGCAAATGGACATTCAGGCTTCTGTTGCCATCGGCATCCAAACCGTGAATAATGCTTGTGTTTGCCGGCAGAAAATCAGGATTTCCATAGCACCAAAGCGACACAGTAATTTCTTCGGAAATTGAAGCAAGCGGTGTGGTGGGTATTTCGGTATAGCCCACGTCATTTATAATATGGGTTCCGTCGCTGGTGTATAATCCATAATATTCACCGGTATAATCACCCTCTATTAACAGTTGATTGGCCGGATCAACACCGGTAAATGAAAATTCAACGATGATATTCGAAACACCATCCCATTCAAAAGGCGTGTAAAACTGAATTCTGTTTTCGCCGCTTGCAAAGTCCATACCCGAAAAATAAACTTCGGTAAAGCCGTCGAGTTCGGGGGATGCCTGGTTTAAAGCGCTTGCTGTGGTGTTTTTTAATTTCACCCTTAAGAATGGGGCAACGCTATTGCTCAATGCGTTTAGTGTAATACCGTCCAGATTTCCCTGGGCTACCCCGGCCTGTATTAATTCGGACTGCGTAACCAGAAACTGCGATTTACTTGAAATATGGTCGGCCTGGATTACCTGCTCCATAGGGAGATTTCCGGCGCCAACCGTTGATTGATTTTCGGAAATAATATTGCTGAGGATTACATTTCGTTGGAGATACTGGTAATAATCGTGCATGGGAGTTTCCACGTAGTAAAATGTATCACCCGAAAAGTGCGTAATGGTATGAGAAGCCTGAAAACTCAATATGGAGTCCACCCGCGAAGAATCCGTGATGTAGGTATTGCATTTGTAATCCCACTCGCCACAGCCACGATTGGTGTTTCCCGGAATCGAAACCAATCCGTCTTTGCAACGCATGTTGTAGGCCATGATGATCTTTTCGTAGGTCTGTCCCGGATCGTCGGGAAATTGTATCATGGTATCCCTGCCCTGCGGGCTATAAGTTTGAGTGTAGTTGATGGTTGGAATTACGATGGTATCGCCGACGGACTGTGCAAATGTTAGTGCCGGCAAAAAGGCAAATAATAAAAAGAAGACTTTTTTCATAATGTGGGATATTTAAAAAATTTAACCAAAGTTACT
>JGI10211J34971_10003802_pt1 | contig 12042 bp, 14 predicted proteins | sample Etolagsediment_FD_34971 | JGI IMG/M metagenome (IMG submission 34971) | reverse complement strand
CTGCCTCGGCTTAATTCATCGTCCGCGGCGGCTGAAAAGCGGCCCGAAGTAGTGCTCCAGCGGGTATTTTTCTGAAAGCCACTTCATGAAGCGATGATACAGCAGATACGTGCCGACCACCGCACCCACAAAGAGCAGAAGCAGTCCCAGCTGGTTCGCCCATGGCGGCAGGACCGGCGCCAGAAACCGCGCAAAAAGAACCAGCAGCACCAGAAACAGAATCGTCATGACCACGATATTGGCGACCGTCGCACCCAGAATAAACAGCACTGAATTCAGTCGTTTGTTCACGACGACTCCTTCTCAAAAATCATCAGCGTTATCAGGAGAATACCTCCCACAACGGTAGAAGCATCGGCGACATTGAACGTGGGCCACCGCTCCAATCCGAACAGTCCGTAAAACTTCACGTCAAGAAAATCGACCACTCCGGTGGGACGAAAAATCCGGTCGATCAGATTTCCGACGCCCCCCCCGACAATCGCCGCAATGCACCATCGCTGCAGCCCGCGGAACTCATCGGTCCGAAAGAGCAGGTACAGCAGGACTAGTACGACAATCAGCGGCAGTGCGATAAACAGCAGCCTCCGCACAAAATCGGGCAGATGGTACCCGATACTGAACGCGATTCCCAGATTACGGGCGTGAATGATCCGGAAAAAGTCTCCCATCACGGAGATTCCGTAGCCGGTAGAATAGTACAGCGGCACGTTCTTCACGATCCACAATTTCGAGAGCTGATCCAGGACGATGAGAACGACCGTAAGGGCCAACGGCCGCGGGCTCCGAAAGACGCGATCGCCGGGTTGCTGCAGCGGTTGTTGTAGCGTCACTCTTACAGCTCCGTCGGAATGTCGATAAACCGGGTCTGCAGTGCGGTATCTGCCGCAACCTTTTCACTCATGAGTTGTACTCCCCACACTTCCGTTGCGTAGTGTCCGCCAAAGATAACGTGTATGCCGTCCTCCCGACAACGATGATAGATCGTATGGCTCGCGTCGCCGGTGATGTACAGGTCCAGGTCGAGTTCGATCGCCTGTTCCACTTCCCGCGCGGCGCTTCCGGATATCAGGCCGATCCGGCGTACGGAGTCAGGCCCCGAGCGGACCACTCCCAGCGGCGTAAACCGATCGCCGAACAGCGCGTCCACGACACCGTCAACGGTCATCGGCTCCTTCAGCGTCCCTGAGACGCCGATCGGTATACCCCGGTACAGGCCAAACGGCTCCACGTCAACGAGGCCCAGCTTCTGCGCCATTCCGGCGTTGTTCCCGTACCTCAGATGCGCGTCCAGCGGCAGATGGACGGCGTACAGCCCAAGGTCGTGCTCCAGCAGATACCGGATTCTCCGGTAGTAGTGTCCGGTAAGAATCGCTTCGTGGCCCCAGTACAATCCGTGGTGTACGAACAGGAGGTCCGCACCCCACTTCACGGCCGCTTCAAACACTTCCTGCGCCGCGTCAACGGCAAACGCGACCTTTTTCAGCTTCGGGTCTTTCCGCTCCACCTGGACGCCGTTCCGGGATGCGTCAATACGCTCCATCTCTTCGATCGCCAGAAAGGATCTGATATACGCGTCAAACTCGCTCAGATTCACCACTCGCCCCCTTTGATCCCGGCGTGCCTGGCCAGAATTCTCGCGGTAGGTTCATCGATGATCAGCTCGGTCATGAGCCGCGCCTGCAGCGCCGCGTGCACTCCCGGTACCTTCGCCCGGCCACTGACGGCACAGATCGCGTGGCTCGCGTTCCGGTACAAAGAGAGCGGAGGACCGCTCGCACGCCGGTTCAGCGGTACGTCCTCGTAGCTTCCATCCGCACGAAAAAAAACCGTCGCCAGGTCACCGACCACGTGCTCCCGTACCAGCTCGTCCAGATCCGACTGCTCCAGGTACCCCTGGGAATACACGTGGCTCGGGACACCGGCATCCACGGCTCCAATACTGTACAACAGGACATCGGCCTGCTCCTGTGCGGCAATGATCTTCTGAATGCTCCGCTCCCGCCACAGGGCATTCTTCGTCTCTTCGTAGTCAAAAAAGGTCGGCACCGGAAAGAGCATGACCTGCGCCTGGAAATTGTCGGCAAACGTCTGCAGGATGGTCGCGGCGTACCGGTTATCCGGGGTAAAGGTATTGCCGGAACCGTTGAGCTGTACGATGCGCAGATCGGGGACGCGCTTCGGGACAAGATTATGGGTAATCTCGGATATCGTCGTGCCCCAGGCAATAGCCAGCGTTGACCCCGGAGCCAACACCGTACTGATGTAGTTCGCGGTATACCGGGCGACCCGTTCCAGCCAGACAACCTCTCCAAGAAGCTCCTTGACCGGGACAACGTGAACGGTTTTGAGACCAAACGTTTCGCGGATCGCCTCTTCAAGGGGACTCAGCGCCTGCCGGATATTCATGATCTTGATCTCTACCAGCCCGGTTCCCCGGGCATGACTCAACAGGCGGCTTACCTTCGGGCGCGAGATACGCATCTCTCCCGCAATCGCCTCGGTTGTAAGGCCCTGATAGTAGTACATCGTCGCCACTTGAAGCGCTTCCCGGTACAAACGTTCTTCGTTGTTCATGATCGATTGATCGATTGTAAATGGTGAGGTGGACATCTGCAACCATACGGCTATATAGTTATCGACTATGCAACCATTCTCGCCGTACCAACTCAGTCCGGACCAGGTACGATTTTCTATAGATGAACAAGAAATCATAACCCTCCAGAACGGACACCAGCCACAAAAGATCATCGGGCAGCCCCGAGCCGTAGAGGCGCTGCGCCTTGCGATGGCCATCCAGGCGAAAGGGTATAACGTATATGCCGCCGGTTACTCGGGAACGGGAAAACGCACGGCAATCATGCGCATCCTGAAAGAACAGCCGTTTCTTTCCGAGCGCCTTCGGGACATCGCTTACGTAAATAATTTCAATCAGCCCGACCGGCCAAGGGTTCTCTATTTCACCCGCGGCCACGCGATGAAATTCAAGAAGAAAATCCAGCAACTGCTGGATGATCTGAAAGAACAGATGCGCCGCGTGTTTGAACAGGGCAGTTTCCGCGAAAAACGTGACAGCATCATGATCACCGCCGAAGGGCATGAGAATCAGGCGCTCGTGGACTTTGAGAAAAAGCTCAAAGTCGAAGGGTTCGTCATCATCCAGATCCGGGAAGAAGACGATCAGAGAGCAGATATCGCGCCACTGTTAAACGGTGAAACATCGAGTTTTGACGATCTGCAGAGGCTGGTGACCGCGGGCGAACTCGCCGAATCGCAATGGAACTCCATCCGCGAGCGATACTACCAGCTCATGGATGAAATGAACCAGATTTTCAGCAATCTGCGGGATGAGCGCATCCAGGCAGAGACCGAACTGCACGATCTGCGTCGCACCACCGCCGGTCCGGTTATCGAGACCCTCGTCCAGAAAATCCGGGAAGAGTACCCCGACAAAGCGGTTCACCACTTTCTTGCCGAGCTCTCCGCCGACCTTCTCGACAACCTCGGCCTCATCATCCCCGATGACCCGGTCAAGAGCGATGAACTCCAGCAGGAACTCCAGCGATACGGCGTCAACATCGTCGTGGATCACAGCGAAACCGAAAGCACCCCCGTCCTGTTCGAAAGCCACCCGGACTATCACAAGCTCTTCGGAACACAGGAAGTGCACCCGGAGATGGAGGGCCGTCACGGCTTCATGAGCCTTCGCGGCGGCAGCGTCCTTCAGGCATCAGGCGGGTACCTGATCCTTCGCGCCGAAGACGTTCTTACCCAGGACGACGTATGGAACGCGCTCAAGCGAACGCTGCAGGACGGTGTTACCGAAATCCGGACACCGCCGGCCCCGTTCGGCGTTCCCGTTCAGAGCCTCAAACCGGAACCCATCGAGATTCAGGTAAAAGTCGTGCTTATGGGAAGCGAGATTATCTACGACATGCTCTTTTACCAGGACGAGGAGTTCGGAAAACTCTTCAAGGTTCTCAGCGAGTTTGATTCGGTCATGGACAACACGCCGGAGACGCGGCGGAGCTACATCGATTTCATCCGGATGATCGAGTCCGATGAGAAACTTCTGCAGGCAGACTACTCGGGAATCGCGGCAATCATGGAATATGGCGTCCGCCTGAGCGATTTCCGGACCAAACTCAGCACACGATTCTCGCTTATCGCAGACCTTATGCGCGAGTCGAATCACTGGGCACGTATGCACGAAAAGACGGTTATTGATCGTGCGTCGGTAGAAAAAGCACGCGATGTCCGCCGTTACCTCCACAACCTGCCCGAGGAAAAATACGATGAACAGATCGCCTCCGGCGAGATGCTCCTCCAGGTTGACGGGAGCCGGATCGGTTCGATAAACGGCCTTTCGGTCCTGGATCGCGGCTATTACTCGTTCGGGCGCCCGATGCTCATCACCGCGCGCGTTGCCCCGGGCACCGACGGCATCATCAATATCGAACGGGAGAGCGGCCTTTCGGGCGAACTGCACGACAAGGGCATCTATATCGTCCAGGGGTTTCTCCAGGCGACGTACGCCAACGATTTCCCGCTCTCCATCAACGCGAGCATCGGGTTTGAGCAGAGTTATGTCGAGATCGACGGCGACAGCGCCTCCTCCACCGAGATTTACGTCCTGTTGTCGGCGATCGGCAATATCCCGCTCCGGCAGGACGTCGCGGTAACCGGAAGCGTCAACCAGTTCGGGCAAATCCAGCCGGTCGGCGGAATCAGCGAGAAGATCGAGGGTTTCTATTCCACGTGCCGGCTGATCGGTGCTCNCAACCGCCAGGGCGTCATTATCCCGCGCACGAACGTTCCAAACCTCGTTCTGTCCAAAGAGGTCCAGAATGCCGTCAGTGAAGGTTCATTCTCGATCTTTGCGATCACGACCGTAGACGAAGGGATGGAAATACTGACCGGTGTTCCCGCCGGCATCAGGGGGCGGAACGGCCATTTTCCGGCCGGCACGGTAAACGGAAAGGTGGAACGCCGCCTCCGGGAGATGGCAAAACAGGTCAAAGATTTTTCCGGAGATTAACGAAAAATCCAATTTGGTCGTTGCCCGTACCTGATAATGGCGCGTATACTGATGCAATGGATTCTCCCGCACCGAGTTCCTTATTAGAAAAAGCGCGGACTGCTGCACGCGTACAAAAACCGTTTACCTTAAAAAGTCATAAGCTGCCGCCCCAGACCGAACAACAGATTGTGGAAGTGCTTGGCGTCTTTCTGGAAGAGATGAGCCAGGCCCGGCTCAAAGACTCACTCGGCTACTGCCTGCGCGAGCTGGCGGTCAATGGAAAAAAAGCGAATACCAAGCGCGTCTACTTCGAGGAAAAGAATCTCGAATTGGGCAGCGACGAAGACTATCGCGTCGGTATGCAGAAGTTCAAATCCGAAACACTGGACAACATCCGGTACTGGCTCCAGAAACAGGAAGAAGCGGGTCTCTATATCCGGGTGACGTTCCAGATCCAGGGGCGCGATCTCTATATCCGGATTGGCAACAACACAAAAATCACCCGGAAAGAGCAGATACGGATCTACGACCGGATCGCGCGATCCCGAGCGTTCAAAACTCTTGAAGAGGCGATGACCTCCGTCATGGACGACAGCGAAGGCGCCGGTCTGGGCATTGTAATCCTGGTGCTGATGCTGAAAAAAATCGGCCTGGATGAAGACGCGTTCGATATCGATATAGAAAACGATGAAACGGTAGCCCGACTCGTTATTCCGATGGATCAGGCGACGGTGGAGCACCTTTCCGAAATTTCCCGCGAGCTGGTGAACCAGATAGAGAGCCTGCCGCAGTTCCCCGAGAATATCATGGAGCTGCAACGGAAGATCGGCGATCCCGATATCCAGATGAGCGATATCGCGTCGGTGCTCAGCAGGGACATGTCATTGACCGCGGATCTTCTGCGCACGGTGAACAGTGCCCGGTATATGCTGCCCCGCCGAATGGACAATGTCGTAGAAGCGGTAAAAGTAGTCGGCCTGCGCGGACTCAAGCAGATGCTCTTCAGCTACGGAACCAAACGGGTTCTTGGCGACAACGACAATGAAACGAGTCGCTCCCTCTGGGACCACAGTCAGCGAACGGCGTTCTATGCGTACGGAATCGCACGAAACGTCTACCGGAGAAAAGAGATTCTGGACGACGTCTATGTGGGCGGAATCCTCCACGATATGGGGAAGATCGTCTTTTCGAATATTCACCCGGAGACGGTCAGCAAGATCAACGAATACTGCCATCAGCGCGGCATCCCGACATCCCTTCTGGAGGCGATGTCCGACGGAATCGACCACGCGGAAGTCGGCGGAATGCTTGCCGAACAGTGGAACTTCCCGGACGCGCTGGTGCAGTCGATCCGGTATCACCATTCGCCGTTGAAAGCGCATCCGAGCTATCGTGATGTCGTTGCGGTCGTATACATAGCGAACATACTTGCCCACGCCGACGATATGAACCCCGAGGCATTCGACTCCCGCGTCCTCAGATTGCTGAAGATCCGGAACGCCGAAGTCCTGGATCCGGTGCACCGTCAGTTGCGGAAACAGTACGAAGCTACCTTCGAGCGCAGCCACGTGACTTGACAGAACCTCTTCTGAATAGTATTTTTCATATATAAAGAATACTCTAAACAGGAGGCTATCCGTGGCTATTACCGTATATACAACACCGAACTGTTCCTGGTGCGTAAAAGTCAAAAAATATCTGAAAGAACAACACATTCCGTTCAAGGAATACGACGTTGCCAAAGACAAGCGCCGGGCAGAAGAGATGGTACGGAAATCGAAACAGATGGGTACCCCGGTTGTCGACGTCCATGGTAAAATTATCGTCGGATTTAATCAGCCGGAAATCGAAAAAGCGCTAAGGAGATAACCCTTGATTGAAACAAAAGCCGTTTGGCGAGGCGATATGTCGTTCGAGATTGACCTCGAAGGGCACAAAATGGTGGTTGATGCCGATGACTCCGTAGGCGGATCCGATCAGGGTCCGCGACCCAAGTCGCTGATGATGAGTTCACTTGCCGGCTGCACGGGGATGGACGTGGTATCGATCCTGAACAAGATGCAGATGCCCTTTGACCGGTTTGAAATCGGAGTCGAAGGTGACCTGAATGCGGACCATCCCAAGGTCTTTGTCGATGTACGACTCGTCTACCGTTTCTGGGGTGCCGGCCTTGATGAAAAGAAGATCCGGAAAGCAATAGACCTTTCCAAAGACAAATATTGCGCCGTTTCCGCGACGTTGAAGCATACCGGAACGGTCAGTTACACCGTAGAACTCAATCCGTAGAACGCGTCCAGAGCGCGGCGGCTATCCCGAAAGCGACGCCGACGTTCAGCGAGTTCTTCCCTCCGGAGAGGGGAATGGAAACTTCCCCTCCGCTTCCGCGGCAGTACTCAACCGTCCCGGAACGCAAACCGTGTTCCTCCGAACCCAGCACAAGCACCCCTGCCGGAGGGAAGTCGAAGCGGTAGATATCCGTACCGGTTGTCTCAAGGGCAACAGCGGTTCCGTTCATCCGCTCGACCGTGTCCGAAAGCGTCTCATGCAGGACGGGAATCATCGTATCGGCTCCCATTGCGCTGCGGCGCACCCGGGGATGGTCACTCGGCGGGCACCCGTCTCCCAGCACTACCGACTCAAAACCGAATGCCTCCGCGGTACGGATTATTGATCCGACGTTGAACGGAGAACGAATCCGTTCCAGGTAAACGGCGATCGGTTTTCGTACCGGTACCGGGGAATTGCCGCGTTCACGGGTGACGAAATCCCAGTCCGCCGGCGCTTTCTCCAGAAAATAGCGTATCGCATAGTAGAGGTCCGCGCCGTCACCGGCTTCCGCGNACCGGCGAATCGCGGGGTCAATATCTTCCCGAATCCGGCAGAGTCGTATCAGGCGGTAGCGGTACGACGGTGCTTCCGCGGTCGCGGGGTCATTCACCCGGACGCCGGTGCGCTCAAGTTCGGCGCACACCGTCGTGAGAAACTGCGCTGTCGGCATTTGCAGGAAACGGGCGTCACCCAGTTCCATGTCTACCTTCCATCGCCCGACCGGCGTCAATACGCGGCTTTGATCAACTGCTGCAGTTCAATCGGCGAGATCCGTTGCGATGAAGAGGCCGCGGGAAAGAGCCCGGTGACGAGGTCGGAAGCATCGATCAGTTCGTCGATCGATACGTCAAGATCACGAAGCCGCGACGGAAGGTCGAGCTGGCTCACGATTTTCCGAATCGCCTTGGCCGCCCGGTGCGCCTCTTCCTGCGCGATAATCCCCTCTACCGGTTCGCCCAGTGCCCGCGCTACACCAACCATCTTTTCCGCGTTCGCGGGAATGAGCGCGTCCACAACGTGGGGCAGCAGAATTGCCGCGACCCACGACTTGGGCAGGTGGAACCGTGCGTTCATCGTATACGCGAGGGCACCGCCGGCGCCCTGTGATACATTCGCCAGCGCGAACGCCGTAAGGAGTCCCGCCTGCGCGGCTTTGTGCCGGTAGCGCATGTCGGTCGGATTCCGCGTTCCCGCCCGAACCGCATCCTGAAGGAGTCCGAGCGCCCGTTCCAGTAATACGTCGGAATAGAAGGTCGAATATCTGCTGGTGTACCCCTCGATTGCCGCCAGTAACGTATCGACGATTGCCGCGATCGCGTATTTGGATGACAGTGTCTGGGAAAACGCTGTATCGACCACAACCGCTTTCGTTGTTGCCGGGTGGATGGGTATCGCAATCGGGCCGCCCGAAAAACTGTCCCGCATGATACATTCGGTTCGCATCATCGAGTGGTTCCGGTACGAGGAAGGAACCTCGATGTACGCCAGCGGTTTTTGGGGCAGCGTCCCGCTTTTCAGCTGTTCCATCGTGACTTCGCCGCTCGCGACGTTCGCCACGCATCGGGCGGTCGCAAGCACGCGCATTCCGCCCAGCCCAAGGACTACCCGGGTCTGGCTCGCTTTTGCCAGAGCGGCCAGTTCCTGGACAACCGAGGTCCCGCTGGTCGGGCTCAGTTCATCGTAGATAATTACGTCCAGTCCGGCGCTCCGGAGAATACCGCTGACTTTGTCGATATAGCGGGCATCGTGCAACACGGATTCACTGATCAGCAGTACGCGGGTGCCGAACTCCTTCACAATTCCGGGAAGGACGGCGAGGATATCGGTTCCGAAGGCTACATTGTTCGGCAAGCGAAGCGAAAGTTCATTCATTTAGCGTCAACCCCAATAAAAAAGGCAGTGCCTTTACTATAGCACTGCCGGTATTTTCTTACCACGAGGGGAATTTGTCTATAGGTCAGTTTTACAAGTCAAAAGCCGACATAAGTTCGTCCGCTACGGCACTGATAACTTTGTCGTCAATATAGGACGGGTCTTCCAGCTTGCGCCGGACTTCGTCTACCCGCTCCTGACGAATATCCGGAATTGCCCGGGCTTCGTCTGCCGCTCCAAGGATTTCCGCCTTGAGTCTTGCTTCATCAGAGACTGAGATGGAGTCGCCGGTGTCGCGCGCCACGGGGCGGGCAACTTTTTCAGGCTTGTTGAACTTTTGTACCGGGTCTACTGGCCCAAGCCGTTCGATCGTCATCTACTGATCCTTCCTTTCACTTACTTTATCGGCGTGTTCACCGATAATTTTAACCGCTTTTCGCCGGTAAAACAAGGATTGTGAACTCACCCTTCGTTGTCAGGGTACCCGATGCCGCCATCCCGGCCATTTCACCGGCCGTTCCCTGTACGTATTCCTCGTGGAGCTTGGTCATTTCCCGCCCGATATGAAGGTACGCATCACGTTCTATTTCGGCAATTGCCGTCAGAAGCTTGACGATTCGATGGGGAGATTCATATAACACGAACGGGTCGCCCCGCTGACAGAGCTCCTCGATCCGCCGCGCGCGTCTTCCCGATTTATTGGAGAGGAACCCTTCGAAAAACCACGCTTTGCTCGAACTGCCGGATACCGAGAGCAACGTCGTCACCGCGCTCACTCCCGGAACGGGAATTACGGGGAACCCGGCGGCCCGTACCGCCTCCACCAGCCGGGCGCCGGGGTCACTGACCCCCGGGGTACCGGCGTCACTGACGTAGGCGACATCGCTCCCCTCGTCAAGGATGTGTACAATCCTCGGTACACAGGCGTCGGCGTTGTGCGCATCACAGCGGATCAGGTGCGACTTGATCTGCAGCCGGGAAAGCAGGAGCCCCGTACGCCGCGTGTCTTCGCACGCAACGTGCGCGACGGCTTCAAGGGTTTTTTTCGCCCGCACGGTAATGTCGTCGAGATTTCCGATGGGAGTTGCCACAATGTAGAGCCGACTCATACAATGGCATCCTACCCTGGAAGGAGGCGGCGTATCCAGATTCTCCCGTTAACGATCCTGGTGGTCGTCATCGCAGTCCTGCTGGTGAGCCTGTTACGGCTCCAAAAAAAGGACTACTCCGTGCTTTCGGACCGGATGGCTCAAAAGACCCGGGATGAGTTCCACGTCATGAAGCCGTGTCCTCTGTGCGGCACACTCCTGAAAAAGGGCGAACGCGTCCATACGGTCGTCTACTCAAAATCGGCCGGCGACGGGAAGAACGAGGGTGCAGTGCGAAACACCGATCGTGAGCGACCAAAAGATTCCATCGTCCACATGTTCGGGTGCCCGTACTGCTACCCGGCGAACGACGAACACCGGCGCGTCTGCCCCGTCTGTCACGACATTATTGCGGACGACGGGTACGTTGTTGCTCGTATGTTCGAGAAGAAACCGCGGAATCACGTGCACGTGCTGGGGTGTACCGGCTGCCGGACGGTTCGGTAGCCGCGGCGGCGCAAACCGGCCCGCGCACTGGCATCGGACGCCCGCTACGCGCTACCATTCGTCCTATGGAAGATACCATCTTTGATCGCATCCTCCGAAAGGAGATCCCCGCCGATATCGTTTTTGAGAATGACGACGTCGTCTCGTTTCGTGATATCAGCCCGCAGGCGCCGGTTCACGTCCTGGTCGTACCGCGCGTGCGCATGCGCAGCCTCTCGGAAGCGCCGGCCCACGATCCGGCGGCGCTCGGCGCCTTCCTGCAGGGAATCGCCAAAACGGCTGCAACGCTCGGGCTTGAGCGGGGCGGCTACCGGGTCGTCTTCAACACCGGCAAAGACGCGCTGCAGACGGTGGAGTACGTACACGCGCACATCCTCGGGGGCCGCGCGCTGAAGTGGCCGCCGGGCTGACGTGGAATTCCGGCGCCATACATCGATTTCCGACTTTGACCCCGCCGCGTACGCGACTCTGGTTCCGGCGATCGATACCCCCCTCCTCTCCCGGTCATGGCTCGCTCACCTTGAGAACAGCGGCAGTATCACGCCGTCTTCCGGGTGGCACCCGGACCACCTTGGCGTGTACGAAAACGGCCGCCTGATTGCCGTCGCTCCCGCCTATATCCGGACCGATAGCTGGGGAGAGTTCGTCTTCGACTTCGCCTGGGCGGAAGTGGCCGACCAGCTGCAAACACCGTACTACCCCAAACTCGTGGGGATGAGCCCCGCCACGCCGTCAAGCGCCTACTCGTTCTTGACGGCGCCGGACAAGCCGGCCGGAGCGCTGTACGCGGCCATCCTTCAGGAGTTTCAGCGGTACTGCCGGAGCGAAGGGATCCCCGTGCTCCAGTTCAATTTTGTCGCACCGTCGGTAGTCCCGTTCTTTTCGGCCGCAGGACTTCCCGTCTGGCGCCACCACGGATTTGAGTGGCGGAATGAGGGGTACGGGAGCTTTGACGACTATCTGGGACGCTTCCGGAAAAATCAGCGCAGGAATATCCGCCGGGAACGCGCCTCTGCGGCCGGGCAGGGGCTGGCCCTGTCGGTAGTACCGGGTGAGCTGGCGCCGGACCACTTCTGGCCGGCAATGGCACAACTCTATCAGCAGACGAACGACCAGTTCGGTCCGTACGCCGCACGCTTTTTGACCTCGGAGTTTTTCACCGCAATGCCGGCCGATCTCCGGCGAAAGATCCTGTTCTGTGTCGCAGCCGGGAGCGGCCCCGCAGCC
>JGI10211J34971_10003801_pt1 | contig 12043 bp, 16 predicted proteins | sample Etolagsediment_FD_34971 | JGI IMG/M metagenome (IMG submission 34971) | reverse complement strand
TAAAATATTCTTCTAACTTCTTGTCAGTCATTTTTTTTAATGTTTGGCAACGTTGAGTATAAACGGTCGTTTTAATGCCGTTTATACATTGTTGTGCATAGTAGGCGGATTTAAAGCAGAAAACTAAATGAAAGTACTAAACTTATACAGCGGAATAGGGGGCAACCGAAAAGAGTGGAATGGCCCAAATTTAGAGATTACGGCCATTGAATACGATGAACGTATAGCAGCTATTTACAAAGACTTGTATCCAAACGATAATGTAATAGTTGGAGATGCACACGAGTATTTGCTTAATAATTATGAAGAATACGATTTTATATGGGCTTCACCGCCTTGCCCCACACATTCAGTTACAAATCACTTTCTAAATGCACAAGGCGTAAAACGATACCCTGATATGGGATTGTATCAAGAAATAATTCTGCTGCAAACATTCTTTAAAGGAAAGTATGTAGTTGAAAATGTAAAGCCATACTATGAACCACTAATTAAACCACAAGAAAGCGGCAGGCATTATTTCTGGGCAAATTTTAAGATACCTAAATTAAAAATGGAAAGTAGTATTGGAAGAATGGGACCTGTAAAAAGTAAAGGGGGGGCAAGGACTGAAGGGGATAATCACCATAAATTGGGGTTTGATTTAAGCAAATACGATTATCCAAATAAAAAGAAGCTACTAAATAACTGTGTTGCCCCCGAAATTGGAAAGGCAATATTTGAAGCTGCACTTGGAATATATCAGGCAAACAACATTAAGCAAGTAGGTTTATTTGATGCACTCAGTTAAGCCTATTATGCACAACGGCCACAGCTATGGGTAGCGCGTACCACAACAACGAAACGAGATACTAACCTTAAAATTTAGAGTGCGATGGAAAGCAAATTTGATGTAGTTGCAGCATGGTGTAGATGCAATAAGATTGTTCTGGCAATGACAACCGATGAATACCAAAGGAGTGGGAAGCCAGAGATTGATGCCTTTTTTGATATGGGGTACAAAATTGGAAGAACAACTAAAGCGGTTGCTCGAAACTTGTTCGGGTGCGAGTGCGCAAGTCAAAACGCTTCCACGAGTGATGAAGCGTTACCTATGGCTGATGTTGTAGGGCAAAGCGAACTGTTAGTTTGCGAACATCTTGAAAGCGATTTGGTTGAGATAAGGAAAGGCGTTAAATTGTGTAAATGTTCGGTATGGATAGAAGAAGCAAACTAATTGCGTACAACGGTAGGATAAAAAACACCACTGTAAGTAATTGAAAAACAAACAGTAAGAACACCCAAACCAACAAGTATTTAAAGTGCTTTAAGGACCAGCATATTTAGCTGGTCCTTTTTACATTCTGCTTACAGCCATACTTTGGTACAAACCAAGGTAAAAACCAATGGCAGCAGGCAAGGAACCAGCACACAACTACACCGACCTATTTAACCAGCACCCACGTTTACCAGAGCACAGAACCTTAACTGCTTACTTTCGGTATTTACACAGTATTTATCCAGATACGCTTAGCAACACATTTAAAAAGTGGTGGTACAAAACCAATGGCGGTGCACCAGTAGCAGATACTAATACTGCAGCGCCCACCAAGGCAGATAAGCAGGTGTGGGACGAAAGCACCAACACTGCTGTGTGGCAATACGATGGCACAGCGGCCATACACACTTTACAAGATGCACTGGCATATAGTAAGGTGGATTTAGATACCTGGGAAGTAGAGCGCCACGTATTTAATAGCTGGGAAGTAACTATGAAAGACCCAGCAGGCTTACCACTTAGGCGCGTAAACGTGCAGGTAAAAGTTTGGTTTAAAAAGCGCGTGGATGCTGGTGTAGATTGGCAGCAGGTGTTTGATAAATTACGTGCAGAACTCAAACCAAGCAAACCAAAACCAGTACCAGGTAATGGCATTGGTGTAGTAGGTACGGCAGATTTTCATTTTGGTGCCTATGTAGATGATCTGCTGCGCAGCGATAAATTTAATATTGAAGTACTGGTGCGTTACTTAGAACAAGCAGCCGACATTATAAACGCACAGCAATACAAAGAGGTGCACCTTTGCCTGCTTGGCGATTTTATCGAAAGCTTTACCGGACTAAACCACCGCAACAGCTGGAAAGGACTTGGTAAAGGAATGTATGGTGTAAACAGCGTTGTGCTATGTTTCGAGATATTGCTAGAAAGCTTTGTGCAGCGCATTAATAATGTAGCAGCCATTTACATTGTAAGCGGCAACCACGATAGAGTTACCAGCGAAAAAGAAAACGATGCTAAAGGCGAAGTGGCAGAACTTCTGGCATACCTATTTAAAAAGCAGCTGCCAACTATTGATGTGCAATACCACCCAATGGTGCTAAGCGTTACTATTGATAATATACAGTATGTATTAACCCACGGCCATTTACCATTTGCGCAAAAAGAACTAAGTAAAGTACTGTTTGACTATGGTAAACAAGGTATTTATAATGTACTGGTGCAAGGCCACAAGCATACCAGGCACGTAAAGAAAACAGTAAAGCGTAAGCAGTACGAGTGGAACACCACCAGCGTGGTGCAGTTAGATGAAGCAGATTACCGTGCCATTATTCTACCGCCATTGTTTACTGGCAATTTTTACAGCGAAGCGTTAGGCTTTAGCAGCAGCGCAGGGTTTAGCATTATGCAAAATAATGGGCGCGGCAAACTCAATTACTTTGATTATTGCTTATAGCTGCTGCAGTATTTGAAGCAGCTGTTTAAGCGCTTGGTGCTTTTCCAGATCCTTTTCGTTTAGCAGTAGCATTTGCGCGCTGTGTTCTTTGTAAAATGCCGCCAATTCTGTGGCTGGGAATAACAGCAGAAGGCTGTTTAATTGTTCTGCAGCTGTAGTGGTTTTGGTTTCTTGTTTTGGGGTTTTTTTAGGTGTGTATTTCATTGGTAGCTCCTTTTATTAATTATGCAAATGCAACGTTTAAGGCCGTAATATATTTACGTTTTTAGAAAAAAATAACAACCACTACCAAAAAAAGCGCCAACTGTTTATTAATGCTTAAAACTTGTACCTATTTATTAAGCAGCTGCTGCTTATGTTTACAATATGGCACTGCAGATAAGCATAAACTTACCGTGCAAACCTTATGTGGCGCACTACCTGCGCAACAAGTTTGGCAGCCCTTTGCAAATAAGTAGAAGCGCTGCAGAAGGCAAAATGCTTTTTAATTTGCTAGAACGAGCGCGGCACGATACTGACCTTAAAACAGCACGCTACACCGAAATAGTAGAAGTACTACTGGCAGAAGGTATTTACCTGCGCCACGGCTGGGAATTAACACCCACAGCCATTACCGAGTTTAACAACTGGCTGGAAGAAATACTTAAAGAGCGTTTTGTGGTGCACGTAGATGCCTGCACCAGTTATGGTATTAAAAAAGCGGTAGCCATACGCGATTGGCAAGATAATTACAACTTTCCAGAAGATGTTTGGAAGTTTGAAACACTTAAAAAATACCACGATAGGCGCGAAAAAGCACGCCAATGCTTAAAAGTGGCTTAAAAGTTATGCGTAAAGTGTCCTTAATAATAAGCAGCATTTGATTAAAAGTATATGAGTACCTTAATAAACAACTTTGAAGGCTTAAGCAATGCACCCAATGCAGGCGGTGCACCGTGGTTTCAAGTGGTGCTGCCTGCAGATATTGATACCATACCAGACCGTGTGCTGGACCAAATAAGCACTGCTATTACTTTACAAAGTGGCAGTAATGCTTACAATATAAAGCCCACCGTGGGCAGCATTGGCTGGACTGAAAGCGCACGCCAAATTAATGGCCGCCCAGAGTACACCAGTGTGTTTAGCTTCGTTATTCCTAAAGATAGGCCAGATGTGTTAAACTACGCACAGCACCTTAATAACCGTGGTGTGGTAGCTATTGTACGAGATGCCAACGGCCAAAACCGTTTAATGGGCACCAAAGATGAACCGGCAACATTTAGAATGGCTAGCCGTACATTGGGCAGCGCTGGTGGTGGTAGAAATGAGCACCGATACGAAATAGCGCTTACCAGTGCCAAACCAGTACCATTTTATGAGGTTACAACACACTTACCTGCACCTGCAAACACGTGCCCACCGCACCCCAGCTTAACAGTAGCTGTGGATGATGCCACACCAAACTTTGGCGATACTATTACAGTAACAGCCACCGCAAACAACATTACTGCTACCAATTACGATTTTTACCTGCCGCAAAATGGTGGTAATTTTAAGCGCATTAGCCAAGCCAGTAATGCATACAGCTGGGCTGTAGATTTTGTTGGTAATGGCACCATTTACGTGGGCTGCGATAATGGCACAGATACTGGCTACACCATAAGTGGTGTGGCAGTTACCAGCACTGGCTATTTATTGGATGCACTAGAGTGCCCACCAGATACAACTACCGGCTTAATGATATTAAGCACCAGTTTTGCCACCACGCCTATAATTAACGTAAGGCGCAGCAGCGGCAGCCCTAGTGCTGCTGATTTTAAATACGATAGTATTATTGATGGCACACTGGCTGCGTGGGTAGGTGCAGGAAACGATGGTTTTATAACTACATACTATGATCAAACTGGTAAAGGCCGCCACCGTTTCCAAACAAATGCAAGCTATCAACTTAAAATCGTAGATGCTGGCACCTTGGTAACCGATAGCAACGGCAACCCTTCTGCCAAAGTGGTAAGCCCAGGTAATGGTATGGAAGTGTACGGCTTTGGCACCAGTACAAGCGGCACTGTTTATTTAGTTTGCAAACCCACTGGTGGTAATAACGCAGGTAGGTATGGTTATTTATTTAGCCGAAATGCCAGCCCAGCCGTTGGTCGTTTTGACGATACGGGCGCGGATACAAATAGCACAGCCACTGGCGCTGGTAGCCCTACCCACAAAGTAAATGGCGCACTTATAGCCAACGAGCAGCGCGGCACGCTTGGCATTGCCATTGTAAATAACGAGTGCATTATAACTATTGATGGCATAGATTGGACTGGCAATTTAGCTACGTGGGCAAGCACTAAGAACGAAACCTTAGAGTTTTGCGACCCAGATACATTAGATATGGCATTTATTGGCTTTAATGCTAATGGTACAGATGAGCAGGCCACCATTGAAAGCTATTTAAACCACTTTTATGGATACTACTAAAAAGCTATACTTTAAAACCGAAGCAGACCGCGATGCGTACAATGCTGCAGAAGCACAGTACCGTGGTATGGATATGCTTACCACGATTTTCTGGTACCCTATTGGCGAAGATGCAGAAGGCTTTTATGTGGTAATTACCGATTAGTTACTGTCCTTTTTTACGTGCCGCTGCCACTGCACTTTTACATTGATGAAAAGAATTACGCAGGCATTAGCACGTAATAAATGGGCAATTGAGTTAAACGCAGGTTTAGCGCTTTACCCACGCGCCCACCAACTACTTACTGGCCAGCGTGCTACTTTCTTTGATACCGACACCAACGAACCAGAACCAGTTGCGCATATATATGGTGCAGCAGGTTTGCAACCATTTACACCAGGTACAACTACCAGCGCCAACGATATTGGTGTGCTTACTATTAGTGGTGCACTTGTAAAAGATAGCGACCACGAATGTGGTGTGGTAGGCACAATGGAAATGGCCGAAATGGTAGAAGCAATGGCAGCAGCTGGTGTATCTGCCATAGTTATTAATATTGATAGCCCAGGCGGCCAAGTAGATGGCACAGCCACTTTAGCAGATGCTATACACGCTGCAGAAGTACCCACCGTGGCAGTAGTAAACGATGGTATGGCGTGCAGTGCCGGCTATTGGATAGCTAGCGCAGCAGATACTATTTACTGCACACACCCTACCAGCGAAGTGGGAAGCATTGGCGTTTACGCTACACTGGCCGACTTTAGTAAGTATTATGAAGATATGGGCGTGCGCGTAGAAGATGTGTACGCAGACCAAAGCACCGAAAAAAACAACGGGTACCGCGATTGGCTAGCAGGCAACGCAGACACGTTTAAGCAGCGCTTAAACAGCACTGCAGATGCGTTTATTGATACCGTAAAAGCTAACCGTGCAGGTAAGCTTAATGTAGCTGCAGCAGATCCATTTAAAGGCGCTGTATATAATGCAACCGATGCGCTAGCCATTGGGCTTATTGATGGCATTAAGCCATACAAGGCTGTGCTGGCAGATTTAACTACCGAGAAACTCACATTTAAGTTATAATGAAAGACAGAATAAACGCATTTTGGAATAAGCACTTTGGTGCTGAATTATTCCCAGCAGATGGCACAGATGTAGCCATTGAAGAAAGCCACGTGCAAGGTTTAGAAGAAATTAGCAACAAGTTGGAAGCTTTAGAAGCTGAAAACCTGCAGCTTAAAGAAGAAAACCAAGAACACGCTATGGTTATTGATGAACTAACCACCGCCAACGATAACGGGCGCGCATTTGCAGCTGTAATTACTGCAGCATTGGAAGCCAATAACGTGGAAGTGCCAGAAGGCGCAAGTGCTGCAGATGTAGCAGCCGAAAAAATTACAGCGTGGGGCAAAACAGTGCCAGCAGCTACTGCACCAGTAGCTACTACTGCCGATGATTTAGGCGATGGCACAGCACCAAGCTACCTTACAGAGTTTGACAAGCGCGTGCTTGAAAGAAATAACCGAAACAAGAAATAAAACCCAAAAAAACACAAAATGAAAAAGTTTTTAAGTTCAATTGTGGCGGTGCTGTTTTTAGCAGCCACTGCCTTTTCTGCAGGAATTGCACCTGCAGTATCAATACCAGCAGTATTGCTGGCTGCCAGCCTTGGCAATGTAGTTACTGGCGTGCACACCGCTGCAGCTATTGATTACACAGATTTAGCCAGTGCACTTGGCGCATACTACCGTCAAAATGATGATGGCGTAATGAGCCAGCTAATGCTTGGAATGGATATTGAGGATAGAATATCTGTACTAGATGGCGTTAAGGATGAGCAGCCGTTAATACATTCAGTTACTGGCGATTTAGTTAAGCCTGGTGGCGATCCAACAAGCTTTAGTGCAACTGCAAACGCTTTTGATTTACAGCCTAGAGTACTTAAAGTTAGACCTTGGAAAATTGACCTTACTTTTTACCCACAACTTATGGAACGCCAATGGTTAGGCTACCTTAAAAGCAATGGCAGCGACCCAACGGAAATGCCTTTTGCGGAATTTTTCTTTAACGAGATTACGAAGAAAGCAAACGAGAACATTAGACTATCTGCATTGTTTGGCGGATCTTACAACGGTGCTGGTACTGCACCAGCTGATATTTTTGATGGTTTCCTTGAAATTATCGCAGATGAAATTACAGCAACCAACATTACACCAGTAGCTACCGGTGCTGTATCTAGCGGTACAGTAATTGGCGATATTGAAGATACCTACGACAATTTACACGAAGCTGCAAAAGGTGTTCCTGGTATTATCTTGGTAAGCCCTACATTATTTGATTGGTATGTAAGAGCGTACAGAAGCACGCACGGTGCTAATGGCGATTACACCGGAATGGCACAAGGTAAAGTTCCATTGGATGGATCTATGTATATGATTACGCGCGAACCAGGATTGGCAAGCAGCCAGCGAATTATTGCTACAACTGTAGAAAACTTGGTTTACGGTGTAGATACTGCAGGCGAAGAAAACACGGTGCGCGTAGAGCAAAACAGACGTGCCATTGATGTAATGGTAGATGCTAAAGGTGGTGTGCAGTTTAGAGATATAAGCACCAGAGCATTATCTGTAAACGATCAAGCGTAAAAAACTTAAGAAACTACACTTGATGGCGAAGAAAAGAACCACAAAAGCTAAGCAACCGGTGCAATTAACTGCACCGGCTGTGGATGCTGAAAAGGCCGAAATGGCAGAAATAATTGCAGAACAGAGTGCCGAACTGGAAAAGCTAAGCGCAGAAAAAGTGCACAAGGTTACAGTTATCACTATCAACAAGAAAAAATACAAGGTGCTGGCCGCTTCTTGTATTATTAAAGTTGATGGCATACCGCAAAAGGTAGAAGTGGCGCAACTGGGCAAAGCCGCCAACAAGGCTGCAGCTGCTGCTTTGCTATCTAAAGAAGGCCAGCAAATACTTAAGGAAGTTTAAACGCATAATACCAAGAAGATATGGCATACGATTTTGTAAACATAAGCGGTCCATTAAACCGCGATAATGCAGCAGGGCTAGCTGCAGAAGTGCTTTACGCACCAATTAGCCACTTTACCAGCATTGAGGTGCCAGGCGCTTACAGTTCTGCTGGCGATGAAGTTAAAATTACCACAGATCATACTTTTGATGTGGGTAAAGGTTTTGTAAAACTGAAATTTGTTGTGGATAGCCACGCGCTTACTGCTGCACTACCAGAGCAACGAGATGCAAGCGGCTACAGCGCTACTTTAGAAGGCGATGTGGTGGCAGAAACAGAAGAAGAAATTGCAGAAGTACTGCGCAACCTTCTTACTGATGATGTGCTAGTGTTGGTTAAAACTGCACAAGGCAAATATTTGCAATTGGGCACCGAAGATTTCCCAGCGGCAATACGCCAAACAGAGGACACAACCGGAAGCAGCGCAGAAGGCCAAAACAAGCAACGTGTTAAGATTATGGCAAACCAGCCTAAAAAGTTGTTTTATAGCGGTGCTGTAACTCTTAAACCGTAAGCAATGGCTGCCGATAATACGCCAAAACTGCCAGAAGATGTTGCCACAGATTTTAAATACTGTGGCAACGGTGCAACCAACTATGTGGTGCCAGGTATTGGTACTGTAAACGTAGAAACCATTAAACCAGCTGTGGCTGCAGAATTGGTAAAGCGCGGTGCCCACTTCTTAAAGAAAAAGCGTAAAGCCAAGGCTAAAACTACCGACCAAAAATAAGGTGTAGTTCCCTTTTCCCCTGCTTCTGGCATTGACTTGACCGGAAGCCAAAAGCCCTGCCATTATGGTGGGGCTTTTTATTTGTCCTTTTACTTAGCAGTTAAGCACATCATCTTTACACTATGGCCATAAAAGCAGTAAACAACTGGCTTAATGGCGCAAAGGACTACACAGAAGGCGTGCAGCTGTACAAGCAATATGGCAGCAGTAATGTACTAGCCAACCTTTTTGCCAATAGCCAAAATTCTTACACCGAAAAAAAGCTGCTGCAGGAATTGCAGAAGCTGAACGAGCGCACCGCGCCAATTACGGTGCCGGTGGCATTGGTACAACCTAAGAAGCGCAAAAAAGATGTAATGCGCTTAAGCAGCTTTAAGCCACACCAAAAGCACACATTTACACCGGTAGATTTAACCAACGCGCCAAAGCCGCTGCAGAACCTAGACCAACGCAGGCGGCAGTTATTCCAGCAGGCTGCAGAAATTAAGGCAGCGCTAGATGCTGGCGAGTTTACCACACCCACCGAACGGTATGAAGCTGTGCGCTTAATAGATGAAAACTTTTACGGCCACCGTGGTATCCAGCAAATATGGCAGCGCATAGATTTCTGGCACAAGCACGGCAGGTTTGTGCCTTTTCAAGCCACTAAACCTACCAAGCCAATAGAAAAAGAAGTGCTGCACAAGCGACTAACTACTGTGCGCACCTACATAAGCAAATACAAGAACAATAAGCAGCGGCAGGATTTGCACAACAAGTATCTGCAAGAAGCTTTAGACATAGAACAGAAACTGCTAGACAATGGCAAAGCGTAATAATACATTGGAATTAATACCAGACAACCGTACAGAACTGCAAAAGCTGCAGGAATACCTGCAAAAAGGTGGCGATGTAAAAGGCTTAAAGCCAGAGTGGCGGCAAATGTGGGACCGTGTACTGCTAGTTGATGGCATTATAAGGCAATACCCTAGCAGTAAAGACCAGCTGCGCGTAATGCGTGAGCACCCAGAACTGCAAACGCTTAGCCGTACGCAGCTGTGGCGGTATCGTAATGCCACGCAGGAACTGATAGGCTTAACCGAAAGCAGCAAAAAGAAATACCAGCGATTAATTGCAGATGAACTGGTGCAGAAGGGTATTAATATGGCCGAAGCTTTCGACAAAGCAGGCGAAAGTGCAGCAGCTGGCCGTTTATGGGCAGAAATGATTAAGACTTACATTAAGCTGCACGCATTAGATGTGCACGATGATGATAGTACAGAGAAGCACGAACCAAATGCAAACCTGCTGGTGGTAGTTGGCAACGGTGGGCAGCCGCAAACTATTGACTTAAACAACCCTGCTGCTATTAATGAAGATATGCGCGCAATGGTGGTAAATGCAATTTTTAACGACCAAACGCCAAGCACCCCAGATTTTATACAAGATGCCACTTTCGAGGAATTACCAGATAAAGAACCTTAACTTAAACAAGCCACAGTGGCGCAGCTACCTTACACCAGCTAAAACCACTGTAAATGTTTGGTCGCGTGGCACCGGTAAAACCTACCAGCAGGCAGCTAAAATGCGCGTGCTGGCTTATGCTTTGCCGCGTGGTGTGGTGTCAATAGTTGGCAGAACATTAGACCAAATGCTTACTAATACTTTACCTGGTGCCATTGGTGCTTTAGAAGATTGGGGCTACACAGAATGGAACGGCACGCACGGCCACTTTGTAATTGGTAAGAAACCGCCAGACCATTGGCCACGACCATACGCCAAGCGTATTAAGTACGATAAGTGTATTACGTGGTACACTGGCACCACATTTGTTTTAATATCGCAAGAACGCCAAGGCAGTGGTCGTGGTTATTCGTTTGATGCTGTGCAAGCAGATGAATCGCTTACACTTAAAGAAGATCATCTTAAACAAGAAGTGCTGGCCGCTAACCGTGGTAATAACCATAAATTCAAGGATAACGTCTACCACCATAGTATCGAGTACTGGACCAGTAAGCCATACGTGGGTATGGGTAAATGGATAGATAAACTGGGCGCTTACTACTTAGAGCAGTACGATACAGATGTGCTTGGCGCAAACAACCGCGCTGCAGAAGTAATGCTGCAGTTTATTGATAGCCAAAGCCAGAAGGAACGTGTAGAACTTTGGCAGCTAATAGCCGAACACTTAAAAGCAAACCCTTACAAACCCAGCCGAGATGGCGTTTATTATAATGAAGCTGTAGTATTTGACAATATTAAAAACCTTGGATGGCAGTACATTAAGACACTGCGCCAGAGTATGCCAGATTATATGTTTAAGGTAGAAGTGTTAAACATTGGTATTAATGCACCAAGTGAACGCTTTTACATTCTGCACGAAGATTTGCGATATGATCCACCAAGCTACTACGAAACCAACGGCATACACTTAGCACATACTGCTACCATTACACCGTACCAGTTAGACACCGACCTGGTGCGTAATGAACCACTAGATATTGCTTGCGATGCAAACGCCAGCATTAACACCTTAGTGGTAGGCCAGCAAGTGCAGGATGAATACAGAATACTTAACGGTATTTACGTTAAGAAAGCGCTAACCATAGACAATGCGCAGCGATTCTGCGACTACTACCAGCAGCACCAAAATAAGCACGTGCGCTTCTATTACGACCATACATTTATCTACGTAGATGCTGGAAGGCCAGAAAGCTTTAAAGATCAATACGTAAAGGTTTTACGCCAAAACGGCTGGACAGTAGAAGAACACTACATTGGCCAAGCTGCTAGCCACCACAGTAGGTACGAAACCATTAACCAGATACTTACACACCAAGCCAACACCTTACCGGTACGCTTTAACCGCCAGCGCAGTAAGGATGTTTGGACAGCATTAGAATGCACTGGCATACGCCACAGCAATGGGCAGTTTAAGAAAGACAAAAGAGCAGAAGCAGATGCCAGCGCAGCCCAGGAGCACACCACACACTACACTGATGCGTTCGATACGCTACTGGTGGGCAGGCTAGTGCATACCAGGACACATACACAAGATCCAGAAGCGTTTAACGGTTTAACCGTTGGCAGCTGATATATCACTTACAAGCCACGTACAATTGCACCCACAGTATAGAGATCGGAAGAGCACACGTCTGAAC
>JGI10211J34971_10003798_pt1 | contig 12045 bp, 17 predicted proteins | sample Etolagsediment_FD_34971 | JGI IMG/M metagenome (IMG submission 34971) | reverse complement strand
TTAATGACGAAGTAAAAGCGTATAGAGATGCAAAAAGTAATACTTGATACTAACGTGATTATTTCCTCTCTAATCCAAAAAAACTATCCCTATTTAATTGTTGAACATTGTATTGATGGTAACGCAATTGTCTGTATTTCAAATGCCTTACTTGAGGAGTATTTAGAGGTTCCAGGACGCTGAAAATTTTCAAGATTTGCAGATTTTTAGAACAAATGCGGAATTTTTGGTTGCAAGATTGAGTGCGATTTCAGAAACCCAGGAGCCAAATAATGAGATAGATATTATTGCAGACAATCCTGACAGCAGATTATTGGAATTAGCCAAAATTTCTAATGCTGATTTCATAATAACAGGCAATACTAACGATTTTAAAATGAAGAATTTTTTCAATACGAGAATAGTGACCCCACGAGAGTATTGGGAAGAGTATAAACTGTAATAGAAGTTAGTATAGAGGATATCGATCAGACACCTCCACTACTAAATCCTGACTGCAAGTTCCAATTACATTTATGCCGAGCCATTCGGCATTTATGCCGAGCCATTCGTAAGCACCCGCTTCCGAAGTTATTCGCAAGCACTCCTTAAAACATGCAGTAATCATTTTAATTGCAAGCGATAGTCTCTTTTCCATAGACAAATGCACCACGAGCCCTAATCATTCCCTTTGTCCATTACACAGCCATTAAAACCCGGAGCAAAAAATCAGCAACCATAGGTAAATTCCGGAATATGCTACTTTTGAATTGATTCGAATTGAAATATTTGCTATCTTTGGCTAACAATATCATACTCTTGGATTATGAAAAAAGAAGCCTTAATGACAATTTTTTTGCTTTCAGGACTATCCTTTAGGTCCTTGGCAGGCACTGGAAACGTAAACGACGGACTTGAACTTCTACTGGTCATTACCGGATTACTGTTAACCCTATTAGCTGTTTTAGGTGGAGTTGATTTCATGCGAAAGAATGGAAAAACATTGTTTAATAGCACCATATCATTTTTTCACAAAAAGATTTCTGCGCTTAGAAACTACCTCAACAAAGTAATATCCGACTGTTTTACGCCATCCTATTTTTAATCAGCAGCCTGGCTTACAGAAAACAAAAAAGTCCATCAGATCAGTTGGAGATTAAAAAAAGTAAGGATTTTGAGAGTCATTAATCAGCAACATATTGCCATGAAAAAGGAACCCACTTTTCCCTCCCGCGTATGCTGGGATGTGTCTCGCGAATGCGAGGATTTGTCCCTCGAATGCGGGATGAAAGATCTGTTCCGGATGACAAATCCAAATCCCGATCTTGTAATGAACACCGCCAATCTAAACGAAAATAAAAACGGCAGAGTTGGGTATGTGCTCTCGTTAGGCTCATTGAATGAAACCATTGACCAAACTTTAAAAACTGGAATAAAGTGAAAACAATAAGGTTAATGACCATCGATAGTTTAGCCGAAGCGCATATAATCAAAGGCCGGTTATTAAACGAAGGCATAGACTGTTTTTTGACAAATGAGAACATTACTAACCTGATGCCACATTACAATAATATGTTGGGTTCGGGGGTGCAAATAATTATAAATGAGCAGGATATTGACAAAGCAAGAGAAATTTTAAAAGATAAAATTGAACCGAACAATCTTGAATTGGCATGCCCAAATTGTGGTTCTACGCACATTGGCTTCGGGAAAGGAAAGAGGTTCAGAATTTTTAATACAATTATTGCGCTGCTTTCCTCTTTCCTCATTGGAAATTTAAAGCCAAAGTATTATTGTAACGACTGCAATACTGAAATCAAATAAAAAGGGAACATGATAAGTAACTAATTGAATTTAAAGAAGAAATGTGATGAGATCAAGAAAATTTATAGGGATAGCTCTTCTGGGAATTGTTCTCTTTCAGACGGCATGTTTTAAGGATAAAATCGATGAGACCAAGGTTTTGACTGATAACATGAAAAGCCAAAACCCCTATCTTGAAAACAACAAACTCTACTTTGCGTCGGAGTCTGAGCAAGTGCTAATTATGCAAGTATCTTCTCGTACAAATAAATTTCTGGAGGTCGCCACCGGAAATTATAGTCCTGTTTATTTGGTTGAAGTAGACATTACAACGATAAAATCTGTTGACACAGCAAGGCTTTATGAATTTGAAATGAAAATGGAGGCCTACACAACACCCCGGTTTTCCATATCAATTCTTGATCCAACCGGACAAAAGAGTTGGGTTCACTATGATCTTCCATTAAGCAAAAACACACCCGGATACATTGATTCCGTTTTTGTTAATGAAAAATGGCTTCATGACATCTATCTTGCTGAAAGTAATACGTTTAAACTGTACTATTCAACTGAACTTGGCATAATTAAATTCGACAATGCTAACAGTTATCGTTGGGAATTAAGCAAAATAACCAAATGAGAAAACTACTACTTATTATCCCATTAATTTGGCTTTTTAGCTGCACGGACAAACAGGTTGAGTCAATTAGTTCAACTACAACTGAGGTTATTGTTCTGATTAATGGAAAACAAACTGATTGGAGAATCTCGCCTGAGGTATATCCTGACCGATTAAAAGTTTATTGTGTTTACGAAGAAAATGAAGTTGTTTTTCAAACGGACACAGATACAATCTCCTTAACAGTTAGAAAAAATGACACTATTCGATTCAAAATCATCCTTGATTCCACAGACACAGCCTATACCGAAATCGTTGGTGTAAAAGATTTGCCTGATATAATTACGGATGAGGAGAAGTTGTTTTGGTTAAGCCAAATTTGGTCTGAGATAAAATACAATTTCGTCAATATCGACCAATTAACTTTTGATTTGGACAGCCTATATAGAACTTTAATTCCAGAAGTGTTATCGACTACCAACGATTTTGAATATTATCAGATATTAAGCAAATTTACTGCATCATTAAAAGACGGTCATACGCAGGTTTCTACCAATGGCCAATTTTTTTCATACACAGACTACATTCCCGTTTCACTAAGGGATTTCAATGAGAAAATATATATCACCCATGTTAGGAAAAGTGCCAACCTTGACTCAGCATGGATTGGTGCTGAACTAATTGAAATAGAAGGTTTACCGACCATAAGTTATCTTGAAAAATATGTATTTCCTTATATCTCGGCCTCAACAAAGCAGCATCTCTGGATGCAATCGGTTTATAAAATCCAAAGTGGCTTTAAAGCCAAACTGTTTAAAGGAACAATTAAAAAGGCTGATGGAAGCATCGAAAGAATAGAAATCAAAAGAAACGGCGAAGCAATAAGGACTCCAAATGATGAATATTGGGGGATTCCAAGGGATTATTCAAGAAACATAGTCGATTTGGAATGGACAGATGATAGTATCGCAATCATTTCCTTTAATGGGTTTTCCCCAGAAGATATGGCAATTAGGGAATTTGACCAGATAGCAAGAAAGATTGAAAATGCGAGAGGAGTAATAATCGACTTGCGTAAAAATGGTGGAGGTTCAACCGTAGTGGCCTGGCATTTGCAAAAATATCTGACAAAAGGAAATAGCTTTTTAAATTTTGCATGGGAAACCAGGGTTAGCGATGGTGTACTGAAAGCAAATGGGAATTGGCAAGAAGAAATCGAGGACTATTATTTAAATAGAGCGTTAAGATTTGAAAAAGCCGGAGCAGTGACTGTTCCTGACTCTTTGAAAAGAATTACATGTCCTGTAGTAATACTTATAGGCCGTTTTACATTTTCAGCTGCCGAGGATTTTTTAGTGAATATCTATGAAGTGCCAGACAGACCTCAACTAATCGGAGAAGAAACAGGCGGTTCCACGGGCTCACCTTTGGTTGTGCCTGGACTTCCTGGTGGAGGATATGCCAGGATTTGTACAAGGCGAATCTGCTATCCAATAAGCGAAAAAAGATTTGTAAATGGAGGGGTCAAACCTGATATTGAGGTAAAACAAACCATTGATGATTATCTCAATGATAAAGATGTTGTATTAGAAAGGGCAATTGAACAAATTAATAAACAACTTCGGTTCAGCGAAAACGATCACACAAGACTTCAACACGAACAAAGAATGGAATAGTAATTTGTCCTAATCACTATCATCAGGTAGTTGGCAAGAGCCATGAAAAGAAAATTCTGAAGGATGCAGTATTAAACTTTTGGTAACTTAAAAAAAAATATTCGCAATACAATCTTGGAAGACAGAAACCTGATTCTCTGCTTATATGGAAGATTTTCCTGTTTTACTACTTGTCTCAATGTTCAAGAGTTATTGGACAATGCTTACGAAGAAACCTGATAAACAAACAATAAAAACTACAATAGTCCGTGTTTCCAAAACGGAGTAGCGTTTTTCATTGAACATATTAAATTAAAAAAACACGATTGAAAGCTTCATAAATATATTTATCTTTGTCATTATGATTACAAGAACTGAAATAATTAGTAAATTAAAGGAATTAAAGCCAAAGCTTTACACTGACTATTCGGTTAAAGAAATTGGAATATTTGGCTCATACTCCGATAATACACATTCTGAAAACAGTGATATTGATATTCTTATTGAACTTGAAAAACCAATTGGTTGGAGATATTTTACACTAGAGTTGTATTTAGAATCAGTTTTTGGAAAGAAAATCGATCTGGTTACAAAGAATGCGCTCAAACATCAGATTAAGGATCATATTTTAAACCAGGTATATTATATAGAATGAAAAAGGAAAACCGTTCATATTTAATGTATCTTGAAGATATTCAGTTGGCAATGGGGCGAATTGCTGAATATATTGAAGGTTTTAGTTTCATAAAGTTTAAACAAGACTGTAAAACAGTTGATGCCGTAATAAGAAATTTTGAAATAATAGGAGAAGCTTCAAAAAATTTACCTGATGACCTCAAAAAGAAATATGCAAATATTCCCTGGATCGAAATGTATTTACTGCGAAATAAAGTCTCACACGAATATTTCGGTGTCGATTATGAAATAATTTGGGATGTTGCTGTAAATTATTTACCCGAGAATAAGGAATTAATAGATGAAATAATTTTTCTGGAAACAAATTAAACCGCTCTTGCGCGACTAAGCTTCGTTTCAAGTCTCCCGACTCATCATCTCAACGAAAAGTAAAAATAACTACTTTTGAAGTCTGGAAATAGCGTTAAACATAAAAAGTTCACCATGAAATTGTTTTTAACCTGGGCTTTGTTGGCCTTTACTAACTTGTTGTTTGGTCAGGCTGTGTTTCCTGATTTTTTGCAGGGGACATGGAAGATGGAAAACAACGAAGGATATGAACACTGGGATAAACTTGATGACCATGTTTTGAAGGGGGTTGCGTACAAAACAACGGATGGTCAGCTAACGGTTACCGAATATTTAGACATCGCAAAAAAAGGTGACGAAATCATCTACACGGCCATTGTAACCAACCAAAATCAAATGCAAGGCGTTGCTTTTAAGATGACCAGAAGCGACAGTCTCTTTGTCTTTGAAAACGAAACCCACGACTTCCCTAAAAAAATTGTTTACCAAAAACTCGCCGATACGGCACTTTTGGTTCAAGTATTAGACGAAAAGCAGGCAGGTTATCGTTACCGCATGACAAAACAAACTCCTGAAAAAACGGAAGCTGACACGTCTGTTTTAAACCCGGATTACGACAAAGCATTGGCCGAAAGGCTGGGTGGTGACGACTATGGAATGAAAAAGTATTTTTTGGTAATTCTCAAAACCGGTAGCAATTCCACCGCTGACAAGCAAGCAATCAGCGAAAGTTTCAGAGGTCATTTGGATAACATTAACAAGCTGGTTAAGGAGGGTAAACTCGTTGTGGCCGGTCCTTTGGGTAAAAACGAAAACAACTACAGGGGGATTTTTATTCTGCAACATATCCAATCGATAGAGGAGGCGCAAGCCTTATTGCAAAGCGACCCGGCCATAAAAAACAGTTTGCTGGATTATGAAATATACAACTGGTATGGCTCGGCAGCGCTTCCTGAATACTTGCCGGCATCAGATAAAATATGGAAAAAGAATCCCTGAACCCTTTCANGACANGGGTTAAATTANAATTATAATGATCANAAAAGAATAGAGATATGGCTGAACTTAAGACCAAACAGCATGACGCCNATGTGCTTGAATTTATACAGGCNTTTGCCGACACCGAACAAAAGAAGANCGACAGTATCGCACTGCTTAGGTTAATGCAGGATNTTACGGGCTACCCGCCAAAAATGTGGGGAGCTTCCATTATCGGATTNGGGCAGTACCACTACAAATCGGATAGAAGCCGGCAGGAAGGCGATTGGATGCTCGTTGGATTTTCGCCGCGAAAAGCGGCCATTTCACTTTATGTGTATTCAGGACTTAGGGAAGTTTAAGATGGGGAAAGCCTGCATCTACATAAAGAAACTCTCTGATATCGACCAGGAAGTCCTTAAAAAACTGATGAAATCAACCATTGACTTTCTGCAAACGAAGTACCAGGGATGAAGAAGCTCTTTGCAATTTTAGTTTTGCTGATTGCATCCGTTAGCTATGGACAGTCAACAAGTGAGTTTTCAACAGCAAAAATGGCTTTTGGTATAAACTTTTCTCCTGATTACAGCTATAGGTTGCTGATAGCGAAACCAACATATGGTTGGATGAAGGAAATCAGAGATTCAACAGAACTTCCCAGGTTGGGTTTTACGACAGGGTTGTCTGTCTTTTATAAATTTTCAGAGCGTATTACATTTGAGTCTGGTTTACAGTTCGCCGATGAAGGTGAGAAATCGATAAACTATACCAATTTCGAAGGAGGTATTTCTATCGACCCTGCGATTCCTGAAGATGGATTAAGGTTTGTTTATCACTACTACTATTTGAAATTTCCTTTGAAGATTAACTACTATTTTGTAAACGGCAAAATTCGATGGTTTGTGGGCGGCGGAGTCTCCTTAAATTTCTTTCTATTCAACAGGACAACTGTTATTATATCAGGAGTTAAGGATAATTCCTCCAGTATAGGTTTAAGCAGCAATTCAAGGTTTTGCCTGGGTTTAATAGCCAGCACCGGAGTAGATTACAGTATTTCTAAACGCCTGAATTTGCGTCTGGAACCTGTTTTCAGAGGTTCCTTAACCTTAAATAACACTTTTGTTTTGAGGAAATTTCAATATTCATTGGGCGCAGGCTTGGGGTTGTTTTATAAGTTACAATAATGAGAATGGTCTGGGTTATCTGGGGTAAGCTGGTTATCCGGTGTAATAATGAGAAAAGGTATTGAAAACAAAAAGCAGTAAAATAGCATTCATTTATTGGTTTGCTTATTATAACCTTGACTCACCGAGTGTGAGGTACAGAGCGAAGTATCCCCTGAACTTTCTTCGGGAGCAACGGAATATTCAGAGTTACTTTGTGTTTCCTGCTTATTCAATTATGGGGATATTGCTGTTTTTAAAAGCCTACTTTTCAGCATTATTATTTAGAAAACGCAACTCGATCATTGTAATACAGAGAGTTCAATCAAATTTCATATATGCCAACCTTTTGAAGTTTCTTGTCAGGGTCAGATGTCATGATACTGTTTATGACCTTGATGATGCAGACTATCTGGAGTTAACCCCAAAACAATATATTATTTTTCGCAACATTGCGAAATGGTTTCGGCTGGAAGTCAACAAATAAAAAACCATTTGACCCGACTAAATCCCCAAATTGTTCATACCTCCTCGCCCATTTATGATCTTCATATAGTAAAGAATCATAAAAATGCTTGTTTCACAGTTGGTTGGATTGGGGGATTTGGAGGTGAGCATAAAGAAGGACTTATTGAATTGGTATTTCCAGCCTTAAAAGAGCTTAGCTTTCATTTAAAATTGATTATCGTTGGAATTCTGAAAACCGATGATTTAGTGTATGTTGAAAGATATTTTCAGGATAACTCAAATATTGAAATAGAAATGCCTGTGGGAATTGATTGGAATGACGAAGTGGATATCCAAAAACGAATTGCACTGTTCGATGTTGGCATTGCTACCCTCACAAACTCCGAAAAGCAAATATCCAAATCCGGAATTAAAGCAAAGCAATATCTAAACAATGGAGTGCCAGTATTAAGTACAAACCTTCCTGAAAATAATGTGGTAATCGTTGACGGAGAAAATGGATATTTTTGCAATACTTCAAGTGATTTCAAGAAAAGGTTGACCCAGTTTTACCAAATGTCGGAGGTCGACTATTTAACATTCTCAAAAAAGGCAAGAGATTCTATCCGCAATTTTGATCATCACAAGTATTTTTCTGACTTTGTCGAGGCCAGGAATGACTCGTACAATTAGTACATCTCTGTTAACGAACCACCTAATTGATATGGATATTGCTCAAATCGCATAATCGTCAAACAAGAACAAGTTAGTTTTGATAAACAAATAAAAACCCTGTGTTTGCCTTTTTCAACCCTAGCAAATCCTCGGTAACTGTTCGCCGGAGAGCATCTCTATGATACGTTTTCCTCCCACCAGTGTGTCGAGCCAGGCCATGCCGGGGTGCGATTGGGTTATCTCGCCTATAATGGCGGCGTTTGCGCCCAGCGGATGTTCCTTTAAACGTGAAAGTACGGCGTCGGCTTCGCGTTCACCTACTACCATCACCACTTTGCCTTCGTTGGCCACGTACAGCGGATCGAAGCCCAGCATCTCGCAAAGTCCTCTCACGTTGTTTCTCACTAAAATTCTGGTCTCATCCACCAACAGACCATAAGGTTTTCCTGTTACCAATTCAGACAATACTGTGCCCAGCCCGCCTCTGGTGGCATCGCGCATAAATTTAATCTCTGAACACCCGTCCAGCGCGGTTTCAATTAAATGATTCAGACAAGCACAGTCGGAGGTGATTTCAGTCGAAATCTTCAGGTCGTTTCGTGCGGCCATAATCGCCATACCATGATCGCCTATGCTGCCATTAATGATGATCTTGTCGCCGGGCTGTATGCGGCTTCCTCCTGAAATATGGTTTCGGTCGGCAGACAAAAACCCAATGCCGGACGTATTGATGAAAATTTTATCGCATTTGCCTTTGTCTACCACTTTGGTGTCGCCGGTTACGATAAGAACACCGGCTTTTCTGGCTTCGTTGGCCATGGTTTCCACAATTAACTCCAGGGTGGCCATCGGAAAACCTTCCTCGATTATGAATCCGGCACTGAGATAACGGGGTGTTGCTCCCGAAACGGCCAAATCGTTTACCGTTCCGGCAACGGCCAAATGACCAATATTCCCGCCGGGAAAAACAACCGGATCTACTACAAATGAATCTGTAGTAAAGGTAATCATGTCGGTTGACGACGGCAACAAAGCCGAATCGCCGTGTTGTGAAAGAATGGGGTTGGAAAAACGGCTGGCAAAGAGTTGCTCGATGAGGTCGTGGGTAAGTTTGCCTCCGCTTCCGTGACCAAGGAGTATGTTGTGGTGTTTCTTCATGACGTTATCGGTTATACATGTAATAAGCTGCACACGAGCCTTCATTCGACACCATGCAAGCCCCAACGGGATCGGTAGGCGTGCATACCGTACCAAACAACTTGCAGTCCTTCGGCTTTTTAATGCCTTTTAATATTTCGCCACAGATACACCCTTTAGGTTCGATGGTTTCCTCTACTTCTACCTCGATCATCTGTTCTGCATCATGGCGTGCGTATTGTTCCCTGATTTTTAATCCACTGTTTTTAAGCACCCCAAGTCCACGCCACCAATCGTCGCGGAACTCGAACACTTCTTCCATCATCTGCTGCGCTTTCAGATTCCCTTCCGGCTTTACCACACGGGTGTACTGTATTTCGACTTTGGGTGTTTTGTTTTCGATTTGTTGGACGAGCATGAGCACACTTTGCATCACGTCGACGGGTTCAAATCCGCTGATGACCACACCTAAGCCATATTTCTCAGGGATCGGGTAGTAGATTTTCTCACCTGTAATGGTGCTCACATGACCCGGTCCTAAATAGCCATCGATCATCACCCCTTCATCAATCAGTGCTTCCATTGCCGGAGGCATGACTTTGTGCGCGCTGAATACAAAGAAGTTGCGTAGTCCGGCCATAGCGGCTTTGATAATGGCAGCTGCCGATCCGGGAGCAGTGGTTTCAAAGCCAATGCCAAGAAAAACAATCTTTTTGCGGCGGTTGCTTTTGGCAATCAGCAGGGCATCGAGAACGGAGTAGACAATACGGATATCTGCTCCCAGTGCTTTTTCCTGATCTAAACTCGAGGTGCTTCCGGGTACGCGCAATAAATCGCCGTAGGTGGTGATAATTACGTCAGGAAGACGGCTGTAGGCCACTGCCTGATCGATGTATTTGCGGCTGGTAACACAAACCGGACAGCCAGGGCCGGAGATAAGCTCTACATTTTCGGGAAGCAGGTAGGGGAGACCGAATTTCTGAATCGACATGGTATGCCCTCCACAGACCTCCATTATTTTAACAGGCCGACTGGCTATTTTTTTGATCTCTTCAGCAAAAAGCCTCACCAGCTCTTTGTCGCGGTATTCATCAATATGTTTCATGTAAACTAGGTAATGCGTGTGTTATGCTGCTGTTCTTCAATATCGAGGTCCTTGTTGAGGTTTCTGAACTCTTCAAAAGTCTTCAGGGTTTCCAGCGCTTCTTCTTCGTCTAATTTCTGAAGAGCAAATCCGGTATGGATCAATACGTAATCACCAACTTGTATCTCCGACATATCCAACATTTCCAAACTGGCTTCGTAACTCGATTCGCCCAACAGTGCACACAGCCATGTGGCCATCAATGCGATCAACCCTTGCGGGAATACTTAAACACATATCATTGTTTTTTGTTTAATCTTATTTCCTGCTCTCGCCGTGCTGCTGCAATGGCCAGCTGACCAAGTGCAATTCCGCCGTCGTTGGCCGGAACTTTTTCGTGCGAAAACACGGCAAAATTACATTCTTTTAGTCCTTGTTCGGCCTTTTTTAGCAGGATTCTGTTTTGAAAGCTTCCTCCCGACAGTACAACAGCGTTTACACCATGCGTATTTCTCATGTTCGAGGCCACATCTATCATAATGGCAATTAAAGTGTTATGAAATTTGGCGGCGATTACGGCAGGAGAAATCCGGTTGTTTAGGTCGTCAAGCATGCCGATAAAAGTGTTTTTAAATGAAATAACTGAAGTACCTGAGTAGGCATAGCGACCGGTTTCGTTTTCATCAGCTGCGGCTTCCAGGCGCATGGGTGCTTCGGCATGGTAAGTACTGTGGTGAATTAATCCAAGCAAGGCAGAAACCGCATCAAACAGCCTGCCTGCGCTCGATGTCAGGGGTGTGTTGATCTTGTTTTTCAGCATGGAGAGCAGCAGTTGCAACTCACCAGCATCAATTTCTTTGGTTACAGGGTGATGAGGCACGAAAAACTCAGCACCAAAATAGTGGTACAGGTAAGCGACCATCATGCGCCATGGGTGTTTTGTTACGGCGTCGCCACCGGGTTGCGGGATGTACTCGAAATGAGCAAAACGTTCAAAGTCAACTAAATCGCCATACAAAAATTCACCACCCCAAATATTTCCATCCGTGCCCAGTCCGGTTCCATCTAAACAGATGCCCAGTACTTTTTCATTCAGGTCATGCTCGGCCATGCAAGAAGCCATGTGGGCATGGTGGTGTTGTACTTGCAAATACGGTAATCCTGTTTGTAGGGCGTATTTTGTTGAAAGGTAATCGGGATGTAAGTCAGTAACCACCTGCTGAGGAGTAAACCTAAACAGTTGGTTATAGCGCCCGATGGATTCCTGGTAAAAATCAAGTGTTTCAGCATTTTTAAGGTCGCCAATGTGTTGACTCATAATCACCTGATTTCCTTTTCCTACGGCGAAACAATTCACCAACTCAGCACCTGTGGCAAAAATACCTTCCGTGTTTAGCCGGGTAGTAATAGGAGAGGGGGCATAACCGCGAGAGCGTCGGATCAGGCGCGGTTTGTTATTCACCACCAGGGCTACGCTGTCGTCTACCCTGTTGTAGATGTCTCTGTTGTAGGATATTACGC
>JGI10211J34971_10003795_pt1 | contig 12051 bp, 12 predicted proteins | sample Etolagsediment_FD_34971 | JGI IMG/M metagenome (IMG submission 34971) | reverse complement strand
GTGATGATATAACACTAGATCAATTTAAAAGTTTAGGTGAAGTCGTAAGCTATGATGTTACAAAAACAAAAACCTTAGAAAGAGTACAGGGTGCTGATATTATTGTAACAAATAAAGTAGTTATTGATAAAAACATTATGGACAATAGTGATATAAAACTTATTTGTATAGCAGCAACAGGAATGAATAATGTTGATTTAGAATATGCAAAACAAAAAGGGATTATAGTAAAGAATGTAGTAGGATACTCAACATCAAGCGTAGCACAACTCACATTATCATACGTACTACAGTTTGTACAAAAAATCAACTATTATGACAACTATGTAAAATCAGGTGGATGGCAAAACAGTGATATATTTACAAATCATGATAAACCATTTTATGAACTTGATGGCAAAAAATGGGGAGTTATAGGGCTTGGGAGCATTGGAGAAAAGGTTGCAGATATCGCTTCTACTATGGGATGTAACATACAATACTACTCAACTAGTGGAAAAAACAATAATACAAAATATAACCAAGTATCTCTAGAAGAACTAATTAAAACCTCTGATATTGTATCTTTACATTGTGCAATGAATGAAAAAACAAATAACCTTATCAACAAAACAAATATTCCATCTTTTAAAAATGGTACTATTCTTTTAAATTTAGGGCGTGGTGGTTTAGTAAATGAACAAGATATAAGTGATGCTATAAATAATGAACAAGATATATTCTTTGCAACAGATGTAGCTACAGTAGAACCTATAGATGCAGATTCTCCACTTTTAAAGATAAACAATAAAAAAAGAATCCTTATAACTCCACATATAGCATGGGCTTCAAAAGAAGCAAGAGCTAGACTTTTAGATGGGATAGAAAAAAACATAAGAGAATTTTTAAACTAAAATTCTTTTCTCTTTCTTCCCAAATATACCATAAAATAAACCCTAATTATAATTTGTTCTATAAAACATAAAATTTGTTGTGCTATAATACATATAACTTTACATATAGGAATTTGCATATGGGACTATTACTTTATAAATCAAACGAGATGTTTTCAGCTACAGAGCTTATAAGAAAGAGTAAGACTATCTTTGATAAGGTACTTAATAAGGAGATAGAAAAAGCTATTATTCTTCGAGATGGGAAACCTAGTTTTTTACTAATGGAATTTGAAAAATATGAAAAAATCATGGCAGAATTCGAAGAATTAAAAGAGTTTGTAGCAACACAAAAAGAGAAACAACCTAAAAAAATAAAAGTAAAAGAAAAGAAAAAAAATAAAGAAGTTGAAAAAGTTGAAGAAAAGATTATTTCACGAACACCTAGTATAGAAAAAACTGAACCTGAACAATTAATAGAAAATATAAATCAATCACAAAAAGAACCTATGGTAGAAAGTGAACCTGAAAAAGAGATTGAAGAGCTAAGTGAAGAGGAAGAGATTAACAATGCTTTTCAAAGTATTGAAAATATGAACTTCGATGATGAAATGAAAAAAGAGGCACAAGATAAAATTCGAACAAAGATTTTACAAGCAAGAAGAGAAAGAGCTGAGCTTTTAGCCTCACAGGAACAGGAAATGCAAAAAGAAGAAGAGCAAGAGCAACAACTTAGACTTCAAATTGAAGAAGAAAAAGTAAAAAAAGAGAGAGAATTAAAAGAATTTTGGGATTAAAATATGATTGATGTACTTATAATTGGTAGCGGAGGTGCTGGACTTAGTGCTGCATTAATGGCAAAACAAAAGGGAAGTGAAGTTTTAGTTCTATCAAAAACTTATCCTACCCAATCACAAACAGCTCAGGCACAAGGTGGTATAAATGCTGTTTTAAAAAAAGAAAATAATACAGATAAGGTAGAATACCACATAAATGACACTTTAAAATCGGCTCATAAATTAGGGGATATTAATACTATCGAATATCTGTGTAAAAATGCACATAACACTATAAAATGGCTTGATGATATTGGTGTTCCTTTTAGTAGAGATACAAACAACAATATTGCACAAAGAAAACTAGGTGGAGCATCCAATAGTAGAGCATGTTATAGTAGTGATTATACTGGATTAAAAATATTGCATACACTTTATGATACTTCTCTTAAAGAAAATATAGAGTTCTTACATGAAAAAATGTTACTTAGTTTCATTGTTGAAAATAAAACAATAAAAGGGATAACTTATTTAGATATCCAAACAGCACAAGTGAAACAACTTCTAGCCAAAACAGTTATTGTGGCAAGTGGAGGTTATGGAGCAATTTATGATGGCTTTACAACAAATTCAAATGCAACAACAGGAGATGCCATAGCTGCTGCTTTAAAAGTAGGCTGTGAAATTTCAAATATGGAATATGTACAGTTTCACCCTACAACTTTAAAAAAGAACTCTATTTTATTGAGTGAAAGTGCAAGAGGAGAAGGTGGTTACCTCGTAACAAAAGATGAAAAACGATTTGTAGATGAATTAGCACCAAGAGATGTAGTTGCCCGTGCTATAGATGAAAAACTACAACATGGAGAAGAGGTATATTTAGACTTACGACACTTAGGACTTGAAAAAATAAAAGAGGTTATGCCTCAAGAGTATAATCTTGCTTTAGAGTTTTCAGGCTTGAAACTTGATACAGACTTAATCTCAATACAGCCATCTGCTCACTACACAATGGGTGGAATAAAAACAAATCTTAATGGGGAAACAAATATACAAAATCTATATGCAGTGGGAGAATGTTCATCAAATGGTGTTCATGGGGCAAATAGACTAGGAGGAAATTCTTTACTTGAAATTATCACTTTTGGAAAATTAGTTGGGGAAAATGCTAGTAAAAAAGCTGTCGAAACGATTCAAAAGAATTCATCTTTAGATACACTCAATCAAGATATAAAATATATTGATGAGATATTTAATCTTCCAAATCAAATGAATTTTTACAGTTTCAAAAAAGAGATGGGTGAACTTTTTTATAAAAATGTTGGTCTTTTTAGGGAAGAAAAAAGCTTACTTGAAGTGTTACATCAAATCACTATTTGGGAAAATGATTTTTCAAAACTTGGAATAACAGATAAAGAAAAAACTTATAATACTAATCTCAAAGAGTTTCTAGAGTTTTCAAATATGTTGTATCTTTCAAAAGCTATTGTTCTTTCAGCTTTACAAAGAAAAGAGAGTCGTGGAGCACATTACAGAATAGATTATCTTAGCCAAAATAGTGATTTTGAAAAAGAGACAATTATTTACAACAATCAAAATGAGTTTAAAGTGGAGATAAGATGATGATAAAAGTAACTATCTGTAATAAAGAATATCGTTTAGAAAATGAAGATAATTTACTAAAAATTTTACATCTAATCAAAACTACAAAAAATCAAAGTTTATCTTATAGAAGTGGTTGTAGAAGTGGTGTGTGTGGAAGTTGTGCATTACGAGTAAATGGAGTTGAAAAACTTGCTTGTAAAACAGTTCTTAAAGATGGTGATGTTATAGAACCTTTAAAAAACTCCATTGTAATCAAAGATTTAATAGTTGATTTATCAACACAACAAAAATGTTTGCAAACTGCAAAAGCGCAACTTGAAGAAAAAGCTGATGCTGTTATCACTCCAATTGATGAAAAGAATATTGATTTACAAAGTAATTGTATTTTATGTAATAGTTGTTATAGTTCTTGTCCTGTTTATGAAGTAAATCCTGAATTTATAGGTCCATTTGCACTCACAAGAACTTATAGATATATTAATGATAAAAAAGAAAAAAACACTCAAACAAAAATAAAGACAGTGCAAACAAATGGTATTTGGGATTGTACTTTATGTGGAAACTGTAATATGGTCTGCCCTGAACATATAGATATTAAAAATGATATTATGATGTTACGAAATAAGTCAGTGCAAGCTGGCTTTAGTGATCCAAATATGGCAAGTTTTGATGGAGATTTTGATACTGGTTTAGATTTTGGATTTAATCCAAATGGCTTTTAACAGCTTTTTTCAACTTGCTCTTGGATAGATAGGATTACTTACTGTAATAAGTTCTTCTATCTCTTCTATAGTGATGTTTTTGTAATCAATTTTATCAATAACATCTAATATATTTGCCAACTCTAAAGTTTTTCTGGTAATAAGGTTTGCAGATTCAATATCTTCATCTGCTGAAGTTTCAATACCCATCTCTTTTTTATAGCTACAAGTACTTGATAAAGTAGATATGATATTTAATGGTTGTTTCCAATGATGAGATATCTGTTTAATAACTCCTAATAAAAACTCTTCTCTTTCCTCTTTTATTTTTAAAAGTTTTAAATTATTTGCATCTATTTTATTTTGAATATTTTTTGAGGAAGAGATAATCTCTTGAAATAATCTGTCAAATTTTACTAAAGGTTTAAATATAATTTTAGAGATACCTAAGTTGATAATCTTTTCTACTGTTGAGATGTTTTTTTGAGCGGTTATGACTATAATTGACTGTTCTTCATCCAAGGAATATATCTCTTCACAAAATTTTATAGCATCTCCGTTGGAGATATCTATATCTATTACTAAAATATCTGGTTTAAACTTTTTATAAACTTTAGAACCATTTTCTATCTCATTTTCAAGATATAGTTTTTTCACTTTATTCTCTAAGATTTGTTTTGCTTTTGACACTAATTTATTCTCATTTTCTATATAAAGAACTGTAAAGTTTTTTAAAAGTTCCATGCAGTAAATCCTATTTATTTAGACTTAAAAAATTATATCATATAAAATTGTTTTTCAATATTAAACTAATGTTTAAAGTAAGTAATCTATTTAGTATGGTAGAATACGCAATATTTATAACAAAAGGGTAACAATGGCTATTACAAGATTTGCTCCTAGTCCAACGGGATATCTACATATTGGGGGTTTACGAACAGCACTATATAGTTATTTATGGGCTAAAAAGACTCAAGGTGAATTTAAACTTAGAATTGAAGATACAGATAATGCAAGAAATAATGAAGATGCAGTACGAGCTATATTAGAGGCATTTGAATGGGTAGGAATGCCTAGTGACTGTGAAATAGAGTATCAATCAAAAAGATTTGATATTTATAAAAAATATATTGATGAGCTTTTAGACAATGGTAAAGCATATAAGTGTTATATGAGTCGTGAAGAGTTAGATGCTTTACGGGCAAAACAAGAAGCAGCAAAAGAGACTCCCAGATATGATGGAACATGGCGACCAGAAGAGGGAAAAACTTTACCAGTAATTCCTGAGGGAATTGAACCAGTTATTAGAATAAAAGCTCCACAAGAGGGAACTATAGAATTTGTTGATGGTGTAAAGGGTGATATGAAATTTGAGGCAAATCAAGTTGATGATTTTGTAATTGCAAGATCAAATGGTGCACCTACTTATAACTTTGTTGTTGCTATTGATGATGCTTTGATGAGTATGACAGATGTATTAAGAGGTGATGATCACCTTTCAAATACACCAAAACAAATTGTCATTTATAATGCTCTTGGATTTAATATACCAAAATTTTTCCACATCCCTATGATAAATAACCCATCTGGGAAAAAACTCTCAAAAAGAGATGGAGCGATGGATGTTATGGAGTATAAAAGGTTAGGATTTCTTCCTGAAGCACTTTTAAACTTTCTTGTAAGACTTGGTTGGTCAAATGGAGATCAAGAGATATTTAGTATGGATGAGATGCTTGAACTTTTTGATCCAAACAATATCAATAAATCAGCTTCAGCATACAATGAAGAGAAACTTCTATGGCTTAATGCTCATTATATAAAAAATGTAACAAATGAAAGACTAGCAAATGATTTAAAATTTCATGAATGTGAAATTCATGGTCATGATAAAAAAGAGATGATACTTGACCTTTGTAAAGAGAGAGCCAATACACTTGTGGAGTTAAAAGATGCTATATCAAATATACTTGATATTCCAACTTCTTACGAAAATAAAGGAGTAAAGAAATTTATCAAAGAAGATACTGTAGCTATGTTAAATGCTTACTGTAAGCTACTTGAAGAGAATAAAGAACTTCATACACCTGTTGATATTGAAGCTATCACAAAACCTTTTATAGAAGAGAACAGTCTAAAATTTCCTCAACTTTTCCAACCTATTAGAATCTCTCTAACAGGTGGAACAAATGCACCATCAGTATATGATATTATAGCTATTTTAGGTATTTCTGAAACAGTTAGTAGAATCAATAATGCAATAGAAGCAAATTTTGGAAGAGCAGAATAGATGATAAAAATATGGCATAACTCAAGATGTGGGAAAAGTAGAGATTCAAAAAACCTTCTAGATGAAAAAAAATGTGAATATGAGATATTTGAGTATTTAAAACAACCAATAACCCAAGAGATGATTAAAGATTTAATCAAAAAACTTGAAATATCAAATATAAGAGAGATGATGAGGCCTAAAGAGGTTGAATATAAAAATTTAGATTTAGATAATGAAAATAAAACAGACAATGAGCTTATAAAAGCTATGGTTGAGTTTCCTAAAATAATTGAACGACCTATTATTATAAAAAATGATAAGGCTATTATAGGAAGACCTATAGAAAAAGTTATTACATTTTTGGCAAAATAAGATATGTCTAAAAAATATTTTTTAAAGAATATCTCAAACTATGCTATGGTTGGTGGACTTGGAGCTATTTTAATAACAAATTTTACAGGCTGTGAAGACAAAAACGCCAATGGACAAAATTCTCAAAGTGGAACATTAAGTGAAGCAAGTCAAAAACAAGGCGCCTTTGTAATAATTGAAAAAGACTTACAAGGTGGTTACAAAATTGTTGATGAGTTTCCAAGTACAAGTACAACAATTGTTTTAAGAGAAGATGGAAAAGAGAGAATTCTTTCAAAACAAGAGATAGAGGCACTTGTAGCACAAGAAGCTAAAAAAGTTGATAATGGGACTTCAAATCTTACAAATCCAAGTGGTATGGGTGGGATGAGTTTAGGGGAAACTTTATTAGCAAGTGCTGCTGGGGCGATAATAGGTAGTTATATTGGTGGAAAACTTTTTAATAACCAAAACTATCAAAGCCAAAGAAGAACTAGCTACAAATCACCCTCAACTTATTCTAAAAGTGTTGATAGTTTTAATAAAGCTAAGACTGCATCTTCTTCAAAAACGACAAGTAGTAAAAAAAGTGGTTTTTTTAGTGGAAGTAAAAAGAGTAGTTCCAGAAGTATTTTTGGAGGTTAATATTTAACCTCTCTACTTTTTGCTTTATTTTTTAAGCAACTAATCCAATAACATTACAAATCTTTTTGTATTTTTTTTCACCAAGTGTACTTTTTGCCATATCTTTAGTTGTTTCACAAATATTACAGCTACATTTTTTTGGCATAGCATTTAATAGATTTTCCATTTTATTTGCAGGTTTAAACATTTCATTTTTTGTATTTATCATAATCAATCCTTTTTTCTTTTTATATAGTGTTATTATAAAATGCAATAGTGAAGATTTGGTGAAGATTTAGTGAAGATTTAAAATTTTACTATATAATAGTATAAAATAAAAAAGAAGAACATGATGTCACTGAAAAATAATTTGAAAATAAAGGTTTCTTTAATAACATTTATCATTGGGTCATTGTTTATTATTTTATACACAGTCATTGACCACTCTATTTTTAAAAGACAAATATCGCAAATAACTATTAACAATGAATTAAAAAAGATATACGAAAGAGAGAATTACTTTTTAGATACACTTTCTTTTGCAAAAGATACTATCATGGCAATTAGAACAAATAAACTTTTTGAACAGTATATAAATAGTCCTGACAATGCTAAAGAGAACCTTACTTATCTTTTTGAAAACACCATCAAGTCTGATAAACAAATTATGCAAATTAGGTTCATAGATAGAAATGGTCTAGAACAGATTAGGATTGACAGAGACAAAGATAATAAAAATAATATCTTACATATACAACACCATCAAGACAAGTCGTCTCGTGATTACTTTCAAAATAATAAAAATAGTTTAGAATCTGTCGTCTTTTCTAATTTAGATTTAAACATTGAAAATGGAAAAATAGAAATCCCTTTTAATCCTACTTATAGAGTTATACTGCCAATAAAGAATCAAGATAATTTTACAGGGATGATTATAATTAACTACTTTGCTGAAGAATTTTTACTAAAACTTTTCAATGCGCCTTTATATGACTCTATTCTTATTGATTCCGATGGATATATTCTCTATCATTATAAAAATGAAAAAAGATGGAGTAAATTTATTGAAAAACCTTTTAAAATAGAAAATAAATATATGCAAATCTTAGACACAAATACAGATTTTTATCAAAATGATAACTTTATTTTAAAAAAACTTAATTTGCCGTTGGCAAATCAACTCTATATGATACTTACAATAAATGAAAAAAATAAACAAGCTGAACATGCAATTTACAAACAACGAGCTGTAGTTGTGCTATCTGTTTTTATATTTTTAATGTTTCTTTTAAGTATTGTACTTTATTTTATATTACAAAGAATCGAAAAAAGAGAAAAAGAAATTTTAGAATTAAATAAACTCAAAAAAGAGCAAGAAACTATTTTAAAACAAAAATCCAAAATGGCATCAATGGGCGATATGATAGCAGATATAGCACATCAATGGCGACAGCCACTTTCTATTCTTTCCTTGAATACAACAAATTTAGAACTAAAACTAAAAAGAGATAAAGCAGATAAAGAATTTCTTGAAAACTATATAGTAAAAGTAAATAAGACTATAAAAAACATGGATCAAACTATAAAAGACTTTAGTGAATTTTTTAAACCAAATAAACCAAAAGTAGAATTTGAACTCAATAGTCTTATTGAAGAAGCCCAATATTTACTAAAGGATTTATTTATAAAAAAACAGATAATAATTAATTTTGAACCTAAAAATGAATATAACTATTCAGGGTATAAAAATGAATTATTACAAGTTATTTTAAATATACTCAACAATTCAAAAGATGCTATTGTAAATAATGCTATTAAAAATGGCATAGTATCTATTAAAATAAAAGATGATGATGATATTTATATTATATACATACAAGACAATGGTGGTGGTATCCCTCCAGAAATTGAAAATAGAATTTTTGAACCATACTACACTACAAAATTTAAAAATCAAGGTACGGGAATAGGTCTATATATGTGTAAAACTATTATTGAAGAATCGTTAAAAGGTAGTTTGTCTCTTAAAAATTATAAAGATGGTACTCAATGTATCATAACTTTACCAAAGGTATAAAATGCAATTAGAAAATATAAAAGTATTATATGCAGATGATGAACCAGAGATAAGAGAGATTATGAAAAGTATCTTGGGAGATGAAGTAAAAGAACTATACATAGCTAGAGATGGAGAGGAAGCATACGAAATATATAAAAATAAAAAACCAGACATTATGCTTCTGGATATTAACATGCCAAAGTGTAATGGCCTGCAGTTTGCAAAAAAAGTGAGACAAACTGATCATTCAACGAGAATTATTATGATTACAGCCTATTCAGATACAAAGAACCTTCTCAGTGCTGCAGAATTAAAACTAACAAAATATCTTGTAAAGCCTTTTTCAACAGAAGAACTTATTAACTCATTGACTTTAGCTTTAGAAGAAAGTCTCAATTTTAAAGTTACTAATAAAAAAAATATTCATCTCAAAGATAACTTTATTTGGGATAGAGAAGCACAAATACTTTTAGATAATACAAATGAGATTAATCTCACACCAAAAGAGAGAAAAATACTTTCTATATTGTTTTCAAATCTCAATAGTACAATCACTTACGATACTTTACTTATTGAAGTATGGGATGATTTTGAAAACTATAGTATAGATACGCTCAAAACTATGATGAAAAATATACGAAGAAAACTTCCAAAAGATACAATCACAAATGTATATGCAACTGGATATAAGGTAATAGCATGAAACTACAAAAATTAAAACCACTTACTAATCAATACTTAGAGTCTATAGGCTTTGGTTGGCATACAGACTTAGATAATACAACTTATATCTCAAATGAATTTATTGTGCTTAATGAAACAGAAGCTGAAGCTTATTATGATGCTACAAATGAACTTTATGAGATGTTTGGTACTGCAGCACAATATGTTGTAGACAACAATCTATTTCATGAACTGAATATACCTTTTAACCTTGTTGAGATTATCAAAAAGTCTTGGAATGATGATGTACATTGGCATCTTTATGGAAGATTTGATTTAGCAGGTGGTATTGATGAACAGCCTATAAAACTTATTGAGTTTAACGCAGATACTCCTACAGCTCTTTTTGAAACAGCGATAATCCAATGGGCCATATTAAAATTTAATGGCTATGATGAAACAAAACAGTTTAACTCTTTATATGAAGCTATTGCTGATAATTTTAAAAGAATTATTACTCTTGATAGCGATATAGAAGATTTTTCTAAACATTATGAAAAACTCAATTGGAAAATTTTATTTTCAAGTATTGCTGGAAGTTTAGAAGAGGAATATACCACAAAACTATTACAACATATTGCAAGTGAAGTTGGATTTCAAACAGAGTTCGCTTATGTAGAAGATGTAGAATTTAGTGATGAGGGTATTTCAATAGATGACAATCTTTATGAATTTTGGTTTAAGCTTGTTCCATGGGAAGAGATAGGGATACAAGAGGGTGAACTTGCTGTTATTTTAACTGAACTTATTGAAAACAAAAAAGCAATTATATTAAACCCTGCATATACTTTATTATTTCAAAGTAAAGGGATGATGAAAATACTTTGGGATCTCTTTCCAAATCATCCACTTTTACTAGAGACATCATTTGAACCACTAGAAAATAAAAAACAAGTTGAAAAAATGTGTTTTGGACGAGAGGGTGCAAATGTTGCTATAGTTAATGATGACAACTCTCTTGAGCTAAAAACAGAGGGTGAATATGAAAACTTTAAACCTATCTATCAAGAGTATGTTGAGTTTCCAAAAGACAGTGAGGGGAACTACTACCAAGCTGGAGTATTTCACTCTTATGAAGCGTGTGGATTAGGCTTTAGAAAAGGTGGAAAAATCTTAGATAATAGTTCTAAATTTGTAGGGCATATTGTAGAATAGTTTCTTTTCTATCCTAAAATATGTTTCTCTTTCTCGCTCCCAAGCTCCAGCTTGGGAGTGTATATAACAATCAAAAAAACCTCTCAACCTCAATCAAACCTTTTATTTCCTCATAATCCCTTGCACTACTATATCTCCAATATTTTGCATCATCTATATATCCTCTTTTAACTGGATTATTATGGATATAATTAATTCTATCAATCATCATTTTATCATCTTTAATAAGTTTTGGTTGAATCCCCTCTTGCCAAAGCTGATAAGTAGTCTCTTTTTTGTGTGCCTTTTTATAAAAGGCCAATTGATCCAATATAGTTGTTGCATTTGATTGTTGAAGTAGTTTTAAAAGATTTTTTGCGGTAAAGGATTTAAACTTTGACATAGTTTTACCAATATCATCGCTACTTACTACCATATGAAGATGATTTTCAAGTATAACATAAGCATATATTTTAAGGTTATCACTTTGTTGTAAGTATCTTAATGAATCAAATATAATATCTGTACTCTCAACTCTTGTAAATATAGGAATCCAATGAAGTACTGTACAGGTTATAAAATGTGGATGTGTCGGTTCATATATTTTATATCTGCTTCTTCCCATAGTTTTCCTTTATGGACATAGTAGCAAATATTTTTTATAAAACCTTGTTTCATTGCATATTGCAATCTTTCTTATAAATTATCTAGTTACAAAGCTCCACCTTGGGAATTCATATTTTCCTTTCTCGCTCCCAAGCTCCAGCTTGGGAGTGTATATTTGAGTTTACCGTTTTATTAGTGTTTGGTTGGTATGATTTACTTTTCGTATGCATTCCCAACTATAAGTTGGGAACGAGGGAAAGACTTGTTCTATAGTGAGTTTTTTATTTGTAAATCGTTATAGTTTGTTTATGATTATTTGATGAATAAAAGG
>JGI10211J34971_10003794_pt1 | contig 12052 bp, 13 predicted proteins | sample Etolagsediment_FD_34971 | JGI IMG/M metagenome (IMG submission 34971) | reverse complement strand
CCGCCACAAACGTATACATCTGGGCAAATACGGTAGTGCTGTCATTCAGCGACAGATATGCCGTGTCGTCAGCAACAGTGGAGTCGAACCTGTACCACGTCGCAGACACCCTGTAGCGGCGATTATCGACCAGCGTCGCATCCACGGTCGTCATCTGGTTGGTTCCAGTGGTGAATGATGAACGGTCTGACGTTTCCTTTGTCTGCGCCACGTAACCCCACGGCAGATTCCACGGAGGGTTCCACGTTGTTGTGGCCGTTGTGTACGAAAGAAGGGCGTCTAGTGCTTTGTCATACACAACCATCCCCTCCACTGGCGAGCCGGGATAGTCGCTGCTCGAGTCGCAGGCGATCACAGCCTGCTTCATCAAGTAATCATTGACCTCTGACGCCGTGAGGACGTTGCCCGCAACGAAGGTCTGGAACTGTGCTGCCATTGGAAACTCCCTTAGAAGGCTGCGAGTGTGCCGGTATCGAGTACACCGAGTGCGATGTCATCGAGCGTGAATGTGCCGAACGCATCGGGCGCCTGGGTCGTGGAAATAGACCAGCGCCAGGTAAAGGGTCTGATGTCCATCCGCAGGCCGCGCACCAGCCCGTCGATGGTCACCGACCGACCGTCTGTCGTCTCAAACGTGGATGACACCCGACGCAGCATGTCAAGTTCCAACAGATCCGACCAGTCAGCCTGTTCGGTGTCTTGCGCGCAGGTGACGTGGATGTTTTCCACACGGCGTTGCAGGTTGCGATACTGGCTGAGGATGTGGCCGGCCGACTCGGCCACCAGGTAGTCGGTGTCCACGATCAGGTCAGTGCGGCTGTAGGTGCGGGTGCCGTAGAGGGCGGCGGAAGTCTCATCGGTGACACCCTGGACGGTGCCTCCGGCCCGTCCCAGCTTGACTGTGTTGTATACCTGGTCGGCGTCGGTGGACACCTCGAGCGAATCGACGGGCACCCCGCCGTCCGCGAACCACATTCCGGCGGTGCGAGGGAATCTGGACTTGGTCGCATAGGTAACCCAGCCATCACGGTTGACGAACAGGTAGCCGTTCGCACTGTCGGCGGCAAGAAGCATCTCTGTCCATGCCGGTTGCGCCAGTTCGGTGGAGATGAACTCCTCAGCGCCGTCGGTGTCGAGGTTGCGCCACTGGGAGGGCCAGCCGATGTTGTCGAGCACCCGGTCAATGCGTTCGCCAGCGTTGTCGTTGTCGCCCTGCACCGGGGAGGCCAACTTGTTCGCGGCAGCGAACTCGGCGATGGCGTCGACGACGGTGACCTCGGCCACGGAGTCAATGGCCCGCCCTGGATAGGTGACCTTCCACGACTCGACCTTGCCAACGAACAAGGTGATGGAAGCACCCCCGAGCACGGCCGAGACGACCACGACCAGCCCCGGCCGCAGTTGCGACACTCCTGCCGAAACCCAGGTGCCAGACAGGTTGAGTGGGTCGAAGTCGCCGTCACGGTTGTCGAGCGCGAACGAGCACATGCCCGTCTCGGCACGGAAGTACGGTCCCCGGTTCCGGGTGCCGCCACGGTTGATGACGATGCCACTTTGCAGTCGCACCGAGTCGGTGATGTCGGACAGTTCGTAGCCGAGCACGTCACCGAGGGTGCCGCCGGTGTCGAGTTTGCCGAGCGTGGCGTCGTCCAGCACGAAGTTGGTGGTGCCAACCGATGTGCCGATCTCGACCTTGACGGTTGGCAGGGTGGCGGCCATCAGTTCCGCCAGCCGGCCCCGTTGAACCGCTCATAGGAGCGGATGGCGTCGACGACCTCTCGGCCGACCTCTGCGCCGTCGGTGCCCATGCCGGCGTTCACGGTGACGTTGTAGGTGTTGCCGACGGTCGTGGGGCGGGTGGCGGTTGCGGCGGGTGCGGCGGGTGTGGTGGTGGCCACTGTGGCCGACAGCGACGGGGCGACGTTCGACATCATCGACTCGATGTCCCGCATCCCTTGGGCAAGTCCGACGCCAAGCCCGTCCATAATGGCGTTGCCCGCTGGGACGAGCAGTTTGGCGTCGTAGTCAAGCGGCCCCTTGATACTGGCAATGGTGCCGGCGATGCCGGACACAAATGACTTGACCGCCGCCCAAGCAGATCTCAGGCCGCTAAGCAGTCCGTTCATAATCGACCGGCCGGCGTTGACAAGAATGCCGCCAATATTGCCGAGGGCGCCGAGGATCATGCCTGGTAGCCGTCGGACATAGCCGACGATCTCCCCGATCTTGCCGGCCGTGACGCCGTAGACCAGGTTCCAGACGTTGCGCCATGCGCCGCTGAGCAGTGCGCCGGCGACGTTGAACAATGCGCGAATGAAGGCAAGTCCAGTCTCGACCTTGCCGCGAATCAGGTTCCATGCAAAGGAGACAACAGCGACAGTGCTCGACCAGATGACACTCCAGATGGCGAGAGTGCCCCGCAAGAATGCGTCAATGAACGGGCGTAGAAAGTTGAGGACGTTCTCGATCTTGCTCTGGATGATCGCCCACTTGGGCAGAACCTCGTTCACCATGAACCGGTGGCCGGCCACGATGAGCCCAATCACTTCTTCGGTGATCGGCCAGACGTTCTCTTTCCACCATCCGATGAAGGCGGCGACCTTATCCCAGATCCAGTCCCAAGCGGTGCGGATCTTGCCGGCCGCGTCCTTGAGCATCGGCCATGCTTCGTCACGAATCCATTCCCACGCGTCGACCAGCTTTGGCCATATGGTGTCGGTGAAGTAATCGATGGCTTGCGGGATCTTCTCCTGGAACCAGTCGATAACATCATCGACCCACCGGCGGAACCCGTCGTTGTTGTTGTAGAGCCACCAGATGGCTGCGCCGAGCGCGACAAGGGCGGCGATCACGAGCCCGACCGGCGAGGCAATGAAGCTGATGGCGGTGGCGAGCACGCCCAGGATGTAGATCAGCGGCCCCAGGGCTGCGACCACCACGGCAGCGATCACGATGATCCGCTGCATGTTCGGATCAAGTTCCTTGAACTTGTCGACCAGATTCGTGATCCACTGGACGGCTTGGGTCACATACGGCAGCAGCACGTTGCCCAGTTCGGTGGCGGCGTCCTTGAGGCTGGCCGTCATGGTCCGCTGGGCGTTGGTGGCGCCCTCGGCGTTGCGGGCGTAGTCGCCCTGCACCAGCCCGGTTTCCTCCATGATGATGCCGAGCGTGGCCAACTGTTTCTGCTGCGCCGTCAGCGTCCCGGTGACCTCCTCGCCGGTGTCCTTGAATATCTTGGCCTTGAGGGTCTGGTCGTTAATTATGACGCCGTAACGCTTCAGTGGCTCGAACTCACCAGTGAGCGCCGAGTTGATCGCCTGCACCGCTTCGGCGGTGGTGCCACCGAAGAACGATGCAAAGTCACCGCCGAGCTGAACAAGGGTCTGTGACCAGTTGGCCGCCTCCTGCTCGGTCATGTTGCCGATGGAGCGCAGGCGGATGCCGACCTGGTTGGCCCACTCCTGGGCCTCACCCTTGGACAGTCCGAAGTTCTTGGCGGCGTTGTCGGCCCACTTGTCCATCTGTTTGGACATGGACCCAAACACCTGCTCGGAGGCCGCCTGGGCGTCCTCGAGCTCGCCGGCCCACTTCACACCGAGGCCAAGGGCGCCCACGATGGGCAGGGTGAGCCCGAGGGTCATCGACTGGCCGACGCTGCGGAGTTTGGTGCCGACGGCCCTCATCTTGTTGGAAAAGGCAGCCAGCTTGCCTTCGGCCGCATTGAGCGCACCGCCGAGGGCGGTGGCGTCGCCCGTTATGTGTATCCGGACCTCGTTCTTTGCCACTTGCTACTCCTTGGGCTGAACGAGGAACGTCGACCCGATAGGCGGCAGTTTCGCCAGACGGTTGGTGTACTCGAGCAGTTCGCCGCGGGTCATGTCATCCACGTCGGCCGGCTGGATGCCGAACCAGTGCGACAGCTCTGGAAGGTGCCGCCTCAGTTGGCGGCGATTGCTTCCGGGCGGTCGGCCTCGGGGGTGTCGTCGTCGTCATCTTCACCCTCGACGTGCACGTCGACTTCGGATGCGATGCCCATGTGTTCGGCGACCTCGTCGAAGGTGATGTCGTCACCCTCGGAGCGGCGGGCCAGGTAGACCATCGCTGCGATGTGGAAGCCGGTGGCGCCGTCCTGTAGCTCTTCCATCACCTTGGTGAGCCGTAGCCCTCCGGACTGCTGGTAAAGGTCCAGCTCCATCTTGGCGGTGATGTTCGACAGGTCGAACCGGTAGGGCACTCCGTCCACTGTGATGGTCATCACGATGTCGGTGGCACCCGACCGGCGCAGGTCGCGTGGTGGCATGTTTCCTCCCGGTATTGCCTAGTCCCAGTCGAGTCCCAGTGACTCGGCCGCTGAGCGCATCTGGCGCTCGAACTCCTCGATGATGTCGGGGCGCCTCGATGCGATGATCGGGGCGATGACATACGGTCCCTCGCCGGCTTCCAGGTCCCACTGGTTGCCGACCCACTCGGGGAACTGCTTGTACTGCAACGCACCCATGAAGGCGCCAAGGCCGAACGGCACCGACGCCAGGTTGCGGATGGCGATGAGCGCAGCGTCGGTGTCACCCTTGCCGAGAATGGCCCTGGACGCCTTCACCTGCTGCGCGGTGCCCTGACCGCGGGACTCGCCCTCGACCATCTTGGCGACGCTCTTGTGAGCGCCCCTCAGTGCCTTGTTGGCACCCGTGGTGCCCATCCGACGCAACGCCGAACGCAGCTCACGGATGCCCTCGACACGGACGTAGGAGTCGACCATCAGGCGGCCGAGTCCTCCGAGGTGTAGGTGACGTCGATGGGTTCGTCGGAGAAGTTGTCGAGCACGAGGCCGCTGATGGACTGCATCAGCATGTCGGGTCCGGACACGTTCGCCGCCACGTTGGTGAAGTCAACCGCTGCGAGGGTGACCACGACGCCGGGGTACACGCCGGTCGTGATGGCCGTCGGGGCCTCGCAGGTGTAGACCACGGCGGCCTGGGTGCCGGCTGCCGTCTCGGCCACGAACCGGTTGTACTGGGTCAGGCTGTCCCAGTCGGCCTCGAACTCCACCGTTATCTCGGGGTAGTCCGAGCGGGGTGCCTGGTCGCGGCGTGTCTCAGCCCGCTGGTAGTGGCGATCGGTCTTGAGGTTGTTGTTGCCCGACAGGGTGAACGACGTGACCGGCACCGAGGTGCCGCCGATGGTGAGCGAGGCGCCCGCCCACGTCAGCGGTTCGGTGCTGGCGGCGTAGCTGGCCGTTGCCAGTGCCGTGCCGGTGGTGCCGTCCTCGGCGACGATCTCGCACGAGAACTTCAGGATTTCGTCCACGGAGCAGGTGAGCGACCACGAGTTGATCTGGCAGCCCTCGAAGGTCATCGCCTGGTCGGTTGAGCCGCACGGAGCGAGCGACCTGTTGACCTGTGCTGTGAACGACGGCGGGCAGGCGTCCGGGTCGATGGTCGCAACGTGCTGGTAGGCGCCGCCGGTGGGACCGGTGGTGGACACTGCGCCAAGGGCGTACTCCATCCAGACGCCGAAGCCCTTGGACAGCACCGGGATCTCGAGGGACCCGGCGTAGCCGAGGATTCCGGCGGCGTACTCGGTCGAGCCGGCCGCCTGCTTGCCGGACCGCATCGAGGGGACACGGGTGCGGAACGTCTCGGGCTGGATGTTCTCCGACAGGTAAGGCTCGAAGCGGTCCACCGTGACGGCGGTGCCGTATGTCGTCTCGGTCTTGTGGCCGAGTTGTGTTTCCAGTGGCATGACTTACTTCTCCTCGGCTTCGGGGCCGTCGGTGTCGGTGGACTTCTTCTCGGCTGGCTTGCCAACCTGCTGCCAGTTGTCGGCCTGCTCGAGCAGGCTGTCGGCGAGCGCCTTGGGCGCCTCGATGGTGCCGTCTCGTTCGACTGTCACCCACTTGCGGGGGGCGACCTCGATTTCCACGGCCGAATGTGGGCCGGTGTACTTGAGCTTCTGCACTTGATCTCCTGGGTCAGGACATGCGGACGTGTACGTCGACCTTGATTCGCATCGCAGCGCCGACACCTTCTGGATTCCACCAGCGATTCGGACCGTCGAACTCGCCGACCACGGCGGACACGACACCGTCGAGCGGCGTGCCGCCACTCTCGAGCTGCGGGGCGTCGGCAACCACGTCGTGAACGTGTTCGCCCATGCCCTCGACTGCTTCATCGACGTAGTCGAAGTCCTCGGCGCCGGGATCCCAGCCGATGCAAAGCACCTCGATGCTGAACCGGTCGTCGTACTGCTTGCGACCCGACTGCATGTGCGGGACCGACAGTTCACCCTCGATGTCGCCGACGATTATCAGCTCGCCCTGCTGTTCGTTGCGTGGGGCGCCCTTGATGACCGTGGTGCCGCCTCGGGTGTCGAGCAAGTCGCGCAACCGGTTGGCAGCAGCCACCCGTTGCAGCTTCGTGACCGCCGCCATCAGGCAAACCCAATGTCGGGCCAGCGGTAGGCGTTGAGTGCGGCGTCGAAGTCAGTCGAACCGGTGAAGCGGCGGGCATCCCAGTCGGCGGTCGAGTAGCGGACGGTGAGGCCGTCTGCGGTCTGTTCCCACAGTCTGTTGTTGGGTGCCTGCGACCCTCGGGACAACATTTCGGAGCGGATGGCCTGGCGGACCTCGCGGACCAGTTTGGCCGGCGGCCGGTCGTAGCCGTGCTCAAAGGTGACAACGATGGGTTCGCCGTGGTCGAAAGTGCCCGACTTGTGGTGGAGGATGTTGCCGTCCAGCAGCTCGAAGTTGGAGAGCGTCTGGGACACACCGTCGATGGTCAGGGCGGTGAGGCTGCGGACCTTGTTGGTTCGCATCACGATGGTGGAGGTGCCGTCGCCGATGCGGGACTCGGTGCCGAACGACGGCACGAACGCCACGTTGCAGGCCGTCTCGACGTGCTCCTCGATCTCGTCGCGGAACGACTGCACCAGGGCGTCCGGATACCGGGCGGCGTCGCTGAGTTGCGGTTCGGTGCGGAGCGACCCGAGGGTGACGTAGTGGCTGCCGACCACGTCGACGGTGAACACCTGGATGGTGGCCAACGAACTGACCGTGGCTGACACTGTGACGGTGAGACTGTCTATCTGGTCAAGATGGTCGCCGGCCGTCAGCGACACGTCGACGGCCTTGCCGACGACGGTGCCAGACGGTGCCGGACTGATCGTGGTGCCATCGGATGCCCGGACGGCTGCGACGGTCACCGACGAGGGTGTGTCGTCGAACAGGTCCGTGCGGACCGTGACGGCGGTTCCCTTCTGGACTCTCACGTCGGAACCTCCATCACACCAGCTCTGGTGTGCGCCACCAGAAGGCAGCAACGATCACCGCAAGCAGGAGCCACGGTGCGGGTATGAACATGGCGGCCGCCAGCGCCATGACGGGGCCGGCAGCGGTCTGGACGAGTCGCACCGTGTCGGTGGCGACCAGCAGTTGCAGGTGGGCGACCACCAGGGCGGCGATCACCTGGGGTGTCGGCTCGACGAGCGCCAGTAGGGTCAGCCCCCACGGGGCGACCATCAGCCACCCGTCGCGCCAGCGGCCGGCACGATGCTCGAACGCCGAGCGGATCGGATGGTCATGCACCCGCCGCAGCGACGGGTTCGCGGTCACCGGGTCGATGGCCGGCCGTCGCACGATGGCAGCGATGGCGGGCGCCACCAGTGCCACCAGCGGCCAGGGTGACCACACCCACAGGGCGAGCCACACCGGCTGGGTTTCCTTGACGCAGGCCGCCCATATGGCGACCACGATGGCAATGATCGGATAGCCGTTGGCCCAGAATCCGGCGGCGACCAGGGTGACCGCCATCGCTGGCAGGTCGACGCCCACCGGTCGGACCACAGCAGGCCCCAGGACGCCCGGCAGGGCTATCAGGAGCGCCGCTGTTGCCGCCGCGACCTGCCAGGTGGCACCCATGCCCCAGGCCCACCAGAAGGCGCCCACGGCGGCTGTGGGCCACGACAGGAGCCAGGCGTAAGACCAGAGCTGACCGTTGTCGCCGCAGATGGCCGGCAGCAGCCATCGCAGGTTGAACGGTCGGGCGACGGGTTCACCCCGGCCGGCGAGGATGTAGCGGCTGGCGTCGGGGCCGAGCTTCATTTCTTGTTGGCCCGACGTGCCGCCCGGTTGGGTTTCGGCAGGTCAAGCTCGACCGTGCCCGGCATGTCGGTGGGTTGGTCCGGTGCGTCCTGCTCGACACCCATCTGCTCGAGCGCCACCGACAGGATCTTCTCCTGCTGGTAGGTGGCCTCGGACACCCACAGTTCCTTGAGATGGTTGGTCTGAACGCCGGTGTGGACGTAGATCGGATGTCCCAGCCCGGCAGCCCGGACACAGAACGAGATGTCCTCACCGAGCGGCAGGCCGTCGCTGCCACGGATGCGGTCATACGGCTGGCCCCGGCGAGGATCTTCCTCGTACTGGGCGGCAATGCCCTCGAACACCGAACGGTGAATCACGATGCACGCCGAACCGGTGCCGGCCACCTGGATCAACTCGTTCGACGGGTAGTCCACCTTGCCGGTGAACCGCTTGTGACCGTCGGGGTGTTCGACCCAGTCGTAGATGGTGGGGCGAACAGCGCAGTGGTAGCCGCCCATCCCATCGAGCGCCAGTTCCTTCCATGCGAAGCAGAGCGCTCCCACAATGGGACGTTCGGTGGGATCGGCCGCCTTGAGCAGCTTGTGTAGGGCGTCGGCCGGAAACCCCATGTCGTCGTCCAGCCACCAGAGCCACTCGTCGTCGCTGGCGAGGAACTCGGTTGCGACCTCGTTGCGGGCGTCGGTGGGACCGGACGAGTTGGCCCGCATCGCCATGTAGCTGTTGAGGCGGCTGGCGCCGCTGCCCACGTCGTGCATGTATGCCCCGAGCAGGGACTGCATGAAGTTGTGGCCGACCTGGTTGCGGTGGAGGTATGCCACCGCCACGTCGTTACTTGGCATTGCGTTTGCGGGGAGCAGCAGCCGGCACACCACGGACCACCACGGGATCCTCGGTGAACAGGTCCGGTCGAGACTTCACGAACGGATCGGATGCGTGCCAGACCTCGCCACGATGCACGGCGACCTTCTGGCCGTCGAACACCGCAGAGACAGTCGCCCTTGCGTACTTCACTTCTGTTGTGCCCATTAGCATTTCCTCCCGTGTGGGGTGACCAAGGGCCGGCCGCCCCGAAGGACGACCGGCCCGGATCATCAGGTGTTGGTGAGCAGCCTGAACGCCGTGTCGTCCACGGAGTCCGAGCCGACCCGCTTGTAGGCGAACCAACCGCGCTGGCCGGTGGGCCTGTTTGCGGTCAGTCCGAACAGGTGCGGGACAAGTTCGACGCTCATGCCGACGCGGTCCACGATGTAGAACTTCCGGAAGTCACCGACGGCCAGCCAGTTGGCAGCGGTCGTTGCGGTGGTGCTGTCGGGGAAGTACGACGAGATGACCACGGGGCGGGACTTGAGCGCCTCGACCTCTGCGGTCAGGTCTACGGTGCTGTCCGCACCGTAGGTGGACCCGAACGCCGAGATGTCGTCGTTGATGTCCTCGGACATCACCCATGTGGCGTTGCCGCGAGCCCTGGCGGGCAGCGCCGACCACAGTGCGCGGATGTCGACAACACCGAGGGTGCCGGCCGTGGTGACCGAAACCTCTGCGTTGGTGTTGGCGTCGAGTGCCGTGATGATTCCCGTCGGCTGGTTGGTGCCGGTGCCGGTGGCGAACATCTCCGCCTCCAACTCGTCTGCACCTTCCGCCAGCAGGCGGGACATCTCGGTGGCGAAGCCGGGGTAATCGGCTCCGACCTCGATGCTGTAGGGGATGAACCCACGGGCCATGTGGGCCGGGATGGTGGGCTGCGCCAGGGTTGCGGTGTCATCGCTGACCTCCGCAGCCTCAGTGTCGAAGCTCCACGACACGCCAGCAGAGCTGACGCCCTTCCACTCGTCGTTCGTGATCGAGATCACGTTCGAAATCGACCGGAACGGGTTCGCGGACATCTGACCGGTCAAAATGATTGACGGGTCGATCAGAACCGGCACACCGAATCCGCCCGAGGTGTCGGTGCCGATGCTGGCGGCACGGAACTCTTCGAGGGCGCGGGCCTCGTCCGGGGTGAAGGACGGCACCGGCTGGGTGACGGCCTTCTGCCATGCGGAGCGGTACGCCTCGTTCTCGGTGAGAAGCAGCCGCTTCGAGATCAGGTCACCACGGCAGTCCGCACGGTTGGCACGCACGAGACGCTCGACATGGTCGAGCTGATCGGAACGGAGCCCGACCTCGTCCTTGCGTTCGATGGTCGCCAGTGCGGCGTCGCGGGCCTCTTGGGGAGACATGCGGGCCACGTCGACGGAATCGGCGTCAGGGGTGCGGTGCTGGTGGTGGAAGGTCTCCACCGGCTTGGTGGCGGCCACGGCACGACGGGCCTCAAGCCCCTCGAGCTCGCCGACACGCTGGATCACGGCTTCAATCTCCGCATCCAGGCTGTCGACCTTCTCGCGGGCCTCGATGAACGCCGCATCTTCCTCAGCGGTGAGGGCGGAACGCTCCTCGGCCACGGCTGCGTCGGTCACGGCCTCCATCTCGGCGATGGCGGCGGAACGCTGTTCGGTCAGTGCTGCGAGCTGTTCCCGCAGAACGTTCAGGTACTTCATTGCTTCCTCTTTCGAAGATCAGTAATGGCAGCCGCCACGGGGCGTGCCGCCTTCGTCTGTTTGGGGGTTTCGACTTCCGAGCCGCCGCCGGCGGGCTGTTCTGTCGGTGTGCTGTCGCTGCGGACGCCGTCCGGCAGCTTGGCGATCAGGTGCTCGACCACCTTGGGGCCGACCCGTTCGGCGAACCGGACGGCGAAGGTGGGGTCGAGAAGCATTTCGTGGAACTCGTCGGTGCGAGACCGCAGACCGGCCGTGGCCGCCGAGTAGGCCGGGAATGTCACCGGTCCGAACTCGTACAGCTCAACGCCGGTAATGGTGCGTTCCTCGAGCTTGTCGGGGTTGTCGGCGGTTGCCTTGTCGGGTGAGCGCCACCGCTCGGCGGACACCCGGAACCGGAACGACGCACCAAGCTGGCCAGCCTCCAGGGCGGGCCGCAGTTCGCTGACATAGTTGGTATCGAACAGGTCGACCTCGTAGTAGGCGCCCCGTTCGTCCTCGGCCATCACCCGCGGGTTGCCGAGCGGCTTGTTGCCGATCATCGGGTCATGCCCGTGGTCGTACAGCACCCGCACCGAGTCACTGCGACTGGTGAAGCTGTCCTCGAAGGCGCCGGGGGCGATGCGCTCGAGGAAGCGGCCCTCAAACGACGAGTTGATCTCAGTCCACTCGTTGAACACGGCGAAGTGGCCGAACAGCGTGTTGCCGTCCGCGCCGCCGTCGCCGTCCACTCGCAGCAGCGCCGCTTCGGGGGCGTGGAAGGCTCGCACCAGGTTGTCTGTCGGGTGGGTCATGTGCTGGAACCTCCGGACGGTGCCGGCAGTGGTGCCCCACCCGGCACGCCTGGATCGTCGTATTGGTCGTCGTCGAACGGCTTCTCGTCCTCGAGGCGTCGAACCTCGTTGACGGTGCGCCACTTGTTTCGCAGCGCCACCTCATGGGCTGCGTAGCGGGTAGACGTGTCGGCCCTGAGCAGGGCGTCACGGTTGAACTTCACGACCTGCGGTCCCGGCATCACGGCTCCCAGCGCTGTCTCGATGCGGACCAGGTAGCGGTCGAGCGAGTGCTTCAGGTAGCCGAGGTCGGCCTGGGCGACGTTCTGGTAGGTGATCGACTCGCCCGCCATCGCAGCGAAGATCATCGCTGGCGGAACACCGAAGCGGCGGGCCACCTTCACAGCCGCCATCCGCATCGACTCGATGAGTGCAGCCGACTCAGGGTCCGACTGGATCGGCTCATACTTCCAGCCGTTGCCGAACACTGCCGGCTCACGACTGCCAGATGTGGCCTTGAGCCACGCCTGCTTGAGCGCCTGCGCCTGCTCGGCGTCGATGTCCTGGTCGGTGTAGACCACCGCCGAGGGGTGCCCGCCGTCGGTGAAGAACCGGGAGCCGAACGACTGGACGGCCAGCGAGCC
>JGI10211J34971_10003793_pt1 | contig 12055 bp, 11 predicted proteins | sample Etolagsediment_FD_34971 | JGI IMG/M metagenome (IMG submission 34971) | reverse complement strand
CGTAGGGCGCCATTGCATCAATATCCGTATCATCAAAGAACTCAATATTGAATTTAACCAGTTCCACACGGACGATACTGGTTGCAATGGGCAACTGTCCCCGATATCCGGCGGCCAGCTTCTCTATAAAATCATTTCGGTGGCCATGCTTTAGCCCATGGGATATCATGGCTTCCTTGATCTCAGCATAACTGGTGGAACCGCCATCCATGATCGCACCCAGGACGATCTCACCCTGCTTCAGAACTGTGAAATTTATTTTTGCGTGGGGTAACTGTACGATCATTCGCTGAGGGCCTTTTTCACGATGGCGTTCAGATCACGTAATGCGGCTTCATATTTTTTCAGATAATCTGCATGCCCTTCCGAATAGTGGATAAATCCTCCGGATTGTGCGATCTCCTGATCTGAGAGCAGGGTCTTCTCCAGGATCCGATAGATACTTTCCAGGCCACTGCTGCGTTTGATGAGGAAGGATGCTGGGATATCCGACGGTATGTTTTCATCATTTGAGGGTGTATCGGAGCAGATGTAGTAAATAGGAAATTCAGGGATTCTGTTCCGCTTGATCATGGTGCTAAGCTCTGTGGACAAGTCTTCGAATCTGATGGTAGTAATTCCTGAATTGGCAATAACGATCCCCACATTACCAGTACCTATAAACCATCGAACATCATTGGAGCGCGCGACGTGATGAAAGGGAATATCCAATATTTCAGCCAAACTTCTTGTTGCTCGGCAGAGCTGTGAATCCCTGTCTATAAAGAGTATCGATTTCATATGGCTTTTATTATATACACCATAGCAATCCTATTCAAGCCCATAGTTTTACCCCCTCATTTCAAGCACATCCGCCCAAAACAAATGTTTTCAAGCAGCGGCGTTGAGATGCTGCGGATCGAATCGAGAGTCTGAAAGTCCAGCCTTTAAAGTCCAACTCAGAATGTCCAGCCTGATGGTTTGACAAGCCGGGCTTTCTCTCAATTCTAAAAACGATTAAGACAGCAAAACATTCCAAGTGAATGGGGTAGGATGCCTGATGACCCGATGTTATTGATTATTGGCTGAAAGCCAAACGCCTTTAAGCGATAGGTTCAAATCTGGCTTGAAAGAACCTCAAATATTCCGGTTCATAGCTGAATTTCAGACCGCTGATCTCACTACGACGCTCGTAGACATCAGCAATGGATTCTGCCACAACATCCATGTGAGCCTGGGTGTATACCCGGCGGGGAATGGTCAATCTGACCAATTCCAGAGCAGGACGATTGTGGTCTCCGGTTTCCTTATTCCTGCCTGCGGAAATGATCCCCCGCTCCATGGCCCTGACGCCGCTTTCAATATAGATTTCGGCGGCCAGTGTCTGCGCAGGAAAAACATCCTGGCTGAGATGGGGTAGGAATTTTTTGGCATCCAGGAAAACCCCATGGGTCCCAATTGGTTTCACAATAGGCACGCCATAGGACTGCAATTTTTCGCCGAGGTAAACTGTCTGACCCACCCTGGCTCGCATGTGAGCATCCTGGACCGACTCGGCAATACCAATGGCCAAGGCTTCCATGTCTCGCCCAGCCATCCCCCCATAGGTGTGCAGACCTTCATAAACCACGACCATGTTCTGGGCTTTCCGGTAAACTTCCTCATCATTGGTGGCCATAAATCCACCAATGTTCACCAATGGATCCTTTTTGGCACTCATGGTAGCATGATCTGTCAATGAGCATATCTCAAAAACAATTTCTTTCACGCTCTTGTCGGCGTACCCTGGTTCACGTTGTTTGATGAGCCATGCGTTTTCCGCAACACGGGTCATGTCATGGACGATGGCAATGCCTTTTTCCTGGGTGTATTCCCGGAGTTTTTTGATATTTCCGAGTGAGATGGGCTGACCGCCGGCCATGTTAACGGCTGTGGCAATACAGATATAGGGAATCTTCTCCGCACCGACCCGCTGCACCAGGGCATCCAGTTTGTCCAGGTCCACATTGCCCTTGAAGGGGTGCTCACTTTCCGTATCATGGGCCTCATCGATGATCACATCCACAAAGGTGCCGCCGGCCAGTTCCTGATGAAGGCGGGTTGTGGTGAAATACATATTGCCGGGGACATAATCCCCTTCTTTGATGAGGATCTGGGACATCATGTGTTCAGCAGCACGTCCCTGATGTGTGGGGATGAGATATTTGTATGAATAATGATCCTGGACCGCCTTTTCCAGATTGTAGAAATTACGACTCCCAGCATAGGCTTCGTCCCCCATCATCAATCCTGACCATTGCTTATCACTCATGGCATTGGTGCCGCTGTCCGTAAGAAGATCGATATACACATCATCTGACTTGAGCAGGAAGGTATTGTACCCTGCTTCCTTGATGGCATTTTTCCTGTCTTCCATGGAGGTCATGGTGAGATGTTCGACCATTTTGATTTTCCAGGGCTCGGCCCATGATTTACGGTGTGTCATTTTGTACTCCATCCATTGCTATTTAAATATTTACGACTTTCGAATAAAACCCATTCAGTCAGCCTGCAGGCTAGCGCTCCAGGATCAAGGCATTTGCACCAAAGCAATAAACGTTCCATCGGAGACCAACCACAAGGTTTCGCCTTGAGGAGATCGATGAATTTTACAGGTAGGAATCCAGATCATTTATAACAGTTTTATATTTGTGATAGGCTGCCTTCAGTTCTGCTATTATTCGCCATATGTTCATCTAAATTGAGCTGTTACTGCATGAAGCGAACGGGGTAGAGGAACTACAATCTATGAAGAAAGCAAACGGGTCCATTCTATTTTGGGGATCGGATATTTTGCAATCAAAAAGCCTGCACAATGCCATTTCTAAAGCAGGGTATGCGCAGGAGATATTGTATCGGAGCAAGGATTTTGACATTCAAACTTCCCTGCTCAGCCGATCTGATCTGGTGGTTCTGGAGATCGATCCGGCTTTCAATCCTGTTCAAACTCTCATGGCCACCTGGCCCGGTGTGCCTTGCATTGTCATGGCCGCAGCAGACCATCATGAACTATTGGCCGATGTGGTTCAGAATTCAGAGTTTGAAGTTGTCGTCTCCCATTCAGGTTCAGATTTCCTCGTCTTGCTTGCACGCATGATCGGACGGATCATCACCCGCAAACGACCCCGTTTTTCTATTCCTAAAGAGCAGATTTCAGCCCAATCCCTACAGGGAACGGAAGCAGGAGGCAATCAGGCGGAGACTGATTTCAAAAAGCTTTACTCACTGCTGAGAACCATGACAGATACTGTCCCGGACATGATCTGGGCCAAAGACCTGGATGGGAAGTACATTTACACCAATACCTCGACCTGCAGGAACTTGCTCAATTCTCATAATACCCATGAACCAATTGGCAGGGATATCATGGAATTTGTGGAACGGGAGCGCCTGGCCCATCCTGAGGATGCCGAGTGGTTCAGCTTTGGGGAAAACTGCATCAAAACAGACCGTGAGACTCTCATCACAGGGAGAATGTGCCGATTCAAGGAATCAGGCACTATTCTGGGGACCACCATCATCCTGGACATTTATAAGGCTCCCCTGCTGGATGATTCGGGAAAGGTCATTGGGACCGTTGGGACAGCCCGAGACATTACTCTCCACGAGGAAACGAAGGAGCGATATCGCAAACTGTTTGATAACTCACCGGATCCAGTTGTGCTACATGTGGATGGCATCGTCATCGCCGCCAATCAGGCAGCTGTCAACTTTGTTGGTGCTGAGAATGTGGAAGACCAATTGGGGAAACGCGTGTTCGATTTCGTACATGCAGACTATCGCGACAAATCTCAAGCCTGGCTGGCCAATCGATCCCTCGGTGACGGAGGTTCCGAACCTACAGAGCAAAAGTACCTGACGCTGGAAGGCAAGGTCCGGGATGTGATCGCTGTTTCGGTACCCATCAAGTACGGCAACCAGGAAGCCTGGATGGTCACCTTCCGGGATGTAACGGAAGAAAAACTCATTCAGGAGCAGATCCAGCAATCCTTGCGGGAGAAAGAAGCGCTGCTCCAGGAGATCTATCATCGCACCAAGAACAACATGCAGGTTGTTTCCTCCATTATCAATATCCGATCCAGGGACGTGGAGGATCATTCCAGCATTCAAATGTTCAAGGAAATTCGGGATCGCATTTCTGCCATGAGTCTGGCCCACGATCAGCTTTATACGGCCCAGGATCTGACCGCCATTGATTTCAAACCCTACCTGCAGAATTTATCAAACCATTTGAGCCAGAGCTATTCCGGGATATCCTCACGGGCTCCCATTCACATTGATTCAGAGAGCTTGGTCATTTCCATTGATCAGGCTGTTCCCCTGGGTTTGGTGATCAACGAGATCCTGACCAACGCCTACAAATACGCCTTCCCTGCCGATCGTTCCGGCAATATCCATTTGCAATTGCGGCACAGGAATGAAAGTGAGTTGGAGATCATCATCAAGGATGATGGCATCGGACTACCCATCGATCTGTTCAATGATTCACTCAGTACGGTGATCATCAGCGGACTGGTAACGGATCAATTAGGTGGCTCGGTAGATTATGATGGGGAGAATGGCACCCGATTCCAGATCAGGATCCCTAACAAGGAGATCATTCGTCGAATTTGATCTGTTTTTTTTTAGATAGCCAGAGCGGCGGTCATCATGGGGAAAGGGATATGGACAGAGTCAGAGTCCATGTGGAGCATGTAAACCTCTTTACTTGAAACAACATATCTTCTCAAATTTTCACCGGTGAAATACTGAATGCTGTCATTGGATACATCCAAAATGATGCAGTTGATCATGGTTCCATCTTCAAGTTCAATGCGATCTGAAAGTTTCTCAGTTGCCTTTTGCTTTACTACCTGGAACAGATCAACACCGATATTGGTCTCAAGAATATTGACTTCTGAGCGTGGTATGACCTGGACTGATGCATCATGGGGGTTTGAAAAGACAAAAAAGGATGCATCTGCATCGATGAGTTCACCGGAGATGGCTTCATTATCCTTCTGGATCAAGTTGATCGCCAATCCACTGCCATCCTGGGTGGAGACGGCGGTAGGCTTTGCATAAACAAGGGAAACGCTCAGGATGATGATCAGGGACTTGAGAATTGAGCTTGGGTTCATGTTCGTTTCCTTTCAAAGCCTTCTTTGGCTTGGCTGGAAACAGGTTAGCTAAATCGCTATTCCCTCTCAATGAGGGGAACCCTACTCTTGCAGGGGGGAAACCCTTATTAGATCAACTCATTTTGAAGCAGGAGGAGATCGATTTGATTTTGGATCTTTGTTTGTTTGCTCATGGAAGCAGGAACACTGAGCGGAAAGGGAATGCTCAGACCGGCATTTTCAATATGAAGCATTTTTATCGCTTCTGAAGATATGCTTTCTCTGCGCTCATTGCGGGCATTCACATACTGGATCTCGTCATGATCAACCTCCAGGATCATGCTCTCAATTCGAGTTCCATCCTTTAATTCGATAATATCATGCAGTTCTTTTAAGCTGTTGCTCTCAAGCGATATTAACTTGTTAAAATCCACGATTCACTCCTCTTGCTGATCTCTCTGACCCCAGTTTAACAACGAAACTGAATAATCTACTAGGAGGAAACCCTATGTTTGGATGGGAAATATCCTAACCAGCAGGACAGAATGCATCACCTGGCAGTCTGTGGAGATCAATTGTGCCAACACGATGGGAAAATCCAATTATCTCGAAAGTTCGCGAATGATGTTCAGTTCATGTTCTATACATAACCAAAGAGTTTTGGCAGAACCAGGCTGATCCAGGGTACAAAGGTCACCAGTAGAAGAACGGCGATCATGACCACATAAAAGGGCAACAGTGCCCGTGACAATTTCCCTATACTGGTCTTCCCTATCCCGCATCCAACAAACAACACGGTTCCCACGGGTGGAGTGGTCAATCCTATACACAGATTCAATATCATCATGATCCCAAAATGCAGGGGTGTCACGCCCATGGCAGTAACGACCGGTAGAAAGATGGGGGTAAAAATGAGAACAGCTGGTGTCATGTCCATGAAGGTTCCGACGACCAGAAGCAGAATATTTATCAGAAGCAAGATGATCAATTTGCTGTCAGTCAATCCGATCAATGCCTCACTGACACCCTGGGGGATATTTTCATAGGATAATATCCACGACATGGCAGAGGATGCACCGATGAGGAGCATGACAATGGCGGTTGTCTCTACAGTCTTGAGCAGGATATCACCCAATTCAGAGACCTTGACCTCCTTATAGAATACAACTGAGAGTAAAAGTGAATACAGGACGGCAATGGCACTGGCTTCTGTGGCCGTAAAAATGCCAGCAATGATACCGCCGATGACGATCACGATGAGAAGCAGACTGGGGACAGCATCCAGGAGTTTCCTGACTCCAAATCCCAGGGTTGGCCTTTCGCCCTTGGGGTATTTACGAATAGTGGCGATGATGGCCGAGACAGTAATGAGCCCCAAGCCCATGATAATGCCAGGCAAATAGCCAGCGATAAACAGGGCCGCAATAGACACCCCACCGCTGGCCAGTGAATAAACAATCAATATGTTACTGGGCGGTATGAGCAGTCCAGTGGTTGAAGCCGTCACCGTGACAGCCGTGTTGAAATTCTTGTCATACCCCTCTTTGTTCATGATGGGGACCATGAAGCCGCCAATGGCCGAGGTTGCCGCAACGGCTGAGCCGGATATGGCACCAAAGAACATGCAGGCCAGCACGTTCACATAGGCCAGACCGCCCGGAAACATCCCAACCAGAACTTTGGCGAATTCGATGAGACGCCGGGCGATACCACCCCGGCCCATCAATTGTCCGGATAGAATAAAGAAGGGAATGGCCAGCAGGGCAAAGCTATCAATTCCAATGGCCATACGCTGGGCGACAGTGGTAATGGCAGGTCCGGGGCTGATAGTGAAAAGCATGGTAAGAATGGTTGCAAAACCAATACTGAAGGCAATGGGAACACTGAGCGCAAGCATGACAACAAAGCTGACGATGAGTACCAGGATCGACAGTTCCATCAGTTGCTCCCTTCTGTGCTCACTGTGTTGCCAGCAAACGCTTCCATGATGGCCACAGAGGCGTAAAGGATCATCAGGGCGCCGCTCAGGGGAATCACCAGATAGATATAACCCATCATGATCCCCATGGAGGCGGAGGTCTGTTCCAGATCCAGGGTCAGGAGCACCAACCGCATGCCACCGAAGATCATTACGGCCAATGCGAATACGATGATCAGGCTGTTCACCAGCACATCGATGGCGATCTTGCCCTTGTCTCCTACCTTCTGGGTGATGAGATCGATCCCAAGATGGGCACGGGTTCGCAGGGCATAGGCTGCACCCAGAATACCGATCCAGATCAGGAGAAAGCGGGCGAGTTCCTCGGTAATACTACTGGGATCCTTGATGACGAACCGGGTAAATACCTGCCAGGTAACCGCTAGCACCATGGTGGCCATCAGGGTGATCAGGAAACGGCTCAAGATCATATCGATTGCTTTTACTATTCTCTGCATTTCATTATCCCTCAGTTACTTAACAGAATCGATCTCTTGTATGAGATCGTAGATTGGTGATCCTTTGTATGATTCATGCATCCCGCGCACGGCGTCCTGGAAGGGTGTCTTGTCAGGTCTGATGATCTTTACGCCAGCCCTTTCCACTTCGGCCAAAGCATGATCTGAAGACGCTTTCCAGACCTGGCGTTGATAGATCACAGACTCATCTACCGATTCCTGGAGCCAGCTTTGCTGCTGAGGTGTCAGACCTTCCCAGATGTGGGTGCTCATCAGGAGGATATCAGGAACGGATGTGTGTTCATCCAGGGCATAATATTTACACACCTCATAATGCTTGGATAAATAGAAGCTGGGCGGGTTGTTTTCGGCACCATCCACCACCCCCTGTTGCAGCGCAGTATAAAGTTCTCCCCAGGAGATGGGAGTCGCCGCACCGCCCAGAGCCTGTATCATTTTCACAGAGGTCTGGCTCTTCTGCACCCTGATCTTGAGACCGGTGAGGTCATCCGGGGATGAGATCGGTTTGTCCTTGGTATAAAAACTTCGACTTCCAGCATCATAATAACACAGACCGCGCAGGCGATAGTCCTGCCCTTCCAGAAGCAGAGATCTGCCAATGGGTCCTTCCAGGATCTTCCAGAGGTGGTCTTCACTGCGGAAAACATAAGGCACACTGAAAATTTTCATCTTGGGTACAAAGGATTCCATGGGGCTGGTGGACACTTTGGTCATGGCCAGGCTGCCGATCTGAAGTAATTCCAGGGTCTCACGTTCACTGCCAAGTTGTCCACTGGGATAAATGTCCAGCCTCATCTTGCCATCCGACTTTTCAGCCAGGCGTTCCGCCATGTAAACCATGGCGAGATGAACCGGGTGGCCTGTATCGAGACTATGACCCAGTTTGAGAATTTTGACACTGCCTTCCTGACTGCAGGTAGATAGTGTCATCAGAATTGAGATTGAGATCAGGAACAGGGTGAATGCAGGAAATCGTAATGTCATGATTGCTCCTTAAAGCTTGTAGGCGGCTTTGACCAGATCATAGGCCAAGTCCCTGCTCATGCGGCGAGCCTCATCCATATCAATCCGGTGACGAGTCACCAGACCGGCCAGGAAATTGGAATCTACGCGCCGGCTCAGGTCGTGTCGGGCAGGAATGGACAATAAGGCTCGTGTATCATCATTAAATCCAACTGTATTGTAAATGGATGCAGTCTCGGTTGTGGTGTGACGATATCGTGTCATGCCCTCAATGCTGTCATGGAACCACCAGGCTGGCCCAAGTTTCAAGGCAGGATAGTGGCCAGCCAGAGGTGCCAGTTCCCTGGCGTAATTTGATTCATCCAGAGTAAACATGATCAACTTAAGATCAGGATGGTTGCCATATTCATTGAGCAGAGGGTGCAGATTGCGTGTGTATTCTGTGTGCAGGGGAATATCAGCACCTTTATCCGGGCCAAATCTCTGGAAGACCCTGTCATTATGATTTCGAAAAGAACCGGGATGGACCTGCATCACCAGTCCATCCTCAATGGACATTCTGGCCATTTCCATAAGCATGTGACCTGTAAAGACGCGAGCATCCTCTTCACTGGTCTCCTATTTACTGGAGAATGGAGATCTATTGCGCTCCGCTGCCGTAGAATCTGAGGCCAGCCCCCTGACCGGCGGATTCCAGCGCTTCTCATGGGAAGGTGACTTACTCTGGGAATTCTATATGGGCCCCCAGCATCATGATATAGAGCCGCTGCCCAATGGGAATGTACTGGTCATTAAAAACGATCTGCGCTCTGCCGTAGTGGCCAAGGATGCTGGCCGGGATCCTGATCTCCTTGACAATCCCAATCTCAGATCCTTGAGCATCCTCGAGATCCAGCAGGCGGGTCTGGATTCTGGTGTGGTCGTTTGGGAGTGGCATGCCTGGGACCATCTGGTTCAAGACTATGACTCCAGCTATATCAATTATGGGGATCCCTCTGACCATCCCGAACTCATTGACATCAATTTTGTAAAAAATGGTGCCGCCGACTGGCTCCACACCAACTCAGTCGACTATAATCCCGAGCTGGATCAGATCCTGGTTTCCAACCGCAATACCAATGAGATATGGATCATCGACCACAGTACCAGCGTGGCAGAAGCCGCATCCCATGCAGGCGGGAATTCAGGAAAAGGTGGCGATCTACTGTTTCGTTGGGGCAACCCGGCTGCTTATGGTGCCGGTGACAGTACGGACCAGCAATTGTTTGAACAGCATGATGCTCGCTGGGTTGAACCAGGGCACCCGGGAGAAGGGAATATTAGCATTTTCAGCAATGGCAATGGTCGACCCGTTGGAGAATACAGCAGCATCGAAGAGATCATCCCCCCATTGGATTCCTTGGGGAACTACAGCTTGCTGCCAGGCACTGCCTTTGGTCCTGAGTTACCCTCCTGGACCTATCTGGCGGAGAATCCCTCCGATTTCATGGCAGATCGCTACGGCGGTGCCCATCGACTACCAAATGGCAATACCCTTATCTGTTCGCCTCTGGAAGGGCGCTTGTTCGAAGTTACACTGGAGTTGGAAATTGTCTGGGAGTACATCAACCCGGTTAGCACAACGGGCATACTGTATCAGGGAGACACTCCAGCCTTGAATTCCATTTTTCGCGGGGAGCGTTATGCCCCGGACTATGCAGGTTTTTCAGGTAAGGATCTCACAGCTGGTGACCCCATTGAGCTTTACCCCAACGCGGTGGTAGGCGCAGATATTTTACCAGAAGCCATGAGACTCTACCCTGCTTTCCCCAACCCCTTTAATCCATCGACCACCATTTATTATTCCCTGGCTCAAGCGACTGAGATCAGGGTTTCTATTTTCAACATTCGGGGAGAACTGGTTGATGAATTGGTCAAGGGGCTGATGCCTCAAGGAGATCACAAACTGCTATGGGGACCCCGCAACGGGATCTCAAACAAGATGAGCTCAGGTGTCTATGTGATCAGATTGGAAACGACTGATTCCAGTCGCTCTCAGAAACTGCTATACTTGAAATAGACTGGATCAGGACTTACTGGACAAACAGATCGAAGCGCTCGCTCTTCTTTACAAATTTTTTATTGGACCATCGATTGGCAGAAAGAAGTTTATTCAATCTGTCGATCCGCAGGCGATTCTCCGAATGGGAATAATGCTCATTGTTTGACGAAAGATTCTTTGATTCCATGCGCTTAAGATAGGCGATCATCGCTTTGGGGTCATATCCAGAGCGGGCGGCGTAGATCAATCCCCACTCATCTGCTTCCTCTTCATAATCGGCCAGTCTACCTGAGAAGATGCGCTCATAGGAATCCAGAGCCATATCATCCAGATCCTGGCTTACCTGCTTGATCTCGGCACTTTCCCCCACGGTGGTGGACATTTCATCAAAGGCATTGTCGGCAAAGATCATTTCCTTGCGTTCTTCCATTTCCTTCAGACCATGGCGGGCGGAAACATGGGCGATCTCATGACCCAGGAAGCAGGCCAGCTCGGCTTCGTTCTCCATGGCATCCAGGGCCCCTTTGGTGATGAAGATGATCCCCCCGGGACAGGCATAGCCATTGATCCCCGGTTGATCCAGGATGAAGAATTTGAATTGAATATCGTATCCATGACTTTGTTCGGCTACAAAGGTCCCCACCAGATTGACATAGGTATTCAAGAGAGGATCCTCCACTAGTCCCAGGGACATTAGTTTGGCCGCCACGGCATAACCGACTCCCTCTTCCCCGAACGTAAAACTGACATTTCTTTTTAAATAGGGCAGCGAATAGACCCGTCGCAGGGTATTCAGGTCTTTCTCCTTGATGCCCTTGTCCTTGAATTTTTTGTATTCGGCGGCCTGGATGCGTTCGCTGAGCAGTTTGTCAAGGTTCCTGGGATCGGCCTTCAGGCGTTTGGACATCTTGTCCGCAAAGCCTTTGATGGAAGCTGTCACTGCGGACTGGGAAACGGTTTTAGGAGGCTCGATCATGGCCATCTGGGCAAATACATCGACTTCCTTGGCTTTGCCTTTGAGGGCGTTCTCAGAAATATATCCGGTGTGATCTTCGTAGCTTATCTCTATCCAGGAGACCCCTCGGCTCAAGACCTGAACATCAGATCCGGATGACAATTCGGCCAGCATTGGGTACCAGGCCCCGGGTCCCTGCCGCAAAGCGGTTCGGTCACGTTGAATGGTTTCGGCTGTTAAAACGCTGATACTGAATAGTAGAAAATATTTTAGGGCTCTCATGATATCCTGTCCATTGATTATGATTGCTTTAATCTAAGATACATCAACCATAATCTGCCAAAATAATTCAGATCAGCAAGCCGTGTTGATGGAAGCTAATATATATCACTTAGCCAAAGGGACTGTACCCAACAAACCTTTGAATTGGGTCATCGAGATTTTCCCAGGTTCAGCAAATAAAATATCCCTAACAATACCAGCACGCTCATCCCCTGGATGGCGAAAGGTGTGGAGAACAAC
>JGI10211J34971_10003791_pt1 | contig 12057 bp, 9 predicted proteins | sample Etolagsediment_FD_34971 | JGI IMG/M metagenome (IMG submission 34971) | reverse complement strand
ATGGGCTGTTTCTCCGACGTGATCGTTGATAATCCGACGGATCCGTTCTCCTGGGACATCAGGATCCAAAAACAAGATCAATCCTCTGGTTTGGTTGAGCAGTTTGAGTTCATTTAACGTTTCCGAACTGATTTCCCGACCATTGGTTATTACAATGTCAAGATGGGGAAAAATCGCCCGAATACGGGAAAGGTCGTGGTAGCCTTCCACCACCACAACCTTGTTGTTTGTGTTATTTGATGCCATGGTCCTTTAGATATTGCTCAAATTCGGCAAGCTTGTCGGGAATTGGAATGAACTGAGGACACTTGGGGATGCATTCGCCACAGTTGATGCATACATCCGCGAAGGCATTGCTCCGTTTTAAATCACCTACAACCCACTTTGCGTGGTTGTCGTTTTCGTACATTGCATGGTAATTGTATTCTCGGAAATTGCCCGGGATGTTCACGCCGTGAGGACACGGCATACAGTAATTACAGGAGGTGCAATCAACGGGAGACAGCTTCAATAGTTCGTTTCGAACATCATCGATTACGAGTTGTTCTTGTGGGGTGATGGGTTCGAATTTGTTAAATGTTTTTAGGTTATCTTGGACTTGTTCCATGGTGGACATGCCACTTAGTACTACTTTGACGTTGGGAAGACTCGCTACCCATCGGAATGCCCAAGAGGCGATGGAATCATTGGGGCGTTTTTCTTTTAGTTTTGCTTCAATTGTAGGATTGAAAGATGCCAGTGAACCGCCTTTTACCGGTTCCATAATGATGACGGGAATGCCTTTTTCCGTCAAAATATTATAGCCTTCCATTCCTTGTTGATGTTCTATGTCCATGTAGTTGAGCTGAATTTGGACAAAGTCCCAATTGTAGAGATCGACCCAGGTCTTAAATGTCTCCAAATCATCATGAAAACTGAATCCGATGTTGCGTATTTTTCCTTTGGCACGGTATTGTTCCAATTGTTCCAGCAATTTCAGATCTTTAATTTGTTGTATCCGTCCTTTGTTGACGGCGTGAATGAGGTAGAAATCAAAATAGCGGACACCACATTTGCTTAGTTGCTCATGGAATATGCGATCGACATCTTCTGGTGTCTTACAGTTCCAAATGGGTAGTTTGTCTGCTAAAAAGAATTGTTCCCGGTCGAGATCTTGGGTGACCTCCCGAACAAAGTTTTCACTTTCTCCCCCGTGGTAGGGGTAGGCTGTGTCGATATAATTGACGCCGTTTTTGACTGCAAATTGGACCATCTCTTTGGCTTTGCGTCGGTCGATGTTCCCGTTTTCCGTGGTTGGTAGCCGCATGCAACCAAACCCGAGTAGTGAAACCTTTTGATCCTCGTTTTGGACCTTAATTTGGCGATATTCCATCTTATCACTGCTCCTTGAAATATTTGTTTTTTATTTCTGGATTGATCAATATTCGCAATGCTTGTTTCTGCACTTGAATATTGAGATTACCACTGTTTGCTTCTTCACCATCCATGTTCCATTTGTGAGGATGATCGGTGTAGATTTTTAGTTTGCTTGTCCGAAACTTGGTTACTCCTGGGAGTACTTTGGGGCTGAGCAGAAATGATATGAAGTAGAGTAGGTTATTTAACATTGGAATGTAGCGGTATACCACGACATCCACCTTTCCATCATCTAGAATCGGGTTGTTCACGATATTGAACCCTGCGACTCGTTTGGAATTGACGACCAAAATCAATGAATAGTATCCCCGCAGGAATCCTTTGTCGTGTTCGATTTTGGTTTTGATCATGGGGATTGTGAAAAATTCTTTGATTCCAGTTAATAAGTACGCTAGATACCCGAGGTACTTTTTCAGCTTTGAGTCGGTGACATAGGAAATATCAACATAAGTACCAATGGCGGTAACGTAGATGAAACTACCTTTATTGGTATTGGTGAAGTCCATTTTTACCAATTCACCGCCAAGGATGATGTCCATTGCTTTGTTGACATCTTTGGGTATTTTCAAGGTTGTTCCCAAGTCACAAGCAGTACCGGTAGGAATGTATCCAATCACCGGACGATAGTCGGCATTGGCCATGCCGTTGAGACATTCGTGAAAGGTTCCATCTCCACCAGCGATGACCAAAAGGTCAACGTGGTCCTGGCACACGTCTTTTGTCAGGGAAATCGCATCTTTTGGTCGTTTTGTGGGGTGGCTAACAACTTGGTATCCTGCTTCTTGAAGTCGGGATTCCACCAAAGTTAGTTGCGATTCAAAGGTCTTTTTACCGCTGATTGGGTTGTATATGATGGCACATGTCTTCATTGTTATCTACCCCTGTCTTAGAGTTATTATACCATAGAATAAAAAAAGCCCATAGGGCTTTATTGTTCTATGGCTTGGCCGGCAGTGATGATAGCGGTGTGGTAGGCATCTTCACTGTCGCAACCACGGGATAGATCATTCACCGGACGATTGAGTCCTGCGAGGATTGGTCCCATCGCTTCGAAGTATCCGAGGCGTTGAGCGATCTTGTATCCGATGTTCCCGCTGTTTAGATCGGGAAAGATGAAAGTGTTAGCTTGCCCGGCAACGGTACTACCTGGGTATTTGCTTTCACCGACATTAGGAACAAATGCGGCATCAAACTGCATTTCTCCATCGATGTCGTAACCGGAATTTTTTGCTTTGGCGATTTTTGTCGCTTCGACTACTTTTTGTGTTTCTTCGGTATCCGCAGAGCCGTTAGTAGAAAACGACAACATAGCTACTTTTGGTGTAATTCCGAACATTTCGGCGGCTTTGGCACTTTCAATCGCAAATTCTGCCAGTTGTTCCGCGGTTGGATTGGGATTGATGGCACAATCGGCAAAGATGTATTTCTCGTGGTTCCGAACCATAAGGAAATAACCAAAGGTACGGGAAACACCTGGTTTCGTTTTTATGATTTGAAGCGCGGGTAAAACCGTTTCTCCCGTAGAGTGGCAAGCACCACTGACAAGGCCATCTGCTTGATTTAGATAAACGAGCATTGTGCCAAAGTAGTTTTCATCAAGAAGTAATGTCCGTGCTTCTTCCACTGTAGCTATTCCTTTGCGGCGTTCGACAAATGCCTGCACCATTTCGTCAAATTGATCATAATTGCGCGGATCGTAAACAACGCATTTGGAAATATCGTACTTGGAAGGGATAGGTTTATCCGTTTTGATTAGAATTGGGGTTAAAATATTCTCGTCTGCGAGGCGGACGGCAGCTTCGACAATTCGGACGTCGTTGGATTCTGGAAAGACGATTCGTAGCCCTTTTCCACGAATTTTTTCTTTTAAATCTCGAATGATTTTTGGCATGTTATCACTCCTTACCGTAATATATTGTACCTTTTTTTGTGCAAAATACAATTGTTTCAATGTGTTTTGTTAAAATTCCCCGTTGTGATATAATTTTGTTAGGTGATTTTATGCAGAAACTAGACACGATCATTTTTGACCTCGATGGCACCTTGATCGATACCAACAACATTATAGTTCGCAGCTTTCGAAGTACGTTTGAACGCCATTTTCCTGATATTTCGCTCACGGATGAGAAAATCCACACCTTTATCGGACCGACCCTTCATCAAACGTTTGGTGATTATACTCGAGATCCCTTTTTGATCCAAGATATGATTGATTCGTATCGGGAATTCTATGTGGATTACGAGGTGGGAAATTTCCGAATCTATCCGAATGTGGTTGAAGTTGTTACTCAGTTAAAAGAACTTGGATACAACCTCGCAGTATTAACGTCAAAATTCCGAGTGGCAGCGTGGCCGAGTTATACGCATTATGGATTGGATCAATTGTTTGATGTCTTTGTCGGGCTGGATGATGTCGATTATCCGAAGCCTCATCGAAATGCTGTTGATACCGTATTGGCGCAGTTTCCCGGATACAAAGGGGCTATTATGATTGGCGACAATCAAGGTGATATTCTGGCAGGTAAAAATGCTGGTATCTATAGTGCAGGTGTTGCTTGGTGCTTAAAAGGCCCCGCTCACTTGATGGAAGTAAATCCTGATTTTATGCTTCAAGATATGAATGATATTTTTCGTGTCATTGATCTAATTGAAAGGACGGAAAACTAATGGATTGTATCTTTTGCAAGATTCGCGATGGAGAAATTCCATCCTACAAAGTGTACGAAGATGAAAACGTCATGGCATTCTTGGATATCACACAAGGAACCAAAGGACATACGCTTGTCATTCCCAAAACACATGCAAACAATGTGTATGATGTGGACGAAGAGACAATTGCGAATGTGTTTCGGGTTGTTCCAAAACTGGCAAACGCCCTAAAGGAGGCATTTGATCCAATTGGGCTTAACATCGTGAACAACAATGACCAACCTCTACAAAGTGTCTTTCATTTCCATGTACACTTGATTCCTCGGTATGAAGGGGATGGCATGGTGCTTTCGACCATAAACAATTATGGAAAAATCACCAATCGTGAGTTTGAAGATATCGTAGAAGACATTAAAAAGGCCCTAGATTAGGGCCTTTTCTATTCCTCGATGTCGAATAGTTCTTCAATTGGCACGTCTAGAATGTGGGACAACTTCACACCTAGTCGAAGGGATGGATTGTATTTTCCTTTTTCCAAAAATACAATGGTTTCTCGTCGTACACCGGCGAGATTGGCAAGTTCTTGCTGGGTAAGATTCTTAATCGTTCGGTATTGCTTAATCTTGGTTTTAATCAGGAACACCCGTAAACTTGATGATAATTGCGTTGACTAAGAATACGATAGCCATGATGCCAATCCCGATTCCGATTTTAGTTGTTGTCGCTTCGAAGTAGTCGTCGAGTGGTTTGGAAAACCACATCATGGCGAGCCAGGTGTACAGGGAAACCATGTAACTACGGGCTGCGACGACGCGCATCATCTTTTTGCTGTATTCGTCGTCACCCACTTTGTCGTGCCGGTTGATGATAAACCGAGGAATGGAAAACACTAGAAACAGTAGGACAACGATGATCACTATGATGGAGTCCCAAGTGAATCCACCTGCTAGGACAATATATAGCACAACCCCAACAATCACCGATGCCAACAAAGCTAGCGTAACCCATAAACGTTTTTTGTCCACTTTCTCACCTCTCTTTGTTAGATTTAAATCACATAATGTTAGAATTATGTAACTCTATGTTAGAATTATATAACACATATTTTGAAATGTCAATACGTTATTTGCAAAAAAAAGAGCCTTTCGACTCTTATTTATAAAACAGTTCGGTAAATGTTTTTACCATCACACCGGTTGCTTCGTTGTTTTTGGTTGATGCGGTACCGGCAATATCAAGGTGAATCCATTTGGTTCCATCTTCAATGAAGTTCTCAATGAATGCAGCAGCAGTAGAGGCTCCAGCCAGTGGTCCTCCGGTGTTTTTTATGTCGGCTACTTTGCTTTTTAGAAGTTTATGGTATCCCTTATTGATTGGCATATGCCAAATAGCTTCTTTGGTTTTCTCTGAGACTTTTTGAAACTCTTTTAAGAATCCTTCGTCATTTGTGAATGCACCTGTATATTGATCTCCAAGAGACCGTACCATCGATCCTGTCAAGGTTGCGACGTCGATGACTTTTTTTGCTCCTTGTTGTTGAGCAAACCATACCGCATCCGCTAGGGTGAGCCGTCCCTCGGCGTCCGTTGAGACAATCTCGATGGTTTTTCCGTTGGCAGCAGTTAGAATATCGTCTGGGACAATGGCTTCGTCACCAATTCGATTGTCTGTCGCGGCCACAATTCCAATCACATTTGCTTTTAGTTTCAATTTTGCAATTGCTTCAAGGGCAGAGATGACGGCGGCAGCTCCAGCCATATCCACTTTCATCCCCGGCATACCCGTGGAAGGCTTGATGGAATAACCACCAGTATCGTACATAACGCCTTTTCCGACCAGTGCAACTGGTTTCTCAAACTTTTTCTTGCCTTGGTAGGCGATGTGAATGAGTCGAGGCTCGTCTTTGGACCCTTTGTTTACACCTAAATAAGAACCCATGTTCATCGCTTCAATTTGGGCTTTGTCGTAAATGGTGACTTGAATGCCATCATATCGTTCGAGTTCTTTGGCGTAATTGGCCAAATCCACTGCGTTTAAGTAGTTATAAGGTGTATTCACAAGATCTTTGCATTTGTTTGACATTTCACCATATACGTAGCCTTTAAGGACATTTTCATAGATTTCCGTTTCTCCGTAATAGTGGAAGTTCTTGTCTTTTGCCTTATCGTCGTCTTTCGTCTTAAATCGATCGAAAGAGTAGTTCGCAGTCAGGATTGTTTCGGACAATTCTTCTACAATGGTACGATAGTCCTCAACTTCAAAGGTGTCGATTAACACACAAACCTCACCCTCAAGGGCGGCTATTTTTTTGTAAATGTCTTGTCGTTTCGATTCATCCTTCAGATCTTTTTTGTTGACGATGTGCAATTGTTTTGCCGGGATTTTACCAAAGGTATGAATGGTGGTAAACGGCTTTTCAACGCCCTCTTTCAAATATCCATCAAATAGGTTGTTGATGTTGTTTACGAGATCGAGTTTTGTGTTATTTACCAGTACAATGTCTTTTGGTTCAGTGTTGATGTCCAATGTTTTTTGTTCATGAATGTCGACCATGATGTCCTCCTATTTTATGATGTCTGTTCTCATGTATGGTACGAGAATGTCTGGTATTTTGATGCTTCCATCTTGTTGTTGGAAGTTTTCCATTATTGCCACAACGGTGCGTCCTACCGCAAGTCCGCTTCCGTTTAACGTGTGGACAAATTCTGGTTTACTGTCTTTGTCGCGACGGAACTTGATGTTTCCCCGCCGTGCTTGGTAATCTTCTGCATTGGAAATCGATCCGATTTCACGATACGTATTGTAAGATGGTAGCCACACTTCGATATCATATGTTTTTCGCATTGCGAAGCCCAAATCTCCGGTGCATAATACAACAACACGATACGGGAGTTTCAATAGATCAAGCACTCGACAACTATCCGCCAACATTGCATCCAATTCATTGTACGAGTCTTCGGGTTTGGTGAACTTGATCAACTCAACTTTGTTGAATTGATGTTGCCGGATAATCCCTCTGGTATCACGTCCTGCGCTACCAGCTTCTTGACGGAACGCCGTGGTGAAGGCGGTATATTTGATTGGTAAATCGTCGCCTTTGAGAATTTCATTGCGGTGGTAGTTGATGGTTGGGACTTCGGCCGTAGGGTTTAAATACAGATCACGATCGTCTACGACTTTGAAGGCGTCTTCTTTGAATTTCGGGAATTGGCCTGTGGCAGTCATTGATTCCGCATTGACAATATACGGTGGGATGATTTCGGTGTATCCATGCTCCAAAGCATGCAAATCCGACATCCAGTTGATGAGTGCACGTTCGAGTCGAGCACCGAGTCCTTTGTAGACTGTGAACCGACTACCAGTGATTTTTGTGGCTCGCTCAAAATCGAGAATATCTAATTCCACAGCCAAATCCCAGTGTGCTTTGGGTTCAAAATCAAAGGTTGTAGGCATTCCAACTTTCTTGATTTCCAAGTTGTCCGAATCATCAGTTCCGATTGGAATTGTCTCATTTGGAAGATTGGGGGTTTCAAGTAGTGTCTGGTGGATGCTGTCCTCCAATTGTTTCAACTCTTCTTCCAACTCGCTGATTCCTTGTCCGATGGACGCGATTTGATCAAACAACTCGGCTGGGTCTTTTTTCTCACGTTTGTACAGACCGATTTGTTTGCTGATGTCATTCCGTTGAGCTTTGACTCTTTCTACTTCACCGATGATTTCACGTCGTCGTTCGTCTTTGGCCAAGACATCGTGAAGATAGGAAAAATCTCCTCCACGACGATTGAGAAGTTCGATGAAAAACTCTGGGTTTTCCCTTAGTTGTTTGATGTCTAGCATTGTAATTCCTCCTTTGAAATAAAGAAATCGCCCTTGCATACACAAGGGCGAATGAATGTCCGCGGTACCACCTTATTTGGAGTGTTCACTCCATCTCACGGTTTGTAACGTAACCACACGGGAAGGTTTGCTTCCTCTCAGAGGTGGATTTCTCATGGGTTTTGGTTCTGTTTGCACCAACCACAGACTCTCTTGGCCAAAATCACATGATACTTCGTCTCTTCGTCGATTTGTTGCCTTGATAATAACAAATGTACAAGCGTTTGTCAATTGATACTGACATCAGATAAGAAAACAAATGTATCGAAAAAAAGAGAGCGAGTTACTCGCTCTCAGGTGATGTTTCGGGTTCGGTAATTGGTTCTATTGATGCGGTTTCTGGTTGTTCAAGTTGTTCTTCTTCCTCTTGTTTGGGAACAAGGGCGATGGTGGCAACCTTGTGCCCTTCGTTGAGGGTGATGAGGCGGACACCAATGGTGGAACGTTTTGATAGGGCGATTTGTTCCACTGGAACGCGAATGATCATTCCTTTGGTGGTTGTGATGATCAAATCTTCTTCTCCACTGACACTTCGCAATTTGGCTAAAACGCCATTTTTCTCTGTGATTTGTAGGGTTTTAACCCCTTTACCACCACGGATTTGACAGCGGTATTCATCTACCTCTGTGCGCTTACCATAGCCGTTTTCCGTAACAACCAATATTTGGTGCTTTTCATCTGTGACAGCAGTGAATCCGACAACTTCTTCCTCTTTTTCAACAAGGATACCGCGGACACCACTGGCAACCCGTCCCATGGTTCTGGCATCGGTTTCGTGGAAGCGAATGGCTTTCCCATTCGATGCACCCAGGATGATATCGCGATTGCCGTCGGTTAGGCGAACGGCAAGTAGTTCGTCGTCTTCGCGGAGGTTGATGGCCTTGATTCCGGTGGAGCGGATGTTGAGGAAATCTTGGACACTGGTGCGTTTGACAATTCCTTTTTTGGTAACAAAGAAGAGATAGTCGTCGTTTTCAAAATCAGTGATTTTCGCAACTGCGGCTAAGGATTCTCCTTCTTCTAAGTTTAAGAGATTGACAATCGGCAATCCTTTCGATTGTCGGCCATATTCGGGTATTTTGTAACCTTTGATTTTGTAGACCCGACCTGTGTTGGTAAAGAACAACAGATAATCATGGGTGGACGCGTTGATCAGGTGTTCGACAACATCATCTTCATGGATGTTGATGCCCTTCATGCCTTTCCCACCGCGGTTTTGGAGTTTGTACACATCGGTATGCATCCGTTTGCAGTATCCGGAGGCGGTGATGGTGATGATGACATCTTCCACAGGGATCAAATCTTCATCTTCGATGTCGAGGTCCAACGACAGGGAAATCTCGCTGCGGCGTTTGTCGCCATACCGTTCTTTGATCTCGTTGAGCTGCTCTTTGATGAGTTGGTATTGACGTTCTTCATTGATGAGAACAAATCGTAGATCATCGATGGTGGACATCAGTTCTTTGAGTTCGATTTCAAGTTTTTCTCGTTCCAATCCGGACAACCGGCGCAATCTCATCTCTAAAATCGCCTTTGCTTGGTCGCTGGAGAGTTCGAAGTTGGTCATCAATTGTTCTTCCGTATCATCGTAAGAATTTCGAATGGTGTGGATGACTTCGTCGATGTTATCAAGGGCTTTGAGTAGCCCTTCGACAATGTGTGCGCGCGCTTTGGCGCGATCGAGTTCAAAGGCGGATTTGCGAATCAATACTTCAATTTGGTGATCCACATAGTGCACCAACATGTCTTTTAGGGTTAGAACCTTTGGTTGGTTGTTGACAAGGGCGATCATGTTGATTCCAAATGATGTTTGAAGCGGGGTGTATTTGAAGAGATTGTTCAAGGTGACTTCAGCGTTGACATCCTTGCGTAGTTCAATCACAACGCGGATGCCGTTGCGGTTGGATTCATCACGAAGGTCGGTGATGCCGTCAATTCGCTTTTCTTTCGCGAGATCGGCGATTTTTTCAATCATCCGTGACTTGTTTACTTGATAGGGGATTTCGGTGATGATGATTGATTTTTTTCCGTTCTTATGCTCTTGGATTTCCGTTTTTGCCCGGACCTTAATGGAGCCGTTTCCCGTTTCATATGCGGTACGTAGGCCGGTGCGTCCCATGATGGTTCCGCCGGTTGGGAAGTCGGGACCAGGGATAAATTCCATCAATTCATCAATGGTGATATCATTGTTGTCGATGTAGGCGAGTAAGGCATCCACCACTTCGTTTAAATTGTGGGGTGGAATGTTGGTTGCCATACCTACGGCGATACCGGTCCCACCGTTGACAAGAAGGTTGGGATAGCGCGAAGGTAGGACGCTTGGTTCTTGTTCGGTTCCGTCGTAATTGTCGACAAAATCGATGGTGTTTTTCTTAATGTCCTTGAGCATTTCCAACGTGATTTTGTGCATTCTGCTTTCGGTATAACGCATGGCAGCTGCACCATCACCGTCTACCGATCCGAAGTTTCCTTGGCCATCGACAAGCGGATAACGATAACTGAAGTCTTGGGCCATCCGGACCATCGCTTCATAGATGGAGGAATCACCGTGGGGGTGGTATTTCCCCATGACATCCCCGACGATCCGAGCGGACTTCTTGTACGGTTTGTCGGGATATACGCCAAGATCGTCCATTCCGTATAAAATACGACGGTGAACCGGTTTTAATCCGTCACGGACGTCTGGCAAAGCACGGGCGACAATAACGCTCATGGCATAACTAAGGAACGAAGATTTCATCTCCGTGGAAATATTGATTTCTTTGACGTGGTCGAAGAGTGGTGTGTTGTTGTCTTGCATGATGGGCTCCTCCTATACGTCCAAATTTTGCACGTAGACGGCGTTTTTTTCGATGAATTCGCGACGGGGCGCGACATCATCACTCATCAACATGCTGAATACTTCGTTGGCTTCCAATGCGTCTTCGAGTGTTACTTGCAATAACGTTCGGACGTTGGGATCCATGGTGGTTTCCCACAGTTGTTCGGCGTTCATTTCCCCGAGACCTTTGTATCGTTGTATGGACGCACGGGGGCCGAATTCCACCAATTTCGCATTGAGTTCATCATCGGTGTAGGCGTATTCGATTTTACGACCTTGTTGGATTTTATATAGCGGTGGAAGGGCGATGTAAACATACCCTTGTTCGATAAGTGGTTTCATGTGACGGAAGAAGAACGTCAGGAGCAACGTGCGGATGTGGGCTCCATCAACGTCTGCGTCGGTCATGATGACAATTTTGTGGTACCGGGTATGGGTGACGTCAAATTCGTCGCCAATTCCCGTGCCAAACGCTTGGATCATGGATAAAATTTCCTTGTTTCCGAGGACTTTGTCCAATCGTGCTTTTTCCACGTTGATGACTTTCCCACGAAGGGGGAGAATCGCTTGAAATTCGCTGTCTCTGCCTTGTTTGGCACTACCGCCGGCACTGTCACCCTCAACGATGTAAATCTCAGAATAACGAGGATCTTTGCTGCGGCAATCCGCCAATTTGGAGGCGAATCCCAGTCCATCAAGGGGACTTTTGCGTCGGGTTGCCTCTCGTGCTTTTTTAGCCGCAAGACGGGCTCGTGACGCCATTAACGCTTTTTCTATGATGATGCGGGCGTCGTTGGGGTTTTCCAATAAGAATCGATTGAGTCCGTCGGAGAGAATTTGGGAGACAATCCGGCGCACTTCAGTGGATCCAAGTTTTGATTTCGTTTGTCCTTCGAATTGTGGGTCAGGGTGTTTGACGCTAATGATACACGTCAATCCTTCCCGGGTGTCTTCACCAACAAGTGCTTCGTCTTTTTTGAAGATGTTGTACTGTTTCGCATATGCATTGAGAACACGTGTCAACGTCATGCGGAAGCCCTCTTCATGGGTTCCACCTTCGATGTTGTTGATATTATTGGTGAAACTGAAGATGTTGGATCGGTACGCAGAATCGTACTGCATGGCGATTTCCACAACGATGTTTTCCATTTCTCCTTCGGAGAAGATGACTTTTTCGTGTAAGGGGGTGTTGCTGCGGTTCAAGTATTGAACGTATTCGATGATGCCCCCTTCGTACATGTAGTTGTTCTTGATTGGTTCGGCCGGGATGCGAAAATCATTGATGGAAATGTGGA
>JGI10211J34971_10003790_pt1 | contig 12059 bp, 9 predicted proteins | sample Etolagsediment_FD_34971 | JGI IMG/M metagenome (IMG submission 34971) | reverse complement strand
TGTTGACATCCATAGGCGCTTTGTTGTTTTGAAGTATGTGAAGTAAGGTGCTTTTTGCACGGGTGTTCTTAATCCCCTTCGCTCGGAGCTCTTCTTTTATGGCATCGTTATTCATTCAAGTATTATAACCAATATCTTTAAAGAGTCGGATTTTTTGTTTCACCGTATTCAAAAGAGATAGATGGAACCTGTTTTAGTATATGTATCTTTTGCTGTTGCATAATAAATAAGATGTTTGGATTGTCTGAAACCAATTGCACATTTGATATTTTGAGGTCTTTAAGTATAAAGTCAATAGTGAGGTATTCACCACGGTAGCCTTTAAGAGCAGACTTTAGATTTGTAGAAGTTGTGATTTTATTATCAGCGGATAACTTTTTAACATGTATCTTGGCTAGTAAAGCATCTATTTCTTCATGATCACGACTCGAGTAAAGAACGAGACCGCCATCTTTATGGATCATCTTTAAAGCAACACTTATCGGATACGCATAACCGCAAAACTCTTCGAGAGAATCACAAGCATGCTCATCTGTGTGGATATAAAATATCGGTGCTTTTGTCTCAAAAAAGTTTTGACTCATGATTATAAGATACTCTTGATTATTGTGATTATACATTTTAGCTTGAAACATACCGTGCTTTGTAAACACCTCACTTATACCTGTATGTTTAATCTGACTTTTCTCATTCACCAAGCTCACTAGTTTACTTATTAGACCCATTATATACATTCCTCAACTTAAAAATCTTTTTCAATCGTAATTGGAAGTATATCAGTTAAAATAGTAAATGCAAATTAATCGCATTTATGATAGAATATCGAACTTTTAAATTAGGCTTTATCCCTTTATACATAGGGATATATATTTTTACTATAGTTATATTTATTTTTATATATGCAATGCTATTGCATTAATAGAGATATTTTACATGAAAGAAAAAGGAAAGTTATGATCCATTCATATGTTATTACAGGGTTTTTAGGTGTTGGCAAAAGCAGTATGTTGACAAATACTATAAAAAACCATTTTCAAGAGAAGCAAATTGCACTTATTGTGAATGAGTTTGGTGAAATAGGAGTGGATCAAAACATTTTAAAAAATGTCCACAGTGATGTTATAGAAATCTCTGAGGGATGTATTTGTTGTACGATGGCACAGGAATTTGAGACCGGTGTTATTGAGATTATAAACAAGTATAAGCCCGAAATAATTTTTGTGGAGACTTCAGGTGCGGCTGAGCCTTTTCCTGTGTTTATGTCTTTACAAAACCTTGGAATTGCTGTCGATGGAGTTATCTGCGTGGTGGATGTGAAAAACTACGCTTCTTATATGGATAACCCTACTGCAAAGTATCAAGTGGGCGGTTCCAATATACTGGTATTAAACAAAACAGACTTGGTGAATGAGGAAGAGCTCGATATTGCAAGAAAGAATATCATCGCGCTTAAAGAAAAGCATGATATCAAAAACACGCTCACAAAGAAAAAAGTGTTCAACAACTACTTTGTGCATACAGCTGAGCAGGGGATAGTTGCCAAAGAGGTGTTTGAGGGCTCTTATGAGATTGATGAGATAATAGATATTGCAAATACACATGCTGAGCATGAACATACACATGATCTTATAGGCAGAAGATCTTCAAAGTTTAGTCAAAAGATAAGCTTCAATGACTTAGATCAACTTTTAAAAGCTTTGCCAAAAAATATTTATAGAGTCAAAGGGATGGTGAAGTTAAACGATGTTGCCGAACCCCTTATAGTGAATCACTCCTTTGGAAATGTCTCTTTTGATGAGTTGCATGAGTATGGGGGGGATTCTATTTTGGTGTTTATAGGGGATGCTATTGATAAAGATTTGGATGCACTCTCTGAGAGATTTACGTTTTTAGATGTGAAAGAGGAGCATCATGACCATGACCATCATCACGATCATCATCACGACCATGAGGCTTGCAAAACCAATGCGGGGAGCATGTAGAAAAAAGCATTATATGATAAAATGACAATTATATTTTTACTAAAGAAGCAATATGAATACAATTAGGAAAAACACACTTGTGAGTATCTCTTTAAGAGTTGAATCTGAACATGGAGATCTTCTCGATGAGAGTGAAAAGCTCATGTATCTTCATGGTGGTTATAGTCAAATATTTCAAAAACTTGAGGCTTATTTAGAAGCAAAACAAGTTGGCGATACTTTTAACATCACTCTTAAGCCTGAAGATGCATTTGGTGAATACGATGCATCTTTAGTCGTAGAAGAAGCACTTGAAGATCTTCCTGATGAGATTGAACTTGGAATGGACTTAGAAGGCGAAGAGGAAGGGAGTGTATGGTTTGTCGAAAAAATCGAAGATGGATATGCCACCCTTAACGCAAACCACGAATTCGCAGGAATAACTTTGGTGGTCTCGGGAGAAGTGCTAGAGTTAGAAAATCTTTGCGATGAAGCAGCCCAAGAGATTCTTAACATGGACCACGAGCATTAAGTTCTGCTCAGTGCTTGCGCAATCCCTTCAAAATATACACACAAAATGCACAGAGTGAACTCACTATAATGATGGACGGTCCAGAGCTTAGATCGAAACTGTAAGAGAGTGTCAACCCTATAAGTGTGAAAACTATTGAGAGTCCCGCCGACATAAGCATCATAGACAAAAGATTTTTTGCAAAATATCCTGCGATGTATATCGGTATAGTCAGCAGTGCAATAACCAAAATCAAGCCCACAACTTTGATAGATATCACGATAGTTAAACTTGATAAGACCAAGATAAGTGTGTAAAAGAATTTTGTATTCACCCCTCTGAGCCGCGCATACTCGATGTCATAAGAGACCGCTAAAATATCTCTGTAAAAAACCATAAGAGTTCCAAGTACCACAAGCAGCAAGAGAGCCATATAGTAGATATCTGTAGATGTGACTGCCAGGAGTGAGCCAAAAAGGTAGCTCATAAGGTCTGACTGATATCCAGGTGTCAAATCAACAAGAATGATTCCAAGAGACATCCCCACAGCCCAGGTAAGCCCTATAAGCATATCAAGGTTTTCTCTGTTGTCATAGCTTGCCCGTGCTATGAGCATGGCGATTAGGACACAAAAAAGAGATGTGGATAAAAGCATAGGCAGACCAAAAAATATGGCAAGCCCGATACCGCCATAGGCACTATGCGCGATACCACCTGATAAAAACACCATCTTGTTCACAACCACCAAAGAGCCGATGATAGCTGTGATGATGCTCACTATAAGACCCGCGATAAGAGCGTTTTGTATGAAAGTGTAGGAAAATATCTCTAACATTTACATTTCCCCAGCATCTCTAAAAGCTCAATCTCACACACATGCTCATCTGAGTTTTTAAAATCCTCTTTCATGTGTGTGAGATCATGATGCGTGAGTGTTTTGTTGATGTATATCGCTTTTGTGGCATATTTGAGTATCACTGAGATATCATGGCTCACCACTACAATGCTTATCTCTTTGTTTAGCTCCTCTAAGGTTGCATAGATCTGCTCACTTCCATTCACGTCTATGTTTGATGTGGGTTCATCCAAAAGAAGAATCTCCGGTCTTGAGAACAGGGCCCTTGCAATAAGCACACGTTGTTTTTGCCCACCTGAAAGTTTAGAGATGTTTTTGTGTGCAAAGTCTTGCATTGATACATTTTCAAGGACTTCAAGTGCGCGCTCTTTTTCTTCTTGTTTGTAACCAAAGAGTCTTGTTTTGAGTGAGTTCTGCCCCATCATAACAACCTCTAAAACTGTTATAGGGAAGTTGAGGTTTATATCTGTGTTTTGCGGGACATAACCCAGTTTGGGAATTTGCGACAGATAGGGCTTGTTGAAGATGGAGATGCTTCCCTCCTGTAGAGGGATAATTCCAAGAATCAGCTTAAGCAGGGTGGATTTTCCTCCACCGTTTGGCCCTATGAAAGTGGTGAAGTCATTTTTTTCAATGACAAGGTTTATATCCTCAAGAACTTTTTGCTTATCGTAAGAGAAGTTGAGCCCCCGAATCTCTATAACGTTAGTTGTTTGCAATTGCGTTTGCCATTTTGAGTAGGTTCTCAGACCAATTTTCAGCTAGAGGTGTTTCTTTAATAACTTTAATACCAAGTTCACGAGCAATCGCTTTAGCACTTTTATCGGAAAACTCTTTTTGTGCAAATATCGCTTTTATGTTTTCCTCTTTGGCTTTGTCTATAATCTTTGCAAGCATTCTTGGCTTTGGCTCTTTGCCCTCAAGCTCAATAGCAAACTGCACTAAATCGTACTCTTTGGCAAAGTAAGCCCAAGATGGGTGAAAGACCATGAACTTTGAACCCTTTGGAGTGTGTGATAAAATCTTTTTTATCTGTATATCAGTTGCATTGATCTGATCAATAAATTTTTTATAGTTTAAGCGATAGTATGCAGTGTTTTTAGGATCTTTTTGACTTAGGGCGGTAAAAATGTTTTTCGCCATAATCTTCACATTTGAAGGTGAAACCCAAGTGTGTGGATCAAAACTCTCATGATGGTAATGCTCTTTATCTTCTTCACCATCGAGGCTTTCATGTTTAGGCATATCCATGAACGAAACACCCTTTGTCATCTCGATGAATTGCATCTTGGAGTTTTGTTCTTTGAATCTATCAAGCCATGCATTTTCAAACTCTATTTTTATTGGAAAATATATATCTGCTTTGGAGACGGCTATCATCTGTGATGGCTTTGGCTCATAGGAGTGTGGATCGCTTCCAGGTTTCACCATAGTGGTTACATTGACTTTTTCGCCTCCAATCTTTTTAACAAATGTTTGTTGAGGAACAAGACTCACAATAACATTGACTTGTGCAAAAAGTGAACCGGCACTAAAGAGTGTAAGAAGCACTAGAGATACTTTTTTCATTTGTGTCCTTTTAGTTTGAAGTTGTATTTATAGCAGGGTTTTATGAAGTAAAACCCCACAGAAGTAAATAATGAAGTGAAATGGTATCCAAAAAAACTATTAAATGCAAATGGTTTGCATTTAATAGTTTCTAAAGCATATAGCTAATTTGCTCTTTTTTGTAAATATTAAAAGGTCTTGACACTCATCTTTATAGGCTTTCATTTTAATAGTACCACATTCGCTAAGAAGTGTGGCAATACTGACTTCTCAATAGTGTAATCAGAGGGTTTTATTGGATTGATGCTTATTTCTTTACACTTCTTAGCTTAATTGTACGGAGAATAATATTAGAATAATAATTATAAATGCAAATACTTTGTATTTATAGGTCCATAAGAGAGTACTCATGAAGAATAATCTTGTGTGTGGTGGCTGCTGATTTGAAAAAACATAGACAGGAAGTGGAATTATGGAACTTAAAAATAATCTTTTAAACATTTCGCACCTTTGAAATAATTAAAAAATATTTTAATTCTAAGAGAGGGTAATAACTCTCTCTTAAAGTATATTATTTAATCTCATATACTGAAGTGGTACCGCTGACTTCAAAAGCAACTAGCAACAAAGCATTCCCGGTAGGACTATCTTTTTTAGATATAAATGTCATACCTTCTGGTGAAATATCGCCAGCTGTTTTTGTATCTACATATTGAACAAATTTTCCATTTTTAGGATCTGTAATATCGTAAACAACAATTGCACTTTGTCTTTCTAAGCCAACAAAAGCGTATGTTTTGTCATTGAATTCACCAATTGTCAATGCTTCAGGCTCAGCACCCTTGTTGCCACTTCTTCCATCTTTTTCATTGTCATCATGATTAAATAGAGTTGGCTCAAACTTAGCAACAAGTTTGGAGATCTCATCTCCGCTATCCCATATTAAATTTGCTTCATCATCCCAAATACTAAAACTTCTAGCACCATAAGTATAGAGTTTGTCATACACGGACACATTTGTGTCAGACTTACCTAAATCAGTCATAACTTTTAGATCATTTTCATTTTCATAATAGGGAGCGATAGAACTATCTAAAGTAAGCTTACTAATCTTTTTTTCATCAATAAAAATTGGATTATCGCACTTTGGATCGCTATCAGAACAGTATTCTCTTCCGTCACCCTCATTTGCAGTCACTAGATAAGTTTTTCCGTTAGAAATATAAGTATCAATCGAATCAGGCATATAGAGTCCAAAAAGACCAGCGTAGTTTTTCATTAAAACTTCACCTTCTTCTTCAATATCTATAGTGTTTTGAGTCGTATAGTTTTTAGCACCTAATGATTTCACTAAAGTTAATGTTGGTGTACTTGAACTAATATCAACTTTTGCAATAGCGTTGTTTTCTTGTAACGTTACATAAGCATAGTTGCCACTAACACTAACATATTCAGGTTCAATATCTAAACTTGCAGAATCACTTGGAGTTACACCAAGTCTAACTAGTGTACCATCGTTTGCTTTCGTTAATGTAACTGAATCAAATGTTACTTCAGCATAACTTGCATCAGCAATTGTAACAACACCTATTGTACCTGCAACATCTACATAGTTACCATCTGATGCGTCAGGTTCACCCTCATTAGCTACGATAACCTTTGTCCCATCTTCGTTAAAAGCAACCATATCTGGTAGATAACCAACAGTTGTTTCAGACAACAAATTTCCATTAGTGTCAAAAAGTACAACTTTTCCCTTTGTTGTAGTTTTATCAGCAGATCCAACAGCTACGGCAACTTTTGAATTTTTAACTGCTACACTTTGTAGCTTTGGTCCATATCCAGAAATATCAATAGATGTAGTGTCACCTAAAGTACCATCACTATTTAGTTGAGTCACATCAATTTTATTTGTAGCACCATTTGTAGAGAAAATTTTGTTTGTTTCTTTGTCAAATGAAACTATCTCACTACCCGCTTCCACACCAGTGCCATAAGTAGCTATTCTTTTGATAGAATTAATAGTGTTTGACTCTTTTAAGTCATTTAAATTTTTAAATGGTCCAACATAGCCAACTGCTGACTCTTTGTCACCTGCATCAGGGTGTTGCGTTACTACTGAAAGGTAAGCAAAACCATTTTTAAGATCGTTATACCAAAATGGTGAAGTGGTTTCAGCTCCAAGTGGTGTTGTAAATATTCGTGTGAGTTCACCACTTTTAGTATTGTATGACCAAACAACGTTGTTTTTATGTGCTCCAGTATCTTCACCAATCGTTAAAATATCCGAACCATCTAAAAAAGCAACATTATCAGGATTTGAAATACCATTCACATCACATGTATTACCAGCATAAATTGAAGTAGCATCATATGTTGCAGGAGTACCTTCAAGAATTGAATACATATTGCTAACAACATATTTGGAATCAATCTCAGGATATGAAGAGTTAACATCTAATGCATATATAGCGCCACAAGGGTTATATGGAAGTTTTATATCATTGTTTGAACCTATATCATACTTAGTGTTTGCAGCATCATTTTTCTTGTTGTCTTCCATACCATACGCTACAGCGCTCATCGCCACATACAATGTACCGCTATTTTTATCAAAAGTGATACCTTCTTCTTTTCTAAATTCAGTTGTAGCACCCATTATTGCAGCGTATCTTCTTGTTTCAAGTCTTGAAGCAGCTTTCTCCATGCCATCTTTAACTTTTAAACACTCTTGGTAGGCACTTGTATTTACTGAAGTGAATCCACTTGGGCAACTATTGTCTGTATTGATATCTGCAGTTTCAAAAATATCACTAAATACTTTTGCATCGTTAGTGCTTATATTCTTATCTGGGTCAAGGTATTCTCTTATTTCAGTACTTGTTGCATGCCCTAAACTAATCCATGAAAGATTCGCAGATCCAGCACCCTCTGATGATGTTTGATTCCACTTAGCAGCGTAAAGTATACCTGCACTTAAATCTTCCTCACTATCTGCCACAAACATAAATAAACCAACATTTGTACCATCATCTGATAGATACACTGTTTTCTTATCTGGCATAACATATGCTAATTCATGTGAAAATCTTCCCATCGAGTAATGTTTTGCATAGTTTGCATCCCCATTAGCATCGATTTGAACCTCTGGAGTCCATCCATAATAATAAGGAGATGCTTTTTTAATGTCGTTACCCCAAAATTTCGCCATTTCATCATAGTATTTGTTTCCAGTTAATCCTGTTGTGGCATTCGCATCATCTGCAACAGATCTAGCATTTGGTTCGTATTCTTCACTACCTAACATCGATTGCCATGGTGTCGTTTGTCCAGCACAATGTACAAAACCACCAAATTCACCTTTTTGAGAAATATACTTTAATGTTCCATTTTTAGGAGTAAGAGTACCATTTGGATCTTGTTCTAATTCTGCCATATACATAGAACCAACCTGACATTCAAATTGTGAAACCATATAAAGTTTGTCATTTTTATTTATGAAAGATGTATAATCAAGTCCAGAACCTACACCATCATTCGTACCATTACATATGTATGGAGAATTGTCATCAAAAGTAATCGGTTTATCTTGGTAATCCTTAGACTGTCCAAAAAGTTCACCATTATCATTATGGGCAGTTTTCATAATGGTTTTATAAGAGATGCTTTGTTCTTCACCATTTACTATAACTTTAGTAGAAGTTTGTTGTGTGGATTGTGCCTCTTGTGTAGTTGGAGTCACAATCTCTTCAAATTGAATTTTTACTTTGTTAGCAAACTTTTTACTAATGTCAAACTGATTTTTTTTAACTTTATCTTGAATGTCAGCTGGTAGGGTATCAATAGATGTAAAGTCAACATTACCATCTTCAATATCATCAGGCAATGAAAATATTTCTGGTAAATTGTTAATATCATAATCTATACCAGTTTTTTCACTCATTTTTGCGATAAGATATGACGCTATTGCACCACTCGATACATCTGAATTTTCTTCTACAATTTTTTCTATCGTTAAACTTGGACTAGGAGTGGCTGATAGTATTTTTCCACCTATTTTAAATGTACAAGTGTCGCCAGTATGGTAGTTATAGCTCCCATTTGCATCTGTAGTACCAGAGATACTTCCACAAGCATAGTCAATATTTGCTAGCTTTGGGTTAAGGCTTAAGGTTCCTGTAGATGTAGACTCAGTATCACCAGTAGAACCACTACAACCAATAAGAGTGAACGATGCTAGTAGTGCAAATGCACTCAGACTCAATGTGTGTGTTTTCATAATTATCCTTTTGTAATATTCTTAAATACAAATGCTACGAAAAAAATATTACATAAGATGGATAATTTGATGACATAGATGTTACATCATAGCAAATTGATGCCTTATATGATGCCATTTAACTAGTTGTTCAAAGTTAAATTTTGAAGTTGTGATATCATTTTTTGCGTTCTAATTCCCATAAGTTTAAGAAGCTGTTGTGCTTGTTTAGGTTCATTAAAAAAGTATCGAACAAAAGTATCTTTTGATAACTGCATGATTTGTACATTGCTTTTTGCGATCACATTGCTTGAGCGCACCTCGTCTGTTAAAAGTGCTAACTCCCCAAAAATTTCTCCTTCCTGGAGTTCTCCTATTTGATGTGTTGAATTTGGAAGAGTAACATAGGCACTCCCTTCTATAATTAAATAGGCATATTTTCCCTCATCCCCAGCTTTTATAATATACTCATTTTTTTTGTAAAATGATCTTTCATACTCCCCTATAAAATCTTGAAGTTGATTCTTTTTTACGAAGTTTATAAAAAAATCATTGAGTTCATCAGTTTTTAAAACCATCGGTAACATAGGGGTATTAAGGTGAGGGTCAAAAAACTGATTTCCAACAGTATTAAAACCAATCCTTTTTAGTAAGTTTGCTATTTTTGGGTTTATTGGTGCCACTACATGTGTGACCCCTTGTGAGATACCATAGTAGCTACTCATCAATATAAGATCCGAACTCGCCCGAGGGTTTCTAAACTCTTTAGATATGCAAAACATCCCGGCATGCAAGATGAAAGCATCATCAGGTAGAAATTCTCTAAAATTAAAATACTCATCAGCGGGTAAACCCATCTCAGAGTCAAGGGTAAGCCTCATGGAACCTACAACATTGTTCTCAACGGTAACTATAAGGTTCTTTGTGCTAGGGAAAGTGTCAAATCTGTCAAAGAGCCTGCCCTCTTCATTAGCACCTATGAGAGATTCCTCTTTGGAGAAAACTTTATATCTAATTTTAAAAACTTCATCAATCTCTTTTGCAGTTTTAGCTAATACTATATTTGTAGGCACTACTCTTCCTATTTTGCTATCGCAATATTTTCACCACGATGTAGTGTAGCTGATGTTTTTGGAAGATATGTTTTTTTAAAGTCATCTGCATTAGCCATCTTAAGAGTTTCATAGTTTAATGATTTCAAAAAATTATCTAAATCATTTTGTTTTATATCCCAAGAGAGATGTTCGTTTTTAAATCGTAAATACAGATTTAGCAGTATCCCATAAGAGTCTTCATTTTCACTTTTTGGTTCTAAGTATGTAAAGATAAATTCCATCTGCTCAGAAGTAAGACTTTTTAATGAGTGAAAAAGATCTCTGACATCTTTTTCACTCAAGTACATTAAAACACCCTCAGATATAAATATAGTATCTTTTTTAGAGTCGAAAGCCTCAAACTCACTTAAAGAGTCCTTTAAATTTTGCTTTGCAAAATCAACTGACAAAAGATGGAGATTATCAATTTGTATCTTCATAAGAGATTCTCTTTTGACTCTCTGCGTTGCTGGATGATCAATCTCTATAAAATTCACATTAGCATATTTCTGAGAAAGTCTATAGGCGAGGGTGTCAAAGCCAGCACCTAAATTAACCACTTGAGTAAAGCCTCTCTCAATAGCATTCTCTACAAACTCTTCTATATACTTTTTTCTCAGTGCATAATGTAAGGTCAGACCTGGAATCATGAGCTTTTCTATAAGTGGTACAGACATTGTAAATAACTTTGAGTCAAGTAGCTTTAATCTTTTTTTACCAGCTTCTGAAGACTCTAAAATATTTATGCAAGCATCTTTTACTTCATCTGAGACTAAATGAGCATACTCTTTTTTTCTTCCTGTATATAGGATTCCTTGTAAAACTGTCAGAGCAGTTGAACTTACTTCATCATCTTTCATTATTTCTCTTTTCTAGTTGTAAAAACATGCATCAAATAAATACAACATTTATTCACCAAGTTATGATACTTTACTACATAAGCATCGAGTAATTCCTAAAATTGTATCATAAATAGAAGGCATTATGTAACTACAATGTACCAATTCACACCCCAGAGGTGACATCTCCACTTTTCACAACTTTTGAGATAAGCGATTTCGTGCATTGCAAAGTTAGGGGAGTATAGTCAGCCTTACTCAGCACTTAAACTAGCTTTAACAAAGGCTAGTATAGCAGGATTGGGGGTTTGAAGACGTGATGTGAATTCTGGGTGAAACTGCACACCTAAGAACCATGGGTGACCTTTTATCTCGACAGTTTCGATAAGACCGTTTGATTCGCCTGTTACAATCATCCCTGCATCTTCAAGTTGTTTTCTGTATGCCGGATTTGCTTCGTAACGATGACGGTGTCTTTCGTGGATTGTTGCTTCACCGTTATAAGCTTCACGTAAAAGTGAGCCTTCTTTTGTGTCACAAGGGTATTCACCAAGACGTAAGGTTCCGCCCATTGGGGATTGATGTGTTCTTAGTTGTGTTCCACCGCTTTGATCTAAAAAGTTATCTATAAGATAAACCATTGGATGCGGTGTGTTTTCATCAAACTCTATAGAGTTTGCATCTTCTAAGCCAAGTACATTCCTAGCGTACTCAACAAGTGTTAGTTGCATTCCAAGGCATATCCCAAGATAAGGAACTTTGTTCTCTCTGGCATATTTAATAGCTTCAATTTTACCTTCAACACCACGGTTACCAAAACCACCAGCAACTAAAACGGAATCACAATCGCCAAGTAATGCTTCTGCACCACGTTCCTCTATCTCCTCTGAATCAACCCAGCTTATCTCAACTCTAGTATCTAAGTGAGCACCACAATGGATAAGTGATTCTGTAAGAGATTTATAGGCTTCTTTAAGTTCAAGATATTTACC
>JGI10211J34971_10003788_pt1 | contig 12060 bp, 9 predicted proteins | sample Etolagsediment_FD_34971 | JGI IMG/M metagenome (IMG submission 34971) | reverse complement strand
ACGGCAAACGCGACACGTACGGCATGACAGGCGACCTCATCAGCCAATACGTCACATTCACGGAGGTTTTCGGCGCCCACGGCGTGATGCCCTACAACTTCATGCTGAAGGACGGCGAACCGATCTGGGGTGGCGTGCACCCACACGCAAAGGAGGCGCTGGGCCGTTTGCGGCAGTGGTACGAGGAGGACTTGATCCATCCGGACTTCCTCACTGACCGGTGGTACCGGGAAATCCCCAGCAAGTTCAACAACGGCAAAGTGGGCTACGTGAACTACATGGCGTCGTTCGAAGCGTTCAACGAAGACAATCCGGGATCCCTGATCTCCACGATCCGGACGCTCCAACCGGGCTGCGATTTGGCCCCCGGCGTCCCCCCCGTCGGTCCGCGCGGAGAGCGCGGACACCGTGTCTGGGGCGCCGGCGGGGGCGGCGCCCCGTACGCGTTCGGCAGGCACATGGCGAAACGGCCGCGCGCGGTCGTGCGCGTGTTGCGCATGATGGACGCCATGCTGACGGATGAGGACTTCTGGCGGGAAGCCACGATCGGGCGACAGGGCGAGCATTGGGAATGGAACGACCCCGAGACAGGGCAGGGCAGTGGCGTGCATTTCCTGCCGCCTTACGACAACAAGCGGACCCGGGAACAGGCCGGCTTGCCTCACCAGCCGTTCCTGCTGGATGGCTCGCGTGACGAGATCACCCGTAAATACAAACCACGCAAGATGATCGAGTGGAACGAGGGACATCGCAATCCGGAATGGGGTCGTCCCGACCTGTTCGGCTCCTCCTCGACCGTTCCCCGGACCGAGGAATTCCTGCCGGACCTGCAGCGCCTGCAGCAAACCGTGTATGCGGACATCATCCGCGGCGTGAAGCCGTTGGACGCTTTTGATCAGTTTGTCGACGACTGGCATGCCGCGGGCGGCGACATCCTGTTGGTGGAAGCGCGCAAGACCTATGCCCAAGCCCAGTCGATCCTGGACAAACTCGGCGCGGAGGACAGGCCATGAACAGCCCGACCCAAACCTGGTATGCGGAGTACGCGAAGCATCAGGGCAAACTGCTGATGCTGCTCGTAGCCTTCATGTTCCTTGTCGTTTTCAAGTATGTCCCCATGACGGGAGTTCTGATCGCGTTCAAGGACTTCCGGATGTCAGAGGGCATGCTCGGAAGTCCGTGGAACGGCCTCGATAACTTCCGCAGGCTATTCATGGGGTCGGACTTTCTCAATGCCTTGCGCAACACGATCACGATCAGCTTGCTGCGCTTGGGCTTCGGCTTCCTGGCCCCCGTCATCCTGGCGCTGCTTCTCAACGAGGTACGGTTGAGCGCGTACAAGCGCGGGGTCCAGACACTGACGTACATGCCGCATTTCATATCCTGGGTCATTCTGGGCGGCATCTTCCTTATGCTGTTCGCGGTCGATGGTCCCGTCAACACCATGGTCAAGTCGATGGGCGGGAAGCCAATCCCCTTCCTGACCGAAGACGCCTGGTTCCTGTGCCTGCTGGTGGCGAGCGCCATCTGGCAGGGCGTCGGCTACGGCTCTGTTATCTACCTGGCAGCGTTGTCCGGCATCGACCCCGTGCTGTACGAAGCGGCCGTGGTCGACGGCGCCGGCCGCTGGAAGCAGACGCTGCACATCACGCTCCCGTGCCTGATCCCGACCATGATCACGCTCTTCATTCTGGCGCTTGGAGGAATCCTCAACGCGGGATTCGACCAGATTTTCAACATGTACAGCGTCCCGGTCTACGATGTCTCCGACATTTTGGACACCTATGTGCTGCGCCGTTTGATCTCCATGGACTACGGTCTGGCCACGGCTGCGGGGCTGTTCAAATCCATGGTCGGCATGGGATTGGTCGTCGGCGCCAACGCGTTGGCCAAGGCGATCAGCAAAGGTGAACAGGGGGTTTGGTAGCCGGGAGTGATCACTGATGACTGATCACTGATGACTGATCACTGATCACCGCCCAAGGCCAACAGGGAGCATTATGAGAATATACGGACTGATCACAACGGCGATCGGCATCGCGCTCTTCTTCGTCCTGAAGCCCATCGGCTTCGCGCTTGCCTGCGTGGGACTGGCGATGGTGCTGGTGTCCTGGTATGGCTTTCCACACAAGCCCTCACGTGGGGAGTTGGCCTTCAATGTCGTGAACGTGCTCGTGCTGGGGGTGCTGGCGTTCTCCACGCTATATCCGTTCGTCTACGTGCTGTCCATGTCGCTGAGCACCCAGGCGGAAGCGTTGCGCGCGGGGTTTCACCTGGTCCCGCACGAGGTCACGCTGACGGCCTACAGGATGGTGTTCTCGAATCCCGACATCCTCACCGGTTACCTCAACACGCTTTTCCGGACGATTGTCGGCACCGTGCTCACCGTCACGCTGTCGTGCATGTGTGCCTATCCATTGGCCCGCAAGGACATGCCTCACCGCAGCATGTTCACGTTCCTGGTCGTCTTTACCATGCTCTTTCACGGCGGACTCGTGCCCACCTACCTGCTGATCAAGAACGTCGGCCTGCTCAACAACCGTTGGGTCTACATCCTGCCCATGTGTGTTCAGGCGTTCAACGTCATCATCATCAAGAACTTCTTCCAGGACATACCCGAGAGCTTGGCGGAGAGCGCCGCTATCGACGGAGCGGGTGAGTGGCGGACCCTGTTCCAGATATACATGCCGCTCTCCAAACCCGTCCTCGCCACCGTCTCCCTGTGGAGCGCCGTAGCCCACTGGAACTCGTGGTTCGACGGGCTGATCTACATCACGGACGACCGCAAACAGGTGCTACAGATATTCCTGCGCCGGATCGTCGTGGAGAGCAACACGCTGTTGCTCGAGAAAGGCATCGTAAACCCGGACATGACGCAGTTCACGCCGGAGACGCTGAAGGCCGCCACCATCATCGTCACCATCGTGCCGATCCTGTTGTTGTACCCCTTCCTGCAGAAGTACTTCGTGAAGGGGATCATGCTGGGAGGGGTGAAGGGATGAAGAGAAGAGAGAGGAGAGCCGGGTCGTAAGCGGCCCTCCTGGGCTGGACCAAAGCCGTCGCTTGCGGCGGCACCATGGAAGGAGAACCCGATGCTGGACAAAACAATGCCGATACTGACAGGTGCGATCATGACAGTCTCTGCTGCCGCCGCCGAACTCGATGTCAACGGTTGCCGCGTGTTGAGCAAACTCCCGGCTCCCGGCGTGCATCCGCGGGTCTTTTTCACGGGCGATGAACTTCCGCTCATCCGCGAGCGGTTGAACGCGCCGCGGTTCAAGGCCAAGTTCGACCCCGTGCGCCGACAGGTCATCAACTCCGTCCGGAACAACTGGCGGAAACTGGCCGACGCCGATTTCGACCTCCGAGGAGTGAGCGACGACGACATCCTCGAGTATTTCACCGCCGGCGAAGGCCGCAACCAGCAATGGGGCATTGCCAGCGTCACCGCGGTCATGGAACAGGACGACGAACTGCTCGACCTGATGAGACGGATCATCACCAATTACGCACGCGTCATGCTGGCGTCGAAGGAGCGGGCGGTGGGCGGCGATCTGGTCGGCAGGACGGGTGCAGAGCTGAACAAACGCCTCAACATCTGGCAACACGACGGTTACGACGTCGGCGTGAGCTGGACGCTCGGCGCGGCCGGCTACGCGGTGTCCTACGACGTGTTGCACAACCACATGTCCGAAGAGCAACGCAACACGGTGCGCAAGGCGATCGCCACGGCGACGAAGGGGCGCAAAAGCTACGGCAACGGCATGCCGCGCGGATTCGCCAGCAGCAACCACTATGGCTACCACGGCGACCTGGTTGCGCTGCTTGCGGCCATCGAGGGCGAGGAGGGATTCGACCAGGAGACCTGGGACGGGATCGTCCAGGTGATGCGTGACTACTGGGAGATCGGTTACACGCCGTTTGGCTACAGTCGTGAAGACGGGTACGGTCCCAATCTCGGTATGCGCGCCGGGAGCCGCGCCTTCATCGTGCTGGCCCGGCGCGGGTACAGCATCTTCCCGACGGAGAAGTACCGACTTTTCCTGGACACCATTGCCCAGGACTACGATCCCTATCCCGGCGGACACCTGAACGGCGGCGCTTCGGGCGGCCCCTATGGTGAGCTCTATCCGACAAGCACTATTGTCGCCCGGTACATGTACCCGCAAAGCCCCGTGGCCAACTTCAACTACCGGCATCTCCTCGGCGAGGACTACGAACGCCGTTTGCGCTGGCAGGGCTTCCTGGACTACTTTCTGTACGGCTCCGACTGGCAGGGGCGGGCCGATCGCGCGAAGATGCTGGAAGAGACGGGGTTGCCGCTCTCAGTCTACTACCCCGTGCGCGGCAAGTTCATCGCCCGTTCCGACTGGAGCAGCGACGCCATGTACGTCGCGTTCGACGCCCGTCCCGACGCCCATCTCATCGGTCACGACAAGGTCGACCGCGGCAATTTCTCCATGTCTGCCCTCGGCCGCGTCTGGGCCTTCAGCGGCGACTTCCATGCCTGGGACGAGAGCCGCGAGAACTCACTCGTCCACATCGACGGCAAAGCCCAGCCTTGGAAAGCCCCGAGCGTGCGCTTCCTCTGGAACGTGCAGCAGGACCGGATCGCAGGCGCGTGTGCCGACCTCAAGTACGCCTACGACTGGCAATGGACGCCCCCTTGGCCAAAGTGGGGTCAGGCGTTTCCCGCTCCCTGGGAACCCGAGACCAACGGCCCCGTCGATCTTGGCTGGCCCGCGGAATTCGCAGATCCCGACGTGTGCCCCAAGTCGCTGCACGGTAGTGAGACAGGCTACGCCGGTACCAACAACCTACATCGACGTCCCTACAACGTCGTGCGGAAAGCGCAACGTTCCGTCTTCCTGATCCGCGGGAAACACCCCTTCGTCATCGTCTGCGACGACATCCGCAAAGACGACGCCTCGCACCTCTACGAGTGGGTCATGCAGCTACCGGTCGACCTGAAGGAGAGGTCGAACAGCGGCAAAGAGGTGGTTATCACAGAGGACTCGGGCGATCGCGAGTTGCTCGTCCGGTTTCTGGGGGACACGCCCGCTACACTGAGGGTCGAGGAATACGAGGCGGCGACGGACAGGAACGGCAACGTCACCAAAGGCAAACGCCTCATTGCGTCCGCAACCTGTGTCGAACCGAAGTTCCGGGTTCTTCTTCTGCCACGGAGATCAGGCCAGGCCACCCCCGCTGTCGAGTGGCACGGGGCTCGATCCGTGCTGAACGTTACCATTGCCGAGCAGGCTGACGTACTCACTTTCACTACTGGTGAGCGAGAGGGAACGAGGGTCGGCCTGGAACGCTGAGCCGCTGCTGCGTTGAGGGGGTACAGATTATACGCGTGTCCGGACACGCGAAAGCGACACTTGGCGCAAGGACATACGCATGAAGGAGCCGGCCATCAGTGTGATCCTCGAGGAAGTCGTTCCGGGGGAGGGCGGCCTGGACGTCGCGTCCTTTGTCCGTGGCCTGCAAGGTCTTCCGCAGGAGGTCCCGCTGATGATCGAGCATCTGTCCGGCGAGGTCGACTACGACCGTGCGGCAGCCCACTACCGGGACGTTGCCCGGGGAGAGGGAATCGACCTGTAGAGAAATGTGGTGTCGCTCTCTGGCGGCTGGTGGTCGATGTGGAGGAGTGGGAAGTTCGGTTTGCACTGCGCCCGATTGCGCCTACTGTGTCTGCCTGCAACCAACCGAAGGACGCTTCGCTATGACACGGGATCTCGTCACGGTGCTCTTCGTTTGCGCTGCCGTTACTCTGCAAGCGCAACCGTTGGCTTGGATGAAGCTCGGGGAACCAGGCGGACAGACCTACGAGGGCTCGGAATACCACTGGCTCGGGGACGCGGCGTTGCACCTGGCGGCTGACGTGACCCCGGCCGAGGGACACGCCTTGGACTTGCTGTGGGGGTCGAAGAACGACCGGCGGGGCGCAGATGTCACCATCAACGGGACGTCGCGGACCGTGCAGGCCGGAGGGTACACCGGATTCAAGTGGCAACGCGTCGACGTTCCGGCTGGTGTCGTCGGCGAGCGCTACGAGATCGTTGTCCGGGGCGCGGCGCCAAAGGCCGCGTTCTTCGCTGCCGTGCGGCTCGTGCCAGTCGGTTCGCCACTTGACGGAGCGTTGCCGCAGGCGAGGTCGCAGGCAATGAGGCTCACCGAAGCTCCGCCCCATCCGCTGCAGGCGTGGATGGACGAACTGCAGGCAGACGAGACCGATGTCTGGCAGCGCGCGACGATTCACGGGGCGCAAGCCAACGAGGCTCTTCGGCGATGTCGCAGGTACGTGGATGGTTGGCTGGCGCACGCGGACCCCAGAACCGGACTGATTCCGCGCAACCTTGGATCGGGGAAGCACTTCTGGAACGGCCGGGACGCCGGGGCGGACAATTACGCGTTCATGGTATTGACCTGCGCGTTGACAGATCGGGCGATGTTCGACGGGCGCATGCTCGACATGCTCCGTACGGAGACGACACTCACCAGCCGGATCGGTGCATTGCCCGCGGATCAACCAGTTCCCCGAGTGGTTCACGGTTGGGAAGAGCGATGGGCTCGTGGTCGAGACGGAAGGCTCCCACGATGTCCGCGCCCGGGCCGACCTCGTCAATGGCCTTCCCGTGAAGGTGGCGGCCGGGCAGGCGATGCGTCTGACAGTGAGCAAGTCGGCACAGTGATCGAGCAGGCCTATAGTCCGATCGGATAGCTGGCGTGACCGGACATCGTTGTTGTCATGACTGGAATAGAGAAGGAGACATGGAATGAATATCGGAGTGTTCCTGCTGATCGAACCGTTTGCGAGCGTCGATGTACAGTTGGCCCGTGCGAAGGAGATGGGGTTCACCTGTGCCGATATCACGGACACCAACGCGGGTGGCAGCATGCTCGGGACGGCAGGCTTCTCCCCGACCGTCAGTCTCGACGAGAACCCGTTCGAGGTGCGACGTATGTTCGAGAAGCATGGCATCGAACCATCCACCGTGTGCGCCCATGCCGGCCTGCTCGAACCGAGTAACCCGGGTGTTTACGGGACGGCTGAGATCATGAAAGCGGTGAAGTTTGCGGCGGCGATCGGCATCAAGGACGTCGTCACCACCGACACCGACCCGCACTCCGAGTGGGCCCGGAGTCTCTCTTACGACGAAAAGGTCTTCATAATGGCAGAGAAGCTCTACACCCCCGTGAAGATGGCCGGGGACTACGGCGTGCGCATCCTGCTGGAACCGCACGGCCCCATCACGGACTCCATCAAGGGGCTCCAGGACGTATTCGATCGCCTGGGCAATCCCGGTGCATTGGGCGTGAATCTCGACACCGGCAACTCTTGGCTTGGCGGCGCTGATCCCGTCGAAATGGCAAAGGTCTTCAAGGACAAGATCCACCACGTCCACTGGAAGGACCTGGGGGCGGAGTGGGAACCCAAACGTGGAACGGAATTCGGTTGCGGCTTCTCCACCATTGCTCTCGGTGATGGCGTGGTCGACATCAAAGGCGTGTGCGATGTGCTCAGAGACGCGGACATCGCATCGTCCACGCTGGAAATCATCGGTGACGAGGACATCCTGAAGCGCAGCGTGAGCTTCCTGCACCAGTGCGGGATGTGAGCCGGGACACCCGAGTTCGCCAGCCTTGCCGCCCCCCGGCATGAAGGGCAGCGCCTCGCGTAGGCCCCGGCCGCCGGTACGGGGCCATGGAGAGCCAACGGCGCGTCTCGGGTAGGCCCAGTCCAGTGGACAAGGAGGAGCGGAGTCCTTTGCTGATACTGACGTGGCGCCGGGCAGACGTGGCTTCCGGCTCTACCTGGATGACATCGTGTGCGAACGCGTCGGAGGACTGCAGAAACTATCCTCAAGAGGTGGTGACGAATCGCGACTGATGCTATATATTTAAGGGATTGATGATAAGATCGATCAGCAAAGCCTTTGAATTGCCATAAGCTGGCGTTGCCCGTATCGTGTAAACGGTCGGGCACTTGTTGTTGTAGCTTCCCATTACCCCCGCTTGAGGACGTCCGGCAAAGAGGTTTTTATTTTATGGATAAGGCGAATGCAACGGGTGTGATCACCGGCATCAACGGTAACATGATCACGGTCCGGGTCGACGGCAGGATCCTGCAGAACGAACTCGCCTACGTTATCTGCGGCGACGAGCGTCTGAAGGCCGAGATCATCAAGATCGAAGAAGGTTGTGCCTCGCTTCAGGTGTACGAGAGCACGCGCGGCTTGCAGGCTGGCGACAAGGTCGAGTTCTCCGGGGAGATGCTGTTCGTACGACTTGGCCCCGGGATTCTCGGCAGAGTCTATGATGGGTTGCAGAACCCGTTGCACGACCTGGCCGAGCAGCACGGTTTCTTCCTGCGTCGCGGCAAGATGGCCGACGCCCTGGATGAGAAGAAGCGTTGGCTGTTCCATCCGGATGTCAAGGCGGGCGACGTGGTCATCGCCGGGATGGCGCTGGGCCATGTGCAGGAGAACGCCGTCAAGCACCTCGTCATGGTGCCCTTCCCCCTGCAGGGCGAGTACACCGTCAAGCGGATCATGCCTGAGGGTGAGTATACGATCAGCGAGCAGATCGCGGAGTTGGTCGACGAAACGGGTACAAGCCATCGCGTGAGCATGGTGTTCGAGTGGCCGATCAAGATCCCGATCAAGGCCTACCGCAAGAAACTGCTCTCGGACGAGCCCATGGTGACACAGTACCGCACCATCGACTCGTTCTTCCCTGTCGCCCGGGGTGGCACTTACTGCATTCCGGGGCCGTTCGGCGCCGGGAAGACGGTGGTCCAGCAAAACACCTGCCGCAACGCGCAGGTGGATATTGTGATCGTCGCTGCCTGTGGTGAGCGCGCGGGCGAGGTCGTCGAGACGCTTCATGAGTTTCCTGAGCTCATCGACCCCAAAACGGGTCGCCCGCTGATGGAGCGCACGATCATTATCGCCAACACCAGCTCGATGCCGGTGGCGGCACGCGAGGCATCTGTCTATACGGCCGCCACGCTTGGCGAGTACTACCGCCAGATGGGACTGCATGTGTTGCTTATGGCCGACTCCACATCGCGGTGGGCACAGGCCATGCGGGAGGTATCCGGACGTCTGGAGGAGATCCCCGGAGAGGAGGCGTTCCCCGCCTACCTCGAATCGCGCATCGCCGAGTTCTACGAGCGCGCCGGTTACATCGAATTGCACAATGGCTCGTTCGGCAGCATGACGATCGGCGGTACGGTGAGCCCGGCGGGTGGCAACTTCGAAGAGCCGGTGACGCAGGCGACGCTAAAGGTCGTCGACGCGTTCCACGGCTTGAGCCGAGCTCGTTCAGATGCGCGGCGGTTCCCGGCCATCGACCCGCTCGAGAGCTGGTCGCACTGCAAGGGCATTATCGACAAAGAGAAAATTGACCACGCCCGTGATGTCCTCTCCAAAGGCGACACGATCGGCCAGATGATGATGGTGGTGGGCGAGGACGGCACGGCGATGCCTGAATTCATTACGTACTTGAAGGCGCAATTGCTGGACTCGGTGTACCTGCAGCAGGATGCGTTTGACGAGATCGACTCGTCCTGCACGGCAGAACGCCAGCAATACGCTTTTGACAAGGTGTTCGGTGTCCTGCAGGGCGATTTCGAGTTCAAGGACAAGACAGCAGCCCGTCACTACTTCGCCCGACTGAATCAGCAGTTCATAGATTGGAACCTGAAGAAGATGGGGTCTGACGAGTTCGTGGCTCTGGAGAAGAGCATCGACAAAGCACTGGCGTCCGCGGCTGTCTAGAAAACCGAGGACCGGTTCCCTCGCCCAGGGAATAGGAGATTACTTGATGCGACCCGTGTATGACAGAATCCTGAGCGTTGTCGGCAACGTGATCACCGTTCGCGCTACCGGCGTCCGTTACGAGGAACTCGCCGAGGTGACCAGCGCCCGCGGCAAGTCCTTGGCCCAGGTCATCAAGATCGAGGATGACGATCTGGTTTATCTTCAGGTCTTTGCCGGAAGCAAGGGCGTGTCCACAGAAGACGAGGTGCGTTTCCTGGGCGATCCCATGCAGGTGTCGTTCTCCGAGGACATGCTCGGGCGCACGTTCAACGGCAGCGGGGTGCCGATCGATGACGGGCCGCCGATCGACGAGTGCCTGATCGAGATCGGCGGACCATCCGTCAACCCGGCCAAACGTGTCGTCCCAGGCAGGATGATCCGGACGAACATCCCGATGATCGACCTGTACAACTCGCTGGTCGTGTCGCAGAAGTTGCCCATTTTCTCCGTCTCCGGCGAACCCTATAACCAGCTGCTTGCCCGTATCGCTCTCCAAGCCGAGGCAGACATGATCATTCTCGGCGGGATCGGCCTGAAGTTCAACGAGTACATGTATTTCAAGAACGAGCTCGAAGCAGGTGGTGTGTTCAACCGTTCGATCTTCTTCGTGCACACTGCGTCGGATCCCATCGTGGAAGGCATCATGATCCCCGACATGTGTCTGGCGGTGGCCGAGCGTTTTGCCCTCGACGGCAAGGATGTGCTCGTGCTGCTCACGGACATGACCAACTACGCCGACGCCATGAAAGAGATCGCCATCACCATGGAGCAAGTTCCGGCCAACCGCGGTTACCCGGGCGATCTCTACAGTCAGCTCGCGTCGCGCTACGAGAAGGCGGTGGACTTTGTGGGGGCGGGCTCGGTCACGATCCTGGCCGTGACCACAATGCCGGGCGACGATGTGACGCATCCCGTGCCCGACAATACGGGTTACATCACCGAGGGACAGTTCTACCTGCGCAACGGTCGTATAGAGCCCTTCGGGTCTCTGAGCCGCCTGAAGCAGCAGGTCAACAAGAAGACCCGGAAAGATCACCGGACCATCATGAACGGCACGCTGAGGCTCTACAAGGAATACCTGGAGACTCTCGAAAAGCGGTCCATGGGATTCCGCATGAGCGAGTGGGACACCAAACTCCTGAAGTATGGTGAGCTGTTCGAGTCGAAAATGATGGATCTGTCCGTGTTCGTGACCCTGGAAGATGCTTTGGACAGCGCCTGGCAGATATTGGCGGACTGTTTCGACACTGAGGAAACGGGTCTGCCCTCCGATCTGCTCAGGGAGTTCTGGCCGAAGAAGTGATTGCGGGTTGACGAACGGGTGACGACGAAAGCGAGTACGAAAGCTCAGAGGCATAGCACGATGAGTGAGAGCAACGGTAAAGAAATCCGTCTGGATGCGCTGGTCAGCAAGCTGCACTCCGAAGGCGTGAGCAAAGGCAAGGCCGAGGCCCAGGAAATCGTCAGGAAGGCACGGCAGGAAGCGGACGAGACTGTGCGGAAGGCGAAGGCGGAAGCCGATGCGGTAACCAAGGCCGCCAGCGCCAAAGCGGACGAGTTCCGGGAGAACGCCGTCGCTTCCGTCCGGCTTGCCGCACGCGACACGATGCTGGCCCTCAACCGCAGCGTGCGCGACCTCTTCGAGAAGGCGTTCAAAGCCGAGGTCGGGACGGTGCTCGACGATCCGGAGTTCCTGAAGGAGTTGATCGTGACTTTGGCCGACGAGTGGGCCAAGGGCGAAGGTGTGTCGGCCGCGGTCAGGCCGGATGTCGGCGAGAAACTCCTCGCACTGGCAGAGTCGGGCATGGCAGGGATGTTGGCGGAAGGCATCGAGATCAGGCTCAACCGCAGCATTGCAAACGGGTTCCGGATTCGTCGCGGCGACGGCCAAGTGGCCTATGACTTCTCTGACGAGAGCGTCGTCGAAAGTCTCAAGCTGCATCTGAGTCCCCAACTGGCCGAACTTCTGAAGCTATGAACGAGTATCCGTATCTAGCCACACTGCTGCCGACGCTGAACTTCGGGGACACCGATTTCATGTCCTCGGAACGCTTCCTGGTCGAGGCGGAGAAGTGGCTCAGTGAGGGCGAGTTCGAGATTCTGTCGAGCGTGAGTCTCGATGACTACGCGGTTGGCGATCATCGATTTGAGCTCGTGGCTGAACAGCGGCGCTTCGAGCGCCTGGTACGGCACGATGTGGCTGGTTTCGTCGAGTCCCGTCGTCAGGGGC
>JGI10211J34971_10003787_pt1 | contig 12062 bp, 6 predicted proteins | sample Etolagsediment_FD_34971 | JGI IMG/M metagenome (IMG submission 34971) | reverse complement strand
AAGGACGGGTTGCACGGTGCGTGCGGCGCGAATGGCGACAGGAACGCAAAGAACGGCTTGTCCGACGCCTCGCACGCAAAACGTGCGGTCTCGGCGAACAGCACGTCCGTCTGATGTCCCTTCATCTGCCTTGCCTTACCGTCGACACTGTACATCTGGTCGTAGTACATCCGTTCGTTGCGAAAGCGCATCCGCGCGCCGTTGTCCTTGGGATTCCCCTTGTAGTCGTCCCAGACCGGCCCCAAGTTCTGGAACCAACGGTCATAGAGCCCACCTTTGAACTCGCCAACCAGGTGTTTCCCTTCGTAGAATTTGCCGACCATCGCCATGCGATAGCCCTGTTCGCGGAGGAAGCGCGGCAGGTATGGTTCCATCCGCTCGGGGTACACAGCGTTGTCCCGGCGCATGTGCACGGACGGCTGACGCCCGGTGAAGATCGACCCTCGTACCGGCCCACACAGTGGCGACGTCACGTACGCGTTCGTGAACCGCACGCCTTCCCGTGCCAGTCGATCCAAGTTCGGGGTCCGAATGTACGGATGCCCCTCGTGCGTCATCTGATCGAACCGCATGTCGTCGACCAGAATCAGAATCACGTTGGGCTTCTGCTGTCCGGCGTCCTCCGCCCGACTCGCCTGCGGGGACACCCAAGACGCGACGCCGCTCATCCCCACGCTTTCCAGAAAACTGCGACGTGACAGCAGACCCATTCAGCAGCACTCCTCCGGCACGCATTGCCCCGGGTGACTCAACCAAAGCACGACATGCAGCACCGGCCCATAACATAGGTCCGCAAGCAGTCGACACGAGAAACGGCGAGGCAGGTCGCTGGCCCCGCCAGCGTGGCAGGTCTACATTTGGACCGGACATGAGCTGCTCCCCAGAGACTGCATTGATGACACGTTGCCGAGTTATGTCACTACCCGTATTTGTCCTTTCGCTCATCGCCTTGGTGAACGCCGCGCACGGCCGCGTCATATCGGCGTCGTTCATTGAGACGGACTCACTTGACCTGACCGTGGCCGGTCCTGTCGACTGGGCCGTGTTCGGCCAAGACAGGTCAGGTCGCGCCTCCCTCGACGCCGTGGACTGGAAGGGGAAAGGCACCGGTGCATGCAGGGCGATTCAGGTCCCCGGCGGGCCGCAGAAGGCGGAAGCCACACCCTTCACCGGCGTCGGCTGGCAGTGGAGCGACGGCACACACGTCCCGGTCTTCCGTCGGCACCAAGGCACGACTACAGGACAGGGGATACGCCTCTGGCTCAGACAGGGGGGGAAGGCGGTCTTCGAGTTCGGCCCTCCTGGCGTAGCGGGAGCAAAGGCCTACGTCCTCTTCCGGTGTGATGGGAAAGCCCGCCTGATTGCGCGGCAGGAGGACTCCGAAATGTCGTTCCACGCCATCGAGCGCAAAACACTGGGGGCTGCCGTTGTGGCCTACGACGGCGCCGCACCTCTGGCCTTGGAGATTGTGAACGCCGGGAAGGGAGACCTTTGCGTCCGAGGGTTCGCCGTCGCACTCGGCGACACCGTCCGCAGTGACGCTCCCTTCCCCCGGATGGCCACTCGACAGGAACTGGCGGCGCGGGAAGCAGAGAAGCTCGGAGATGTCGATTTCCTCAGACTTGCAGTCGGTTTTGCGGATTGCATGCTCCGCTACGGACGTGATCGGTACGGCAATGTCCACAGTCCCCTCTTCGCGGTGCTCCTCACGCGCGAGAAGGAGCCACGGATAGGCCCGTACCCTTTGTTCGCATCGCCCGAGCGCGTCGCGGACGACATGAACACGCCGTTCGCGCGGTTCGACTACAACCGCTGCCTGAACTACCCGAGTGGCCTGGGGGCCGAAGGCCCGCACAAAGTGACAGTGTTTGGTTGTGATCCGTACGAAGACCGAGATCTCTACGTGATGCTCGACGACCTGACACGCATCACGGGGGAGTCCAAGTACAGAGAGGCATTCCGCGAGGCATTGAGGTGGTGGTTCGCCAACACACAGAGCCCGGTGTCCGGCCTGTACGCATGGGGGGAACACCTGGGCTGGGATTTCGAGAACGAGTGCCCGACGTATTTCGCAGGCCCTTCCGAACACCTCTACGCCGCATGTTACCACGAGATAAAGGACGACGTGCCTTTTCTGGACATCTTGGCGGCAATGCCTGCAGAGGCCGATGACGAACCGACCCACCTCGAGAGATATGCCCTCGGCGTCTGGAACGCACACTATTGGGATCACGAACGCGCGATCTACTGCCGTCACGGCGACTACACCGGCGCGGATGACCGCAAGGACAGTACGTCGGGCTTCCCCGCTCACCAAGGGGCACACCTGCGCCTCTGGGTACGAGCCCTCAAGGAGACCGACAAACCGGAGTTCAGGGACAGGATGTGCACAATCTTGAATACGGTGCTCGACGTGCAGATCGCCCGGGCGCAGAAGTATGGGTTCATCCCTTTCACCTTCGACGCTGACCTGAAAGGAAGCCGCCCATCGAGATCCTCCCAGTCAGACCGGCTCGGGAGCCACGCAGCAGAACTGAGCGCCGACGTCCGGGAAGTCGATCCAGCTCTATCAGAGAAGCTCCGCAGACTGGCCGAGCTGTTGCTGGGCAGGGACGGCGTGGACCGGGTGTCGGGTGCCAAAGCCGGCGACGGCCTCAGTACCCGGGCCAAGGACGGAAGGCCCCAGCCAGCGGTCTCGGACCTGTCCGACGAGACCACGCCCCGGAAGCATGCAGACGAGATCATCCGACGGATCGAGCTGTTCCGTCAACACCACGACCACGAGTACCTCGATGCCGCGCGTCAACAGGCTCGTCTTGCTTACGTGCGTTTCCTGGACGACACCTGTCCACTGCCGAGAGCCCGATCCGACGGTCCGCTGATCGATGCGGCAGGGGATACGTTCCCCGACTTCTACTTCCGCGGCGCAAGGCTCATGCACGCATTCGCCCTACTTGCCGAGGCTCAACTGGGGCTTTGATCGCAACTCCGTCCGCCGCTGTTGGTACGGTCTCACAGAACCGCCGGTCCGTCCCGTGTGTCTCCCTGGCTCCGAGCGGCCGATGGCCAGACATGCTGTCACACTCGCGAGTACGCCCTGCGACGACTTCGGCGAAGATGCCTCCCGCTGCTCGCAGTTGCCGGCCAACCTTGAATTCTGTACTATGAATCGTGCCGCTTCAAGTTGCAGACTTCAACATACATAGCGCGTCGCGTTGGTGCTCCGTATCCTGCCGCCGTGTCCTCCCGACCTCGGGAAACGGCTCACCAAGTCCCCCAAGGTCTATGTCCGCTACACCGGCGTACTGCATTCGCTGCTTGGCATTGCATCGACGAATGAGCTTCTCGGACACCCCGGACCGGGTCCTTCCCGGGCGGGAATGGTGATTGAGACGGTCATCCAATGCGTGCCCGACTGGAACGCGACGTTTTACCGCACGTCTGACGGCACCGAAAGGGACTTGGTGTTCGAGAGAGCAAACCGACGCCTGGCGGTTGAGTGCAAAGCATCGACTGCTCCCAGGGCAAACCGAGGGACGGCAAACGCCATGGCTGACCTCCAAGTCGAGCATGCCTGGATTGTCGCGCCGGTCGATGCCCGCTATCCGGTGTCCTGTCAAATCACAACATCACGGTGTGCGGCGCCGCGCCTTGCGGCGTCCGCACCAGCCGTTCGTTCTGGTCCGAGTTCCTTGTCCGGCAATGTGATGCGGGGCATTGCACAACCACGGGGCATCGACCGGGCAATACGCCGTGTAGGGGCGACCGGCGCGTCGCCCTCTGCCTGGCACACCACAACCGGTTGTCTGCGGATCCCGCAATCGACCGTGTTTGGTTTGCCCATGGTCACAGGGCGACCCGCCGGTCGCCCCTACATCGTCCGTTCGGCATCCGACCGTTTCCGTTGGCCTGTTTCCGGATCCCGGATTATCCGAATATCGTTCCCTCTACTTACGGTGACCTCCGCTAACGGTTCGAGGCCGATGTTCAAACGTGTGACGCGTCGCCATGATCCCGACGTCCCTCCCCTGCCCTGCGGACTCCGCACCGGCGAGCTTGGTCACGGCTTGGTGATTGCCCAGCGCCGGGAACTCACCCCATCCACCCGAGACCGTGTCAAACGACTTGATCCGCGGCAGACCGTAGCAGCCGCGTCCCGCCTTCCTGACGAACGCACAGGTACCACGGCCCGCGCATAGTGCCTGTTCCCTTGTTGCTCAGGTACCGTGTCGAGACGTGGTACCGCCCGGTGTGCGGCACTGCGATCTCCGCATGCAGCCGGTGCTGACCGGACGTCGGATCAGACCATCCGGAGCATCACGATGGCACAGACGGCCACTACGAGAGCGAACATGACCATGGCCGTGCCGCAGCCGGCGTTCTGCGACGCCTGAAACGGGGCATCAGGGAACTGCTCACGCATCCTGCCGCCCAGCGCGTCGACCTTCTCTTTTGCCTCCTTCAGTCCGAGCCCCATCCGCTCGCGCACGAGTTTGATGGCCTGGATCTTTCGTCCATCGTAGATCAAGTCCTGCACTTCGGCGGGCGCATCCTCCAGATACTGTCTTTCCGGCTTGTCGCTCATCTCATCCTCCTCAAAACGGGGTTAGAGGGTGCTGATCAGATAGTCCGTTGTCGTGGCATGTTTGACGTCAGGCGCGTCGGGGTAGACGAGCCCGCACTCAACGCCGGTCTCCCTGCATTTTTCCTGGAGTTTGACGCCGAAATTGGATGTGTGGGTTGGGTCTTTCTGCGGCTTGCCGATAGCAGGGGGAGCAGTGTAGAACAGGTAGACAGGGGGATCGTCGGCGGTCACAAGCGCATACGGTGAATACTCGGCAATCCAGGGGAGGATTGACTCGCGCTTCTCCAGGAACGCTTTGAATCCACCAGCGATGCCAAACGCGTGCGCGCCGTACCGGCTGTTGGGGGTCCACTCCTTCATCTGCAGGGGATCGAGCGTTGTCTGCGGAGCGGTCACCGCCGCACAGAACAGCCGGCTGGATTCCCGGGCCACGGGATCATCGCTGTCCGGATCCGCCAGATCATCGTGGAACGCCAGCCAGAGACTCGAGCAGGCGCCGGCCGAGCCGCCGGCCGCACCGATACGCGTCTTGTCAATGTTCCATTCGGCTGCCTTGGTACGGACGAACTGCAGCGCCCGCGCCGCGTCGTGCAGGGGCGCTTTCACGGGCGGCTCGACACCGTCGGCCTGCGCCTGTTTGACGTAACGGTAGTGGATGGACACGACGGAGATGCTCGCGTCGAGCAGCTTCTGCACGTCCACAAAGCGGTTCGTACGTCCCACGTCTCCGCCTTGCCAGCCTCCGCCGTGGATGACGAAGACCAGTGGTGTGGGCGTGTCCGATTCTGCTCGCCAGAAGTACAGAACGTTCCGCTCATGCGGCCCGTAGGCCACATCCGACAGCGTGCTTTCCGGAAGTGGCGGAGTGACCTTGGCGGCGCGTCGAGAGCGTTCTGCCTTTGCCTCCCCCGCAGACGTGTGGTCCACGGCAGCCAGGGCAACGCCCATAGCGCCGGCAAGGAAGCAGTTTGTGAGTGGCTTCGTTCTCATGCGTTGTTTTGTCCTTCCATCTCTGCTTGTCGCCTCGTTCATGATTGTGATTACGCCCGGACGTCGCATCGACGACAGACGCGGGAGTTGCTCAGTACTTGCCGTAACTGCGTGCTGTCTCGACCATGGCCCGGATGTTCTCGTCCGGCGTGTCGCGACCGCACTGATCGCCCGTTGACAGGATGAAGCCGCCGCCTTCCGCAGCATCGTCAATAGCTTTGCGACTGGCTCGGACTACGTCCTCGACACTGCCCCGCAGCATCGTCTCCGTTGTGTGCAGGTTGCCCTTCAGCACGATCTTCTTGCCGTAGCGCTTCTTGAGGTCCGCCAGGTCGCAGTCTCCCATGGGCCGAATCTCCAGCGGGTCGATGATCGTCAGATCAGTTTCCTCGGCCGCCATGCGCACGAGCTCCGCCTCCGGCCCGCACGAGTGGACGTGAGTCGGGATCCCGATCTCCGCGGCGAGACGGGTGACGTGCTTGAGGATGGGCAGCGAGAGGTCACGGAACATCTGCGGCGATTGCCAGACCAGGCTTCCCGAGCCCCCGCAGAAAAGCATGTCGGGTTTGATGGGCATGGCCTCGATCTGCTTCATACGCCGACTGACGCTATCCTTGATCTGGTCGATTCGGTCCAGAAACGGTTTGGGGTTGTCGTGATACGCGTAGACGGCTTCCACAGACCCGATCATGCAAGTACTGGCTCCGCTGGGCAGACCGATGACTCCCTGGTCGCCCATGTATTCACGGATCTGCAGCCACAGCTCCAGGCCCTCCGGCCACTCCCTGACGCCAGTCAACGGCTCCCACTCGGTGGGCACGTCGGGCACCCCCACTTTGTCCGGACTCACATTCGACGCCGGCGGATTGTCGATCGTGTAAACCCGGACGCTCGGCGCCCAACGATCGTCGTCGGGCCAGTAGTGCCGGGTCACGAAACTGCCGTCATCGCGGCGCTGGACCACGCGTTCTTCGGCACCGGCGCGGTGTCCGCTGACGGGGTCCACGGGACCGAATGCGTACACCTCGAATCCGCCGTCAATGTCGTAGTATTTCAGCGCGTCGATGTGTGCCTTCCAGAGGGGTGGATCCTGGTGGGCGTAGATGTCCCAGAAGGGCTTCCCCGTGAGGCGACAGGGCACCATGTTCGAGATGTCCGGACAGCACGGAACGCAGTCCGGCACGTCGCCGTGCATGACGGCCAGGAGTCTTCCGCGAGATGTCATAGTGCTCCTTGCATCTGTAGACGGGGCATCATCGATCAGTCCGAGAGACAAATGACGTTCCCCTGTTCCGTGGTCATGAAGAGCTTGGCCTCAGCGGCGATGAGCCCATCGAACACGGGGGTGTCCGTTGTCTCGAGTTCGTGGAGTGACTCACCGGAGGCTGCGGAGACCGCAAGAAGGCGGCCACTCGTTCGTCCCTGCCAGGCGGCCATGGGATCATCCGGTTTGATGACATCCGGCGGACCTGCCGCGAAGAGCGTGTCACCGGCCAGCACCATTGCACGGACACGGACCGGGACCCATCGGTGCCACACGGGCGGTGCCGCACGCGTGAACCCCATGCCTTTGTCTCGGCCCCACGACCGGGCATCGAGCACGGGCTCGTTGCTGTTCCGGTCGGCGACAAGCAAGTGCCCTCTACCGGGCGTGTATCGCGGACTGAGCACATAACGGGAGTTGTATGCTTTCACGGCGATCGTCAGTTCCTTGCCGATGACGAGGATGTGACCCGACTTGGGAGCCAGGATCGTGTGTTGGAATCCCGGCCACACCTCCGAATAGGTCCAATATGTACGGTTGAAGTAGGAATCCTCCAGAAACCCGCTCTTGGTGCCGAGGTGCAGTCCCGTCTTGCGCTCGCCCATCGGGCCGCGTTTGACTCCTATGGAGGCCTGCACTTCGCTGTCGCCGTACTTCCTGCCGCGCCATGAGACGTCGAATACGGCCGGATCGACGAACGCGGCCTCATCCAGATCCATCGCCTGCGCCGACGCCACTTCCGCTTCCGAGACGTATTCCGAATCGACAAGCTCCAGCTCCGGCGAGAACTTGGTTTGGTTCAGAAAAATGAATCCGCCTTGCGACACGAGGATGTCCGAGTTGCCTCCCTCGATGCTGAATGCCGGCAGCAGATCGCCGTCTTCCGCGTCTTTGCGCGTATCCGAGAGCGTATGGTAACGGGCACTGTGCTTTACTTCGCCTGTTGCGATGTCGATGCCGTAGAGAAAGAGGCCGCCATCCAGGAAGCTCGACCGGCCGGCCGTGGCGTAAACAAGGCCGTCCCGGACCAAGGGACTGCCGTGCACTCGCCAAACGGATTCGAGCGCTCCGAAAGAGAACATGAAGCGTTCCGCGGGGGCAAGCCGGCGCTTCCAGACCAGCGCGCCACTGGCCGCGTCGAGGCAATACAAATGACCATCGGCCGAACCGAAAATGGCCAGGCCACGGTGTATGGCCGGAGGAGAGTCCACGGGAGCGTCTGCCGTGAAGCGCCAGACGACGTCGCCGGTGCCTGTGCTGAGAGCGCAGACCGTATGCCTGTCGCGGACCGAGACAAAGAGCATGCCACCCGAGACCACGGGCGCGGATAGACGCCCACCCAGAGCTGTTCTCCAACGTGGCGCGACGTTCGCGCTCACACTTACGGACGTTGCACCTGAGCGCATGGCATCGTGGCGATAGACAGGCCAGGCGTCAGAGGGGGCGGAACCGGTTGCCGTCTTCATCGCCACCCCTTCATTCTGCACCTGTGCGGCCGCGCCGTCTCCGATGGCATGTAGCGCGGCGTTGTCCGCTGTCTCGTAGGCGTTGAACCCGATCACCATCGCATCGCCGTAGCAGAAACAGGGGTGAGGCGGCGCGTACAGCAGACCGTTAGCCGGCATCACGCCGTACGTGCACGGGCCGCGGACCCAGTCGTTCTGCGAGTGCGTCCCGCCCGTCACGCTGATAAACTCCACCCCCCTGAACTGCGTGATGAGGAACCTCTGCGTCGCCTTGGCGCGGTAACAGCGCAAGTGGTGACCGGGGCTGTCCACGCACGTGGCGTCGATCACCTCGGCCTCGGTGCCGGTAGCAAGGTCGTAGCCAGCGATTCGTCCCCCTCCCACGGCATGCCAGATCTTGCCGTTAGCGTAGAACATATCCGTTGATCGCATCGCGCCACTACCCGATTTCGCGGTCCAGAGCTGCTCCCCGCTTGAGATGGCAAACGCGCGAATCTGCCCGCCGCCGTCTGCCACCACGATGTCGCCGGCGACAAGCAGCATGCTCGCGCCGCCGTCCTTCTTGGGTGCCGCGCCCCGGGGCGAGGCGTGCCACACTTCCTCTCCGGTGCGACGGTCGAGGCACACCGTTCGCTGGCCGTCGTTGTAGACAACCGACGCCGGATGCAGAGCGAGACACGGAGATTGGATGCGCGCAACCGGGGTTGTCCATGCCTCCCTGCCAGTCACCAGATCGATCTGTGTGATCGCCGTCCGGCGCTTACCGGCCTCCGTTACCGGACGGGCACAGACAAGCCCCGCACCCTCGATGAGAATATCGGTCGCACCTTCCGTGTCAGTCAAGGCTCGACGCACGGTGCCTGTCGCACCATCGAGTTCGTGAATCGGGCCGTCGAAATCGAGTTTGGCGTACAAGGCGTTGCCGTGGGCCACGAGCCGCCGGCGTACGCTCTCCGATACCCCGCGCAAGGCCCGGTTTCGCCAACCTGCGCTGCCCCAGGTTGCGAGCGATCGTTTCCAGAGGACGATACCGTTGTTCGCGTCCCGGCATATCAGCATCCACTTCTCGGGAAGAACCGGACTCTCGATGCCCGTCTGGCCTTCGTCGAACACGTAGTAGACGCGGCCGTCGGCAGAGACCATGGCGGCCAGGCTCGAAGTCATCTCGTGACTGCGCGACCAATGAGGTCCCGCACTCCACCTCAGCCGTCGGGGCGGCCCCACGAGAGTGTCCGCGGAAACCGCATTGCCGCTGGCGTTGTGGAGCCAGTGCGTCCACTCGTCCGTGCCTGGCGAGGCGGACTTCACTGCCTTTGCCCACTCTCCGTTCGCTTTGGCCAACAACACGCCGCCGGGGCAAAGCACACGCACGACCTCGTCGCGAGCCACGCCGGACATATCATCCGCGATGACGAGGTCCACCAGGTTGTCCGTGTAGGGAAGCAGGTCCCCGCGGAGCTGCATCACTGATACGGGACCGTAGAGTTCCTTGTCCTGAAGCAGCGCGCGAGCCTTGGCAACGGTACGCGCGTCCCGGTCCAGACCGTGGACCACGAAACTCTCGCCTATACGCAGTTCCGCCGTCCGGACACCGTCGCCGCACCCCAAGTGCACAATCAGTCCACCCCGGACGCCTGCCTCGGCAATCAACCGGCGGGCCTCGGTTTTCTGCGCGGCTTCAAAGATGGTGTATGTGCTCTCGCCGTACCGTTCACCCGGTGGGAGAACGGTTGGGGGATCGGCAACCGGCGGCGGAGGCGGAGCTATACGTGGCGGAATGCCCTTCCGCTTCCCGTCAAAGGTGGTGAACAAAACGGACTTCGGGATCTCCTGCTTCGGGACACCCACGCCGGTGTACGAGACAATCAGCGTGTCGCCGCCCTGTTTTTCGAAGTACTCCACACGGATCGGATGAAGCCCGGCCTCCAAGTCGATGGAACCCGTCTTGTCCTCGTCCCCGCGGTGTAGTCCGTCGTTGTCTACCACGAGCGTGTCGCCGATGTACAGCCTGCTGCCGTCGTCCGACGCCGTGGCAAATGTGTAGCTCCCGGGCTTGGTGATCCGGATATGGCCGGTAAAACGCAACGCGAACTCGTTGCCGGTTTGCCAAGGGGCGTGCGAGAATGTGTCCAGCACGCCGGATTCCCGCGATGTCAATGCCTCGAAATCCGGCAGAACATCCCATGTTCCGCGGTAGAACTCGTACTTCACTCCTGGTTGCGCGCCGGGCAGGTCCTGAAGAGGCGCGGCGCCGACCCCAACGTGAAGGGCGGCGGCGACAATAACGATGGCCCTGGACAATGTGTTCATCAGTTTTCCCTTGCTGTGGATATACTCTTGTAAGGTACCCCGCAATCGGTATGGCTCCACACTTGCCCTTCCCTATGCCGACCAGCATCATCACAGAACGCCCTCTTGCATGCGTCGGCAGCACCTGCTACACTTCTCCGCCAATACCACGATGCTGCCAGGAGAGAGTCATGTCGGTGATCCGTTCGCTTGTCGTTGCCACCGTATCCCAGCTTGTTGTCGCCCACGCGACCGCCGACAGCTTCGTGGTCCCGCTTATGCCAGCGCCGCCCATGCTGGATGGTCGGGTCGACTCGGATGAGTGGCGGGTGTCAGCGGGATTTGACGGACTGCATTACAACAAGCAGCTCGAACGACGCCGGGCATTCATGCGTGTCGGTGCAACCGAGTCCCACCTGCACGTGGCGATCATGACCCAACTCCCGGACGAGGGTGTGCTTAAGGCAGACCACACACGCGACTCCCTGAAGGCTGTCCACGATGACGCGGTCGAGGTGTTCGTGAATCCCGCGCCCGATGTGGAGAAGCAGGTGGAGTATCAGTTCCTCGTGAACTCCATCGGCAAAGGCGGGTACAAGGTCCACACGCTGGGCGGTGCGCAAGTGGACGCGAGCTGGACAGGTGGCTGGCAGCAAGCCCATGGAATGCACGACGGGTTCTGGCATTTCGAATGCAGCATTCCCATCGCCAGCCTTGCGAACATCGCAGTGGATCGGAAGAGCACGAACGGCACGTGGAATATCAATCTCACCCGAGACTGGAAACCTGACTGGGGGTGGAGCACGCTCAGCGGAGAAGGCGGAAACTACACGTTCAAGGGCTACCCGTTTATGTTCGTCACGTCCGGCGCGCCGGCTGTCTGCTATGGGACCGACACGGATCCCACGATCCCGGGAAGCACGGGCACGCTCGCCGTTTACAATCCCGGCAAGACTGCGCTGTCGCTCACGGCATCAGCCGTCCTCGACCGCAATCGGATGCCTGCGTTGCGCCAGTCTGCGGACTTCGCCCTCGCGCCGGGCGAGGAACGTACGCTCCGGCTTGCGATCCCTCCCGACGATCCGACGACCGTCTACGGGTTGCGTCTGCAGGTCCGATCCCAAGATGGCAAGACAACCTTTTACGACCGCACAACGACGTGGAGTCGCGCCGAGCAGCCGGTCCGCTACTCGGCCGCGAAGACGGTGGAGCGTCCTCCCCTCGATTTCCGTTACGCCCACTACCCGTACCGCAACCGCATCCGTATCATCGCCGACATCAACGGCCTGACCAGCGACGCGAAGCTCGCAAAGCTGGCTTGTGAGATTCGCAATCGCGACACGGCCGAAGCGGTGAAGCGCATCGAGTTGGCGGTCGATGGGTTTACTGACGGCCGGCAGGAGGCGGCATTCGACCTTCCACCGTTGGATGGGAACTTCGAGATTCGACTGGCTGCGGAGGGCGCAAA
>JGI10211J34971_10003786_pt1 | contig 12063 bp, 8 predicted proteins | sample Etolagsediment_FD_34971 | JGI IMG/M metagenome (IMG submission 34971) | reverse complement strand
TCTCTATTGTTAAGATAATTGACTTTTTTCATTGATATTCCTTTTTATATATCTCTTCATTATAAACTACTCAGTTAATTTTGTCAATAAATAAATGTAGGAGTATAAAAAATGGCAAATGGTGATAATTTTCTTAGACAAGGTGTAGACGCAATCAACAGAGTTAATGTGTCTGAATTTGTGGACAAGGGCAAGGACATACTGAATAATGCCCAAGGATTCTTGAACACCCAAGCAGATTTTTTAGGCAAATCAGCAGAAGGTGTGACCAGTGCATTATTTGGCAAATTAAAACGTACCAAAAACACTCTATCAAAATTCACAGATGGAAAATTAGATATCAATAAGAAAGCAACTACTGTGTATACCACAGGAAACGGAAAAACCCAAGGGCCAGAGGATTTAGATTGGCGTGTGAGTTTGTCTATACCTGATAGTGTAAAGACGGTTATGAAAGACTCAAAAACATTGTTGCATCCTTTGAATTCAACTGGCGGTAAATTGGTGTTTCCTTACACACCAACAGTGTTGGTAGGACACAGTGCTCAATGGAATCCAATGCAACCAGTACACACCAATTATCCATTTTATGCTTATGAGAATTCACGTGTGGATCAATTGACCATCACAGCAGACTTTTATGTGCAGAATGAACAAGAAGCAGAGTATTGGGTAGCCGCAGTTCATTATTTGAGAACCATGACCAAGATGGCATATGGCAAATCAGCAAACAGAGGACAACCACCACCTGTGGTTTATTTGAACGGATACGGAGATTTTACTTTTAAAAATGTTCCTGTGATCATTAACAATTTTCAATTTGATTTAAAAAGAGAGATTGATTACATCAGCACCAAATTGCCTCAAACAGCAGATTCACAAGGTGTGGGAGCATACGCCTGGGCACCAACAGAAAGTTTATTGACCATAGGAGTTACTCCGCAATACAGCAGAACAAAACAAACACAGTTCAATCTTGAAGAGTACATTAAGAACGGTGGCACAACAGGAACAGGATTTATTTAATGGCATACTATAATCCTTCTAGCCCATATGGATTGACATCAATCATAGATGATCTGTATCTTGATATTTTGACCATCAGACCTATTCCTGCTCAAGCAGATGATGTGTTATACACAGTTGAACCTCAGTACAATCACAGACCAGACTTGTTGGCTTATGATCTTTACGGCAATGAAAAATTATGGTGGGTGTTTGCTCAACGCAATATGGATGTAATTTCTGATCCTGTGTTTGATCTTATCCCAGGCATAGAAATCTATATTCCACAAGGACCTGCTCTTAGAGAATCACTGGGAGTGTAGAATGGGTCGTTTTAACATAACAGATAAAAAAGGTAACATAAAAGTTAATAAAAATGGTAACAATAATAACAGCGGTGGTGCTACTACTATTGTAGAAGAGAAAGGAAGAACCACAGGAACCACAGTTGAGCAAGTAGAGAATGCATCTACCCTAACTGGAGTCGGTGTTGCGGATAATAAGAAAAAATCAAAACCTCGTAACAAAATCACTGAATACACAAGGAATTATGTAAGAAATCCACTTCACGATTTTCAATCCTACAACTGTATTTTCACGCTGGCGGCACTCACACTGGAAGAAGTTAATTTTCCAGATGTGTTGTACAATAGAGCTCCTAAATTTCCTGTGGCACAATCTGCTGGTAAAACAGGACCAGAAGTAACCTTTTATGGCAATTATGGTTTAAACTTGGAATATCTTATCGATGATGTAGAAATTTCCGCCGCTGTTACTCCAGGACCAAAAAACAAACACACACAATTTACAGATCTTCGTTTCACCATAAAAGAACCTTTCAGCATGGGGTTATTTTTTCAAGCATTGAATGTGCAGGCGGCAAAAGCCAACAATGATCCCAATGTTAATTACATCTATTCTACTTATGGTTTGATCATAGATTTTGTGGGAACAGATGTCAATGGAAAAATATTTAACAACACAAAATTAAGAAAAGTTTTACCTTTCCAGTTTAAACAAGCCAGTCTGAGAGCATCAGTTGGTGGCGCCGAATACGATTGTGAAGGATCACCTGTAACTGAATATGGATTATTAACAGTGAATAATCAAATAAAAACAGATATCACACTGTCTGGATCCACTGTGTATGAAATGATGCAGGTGGGCGATGACAGTTTGATGGCACAATTGAATAAAAAAGGCGACGATAAAAAAGCCAAACAAAAACAACAGCAACAAACACAATTACCCACAGATGATTATGTGATATATTTTCCGACCAAAGATAGTTTGAATATGACTGCTGAACAGTCTGCCAAAAGACGTTCTGCTATACTGGAAGATAGAGCAGGCAATTCTGCTGATCAAGGAGCCGCTGTGTATTATTCAAAATTTAATATAGAACAAGATGATGTGGCTGTGCAGAGCATTCTAGGTAAAAATGTTATAGTGACCAATGAGTTCAATGCAGGCGGCAAAGGGATCAGAGTATTCCAAGCAGAAAGCAAAGAAAATTATTCAAATGTCAGCAGTTTTTTAGGCAATGAAATTGGCAGAGCAAAAATGGACATCAGTGATGGCAACATGCAGATTATAGGAAAGAGTTTTCCAGATTTTCAAGAACAATACGACAAAGGAAAAAAAGTTTTTACTAGAAACAAGATCAAGTTAGATTTGAAAAAAATGACTTTGAGTTTTGAAAAAGGCAGTTATATTACCGACATAATAGAAACAGTGATCCTGCTGTCTGATTATTCAAAAGATTTGGCAAAAGGTCCTAATGAACTACTGGATGTGAACCCCGGACATCGCAAATGGTTTAGAATAATAACCAAGTGTTTTGAACTTAAAGATTCTTTTGTACAACAAGTAACCAAAAAAAATCCGAAGATTATGCTGTTCAACGTGGTTCCATATCAAGTACCAGACGATCTATTCATAGATCCAACATCATATTCTTCAAGCACAGTGTTCATAAAAGAAAACATTGTCAAAGGATACAACTATATTTACACAGGTCTGAACGAAGACATACTGGATTTTCAATTGGATTACAATTTTAGTTTTTTTCAATCTGTACCTCACAAAACAGATAAAAGTGCTCAAACCTCAGAAACAGGAAAAGGCAAAAGTCACAGCACATCTACTGTGCAATCCGAAGACACTTACAGGTTTCAAGGACGACCTAATGAATTGGTTGGTAGTACAGCCAGTGTGACCACACAGTTTGGTGATCCCAAAGCAGGATATGGCACAGAAAATGAATCATTAGAATTGAAAGTGGCACGTTCAATGAATGATCGAATCATAAACTCAAATGCAGATCTGTTAGAATTAGATCTCACAATCATAGGCGATCCATATTTCTTGCCAACTTCCAGCATGATGAATTCGGATGAACCAACAAGGACCTATGTGGATCCTAGAACATATTTTACCAAAGACGGACAACTCACAGAAACAGGCAAATCTTATTATGGAAATGGGCGAGGAGAAATAAACCATCAAGATCAGATGTGTTTTATTGATGTGGTATTCCAAACTCCGATTGATATTCATCCAGATGGTTCTATGATTTTCCCCAAAGACGGAACTTATCAAAATGGTGTGGGAGAAAAAGTGCGTTTGGGAGAATTCAGCGGTTACTACAAGGTAACAGAAATTGTGAGTTCATTCAGATCAGGAAAATTTACCCAAGTGTTGAAAGTGGTTAGAAATCCAATCACAATGTTGGATGCTAAAAAAGGCACAAAAGAAAATAAAAATGTACTTCAAAAAGACCTAACCGGTGTTTCAGGATCTAGTTAATGGCATATAAAAATAAAAGAAAATCGTTTGTAATTGATCCACAAAAAGACAAAGGTCCTTTTGAAGCCATTGTGAGAAATGTGCTGGATCCCAAGTACAGTGGAGCCATAGAAGTTGAACTGGTTAAAACACTATCATCGGGAAACACCGAAAGCACCGGTCAATATGTGACAGCAAAATATCTAAATCCATTCTATGGTACAACCAATGTGGGAGGCATAACAAAAAACAAAGACCACAGAGACAGCCAACAGAGTTATGGTATGTGGTTTGTGCCACCTGACGTGGGCAACAGAGTGTTGATTGAGTTTATAGAAGGCAATATCAATAGAGCCTATTGGATAGGATGTATTCCACAAGAACTGATGAATGTGATGATTCCAGGATCAACACCTGCCATGAGCAACACCGACACCACAGATTCAGAACACCAAGAAGATCCTGCTGACGCAGACATCAGAGGCAAAAAAATGCCGGTGGGAGAACACAATAAATTAAAATTTGCAGACAAGCCTGCGGATAAGCCTCTACAGATTAAAAAACCTGTCAACAGACTGTTCAAAGCAGTGCTGGACAATCAAGGTTTGACAGCAGATGAAACTAGAGGACTAACCACATCAAGTGCCAGACGTGAAGTGCCTTCATCAGTGTTTGGCATAAACACACCAGGACCCATAGATAAAGAATTTGTAGCCAACAACACAGTGGCAACAGCCAGAATGGGCGGAACATCATTTGTGATGGATGATGGTGATGACAAATTTATTAGAAAAACTTCAGCCAAGACAGGTGCATATGAATATGTGAATGTGGAATTGGAAGACACAGTGCAAGGTGAAAAGAATATTCCCCACAACGAATTGTTTAGAATTAGAACACGTACAGGGCATCAAATACTGTTACACAATTCAGAAGACCTTGTGTATATTGCCAACGCCAATGGCACAGCATGGATAGAAATGACTGCCAACGGCAAGATAGATTTCTTTGCCCAAGACAGTGTGAGCATTCACTCTCAAACAGATTTTAATTTCAAAGCAGACAGAGATGTGAATGTGGAGGCAGGACGCAGTATAAATCTTAAAGCAAGAAGCAGTATCACAGAAGAATCTCTAGGCAGTCACACAGTGACAGTGGGAACCAATCAAACAATCACAGTTGCTAATTTACAAACTGTGTCGGTGGGAACAACCAATCATTATGCCACAGGAAATATCAATCAAGATACTGGTGGAGTGATAAATCTAAACAATGGCTTTGCTGTTGAAACTCCTCCTACACCTTTGAGTACTCATGAAAATCCAGGTGAGAGTTACGGTAATATCATGAAGAGAGTGCCTCAGCACGAACCATGGAGTCATCATGAAAATTATGATCCACAAGCAGTTTCTACGGCAAAAACAGATAGAACCACAATTGAACAAGTGTCTGTGAAAGACCCAACCAATATTCCTGACACATTTAAAAATGCGAGAACATAGAGGAGATTGATATGTCATTTAGTATTCCATCATCTGTCACAGATAGTTTATCCGGTATGCAGGCATCTGCAGGTGATCTTACCAAAGTGGGAGGCGAAGCCTGTGATGTGATGGGCACACTGGGAGCCAGCGTTGGTGGAGACGCCATAGCCAAAGCCAAAGAAGCAGAACTTCAAATACAAGCCAACATTCCAAAACTCACAGCCAACGCAGGACTGATGCAGACAGCGATTGCTGATTTAGGACCATTGTTAGAACAAGCAGATTCTTTAATTCCAGTATCTCTTGGAGGAAATGCTATCTCGTCATCAAACATAGATGATCAACAGATGCAGATCATGTCCGCGAGTGCTCAAGCCATAAATGATGCCATGAGTTCATTTGGCAGTGTGGGAGCAAACCTTTCAAGTTCGATGGCATCATCAGTAACTGATATGTCGGCTTCTGTGGAAGCACTTAAACCTCAACTCAACGTTGCTGTGCAGACAATCTCAGCAGGAGGATGTAAAGGTGTAGAAAATCAATTGTCAGGCATAGCAGAAGGAGTGGCTCCACAACTGGACGCAATTAAAACTCAATTGGAGACAAAAACAATTCCCAGTTTAGAACCACAAGTGAATGCACTATTAGATCAAGCCAAGGATACAGCCGCTCAGGCAGGTGAGGCATTTGAAGCCAATCAAGGAGCAATCACAGAAGCCGCGAACTCGATGAAGGCATCAATCACTTCAGCATTACAAGGAGTTCAATTACCATAACATGGCAAGGGGAATAGCAAGAATTGGTGACAGAACAGATGGTACTTGTTATCATCCCAGTCATCTTGTGCCGCTAGCCACAGGAGGCACCATCATCACAGGATCCAGCAAAGTGGTGTGTGATGGCAATAGACTTGCCGCCACACTGGGAGATGAAGTGGAAACAGATTGTGGTCACATTGCTTATATTATTACAGCAACAGCCAAAGTGTTGATAGGACACAAGGCTCAATTTGTGGCAAGGCTGGGAGATCAGATTGACGATGGCGCTCCCTACAAAGCCAAAATTGTCACGGCAAGCAATAAGACATTTCCACAAGGTTAAATATCAATATGGCACACAAAAAATTATACAAAGAAGTCACAGTAACATCAGCTCAAACAGCCAAATCTCCTGCCACTCAAAGAATGTACAGAGGAATCAGCACTGTGAATCCAGACAACACAAATTTTTCTCTCAATGACATTGGTTTAATCAAACAGGACTTGTTGAATCATTTTCACATATCGCAGGGAGAAAAATTGGAAAATCCTGAATTTGGCACAATTTTATGGGACGTGATACACGATCCTATGACACCAGATTTGGAAGAAGCCATCCGACAAGACATTTTAAAAATTATTGATACAGATCCTCGAATCACAGCAGACACAGTGATTGTGACACCATTTGAGTCGGGCATTCAAATTGAAGTAGAATTGACGTACATCAAATATAATGTGTCAGAAAAATTGAGACTGACTTTTGATGAAAATAACGGATTACTGAATTAAATGCTCAGTTTATACAAACAAATAAATAATGCTATAACAAAGGAAGCCAATGTCATCCACAGATAGACAAAATAGATTGCTGTTAGCAGAAGACTGGAAAAGAGTGTATCAGTCTTACAAAAATGCGGAATTCAAAAGTTACGACTTTGACACAATCCGCAGAACAATGATTCAGTACATCAGGCAGAACTATCCAGAAGATTTCAACGATTACATTGAGTCATCAGAGTATCTAGCACTGATTGATTTGGTGGCTTTCCTAGGACAAAATTTGGCTTTCAGAACAGATTTGAATGCTAGAGAAAATTTTTTAGAAACAGCAGACAGACGTGACTCTATTTTAAGACTGGCAAGATTGATCAGTTACAATCCAACACGCAATCAAGCCGCAAATGGACTGTTGAAAATTGTGGGTATCAGCACAACAGAAAATGTTGTGGACAGCAACAATTTAAATCTAAGTGGTCAGACAGTTTCATGGAATGATTCAGGCAATACAAACTGGTACGAGCAGTTTATCAAAGTTATGAATGCTTCCTTATCAGAAAATGAAAAATTTGGCAATCCTGTCAAGTCGGAAAACATTGACGCTATTCCAACAGCACAATACAGAATCAATGCCAACAGCACTGATGTTCCTGTGTATTCTTTTACAAAATCTGTTAATGGACAAAGTTTACCATTTGAAATTGTGTCAACATCATTTGACAATGGTTCGCTTATGGAAGAAGCACCTTTGATAGGTAGAAAATTTAGTCTATTATACAGAGACGACGGAAAAGGATCAGCCAGTAACAACACAGGATTTTTTGCTCACTTTAGACAAGGAATACTAGATCAAGGAGATTTTTCGGTTGAAGTACCGTCAAACAATCAATCTGTATCAATAGAATCTTCTAACATAAACAACAGCGATGTTTGGCTGTATAGTATAGATTCAGAAACTGGTCTTGAGGATCAGTTATGGACTAAAGTTGATTCAGTAACAGGTAATAATGTTATTTACAACTCCACTGCTAAAGATGTAAGAAATATTTACACAGTATTGAGTGACACAGATGATTCTATCAGTTTAAAATTTGCAGATGGTGTGTTTGGAAATCTTCCACAAGGAAATTTCAAAGTGTATTACAGAAGAAGTAAAAATCAAAATATTAGAATAACGCCTGCTGATATGCAGAATATTCAAATTGATGTACAGTATGTTTCTTCAAACAATCAAGTAGAAATATTGACTTTAACTTTAGGACTTCAATACACTGTTGATAATGCTACAACTTCAGAAACTAACAACAATATCAGACTGAATGCGCCAGCAACTTACTACACACAAAATAGAATGATCACGGGTGAAGATTACAATGTGGCTCCTCTAGGTACTAATCAAGAAATAATAAAAGTAAAAGCAACCAACAGAACATCAAGTGGTATTTCTAGATATTATGATCTGATTGACTCGACTGGCAAATACAGCAACACAAATATTTTTGGCGCAGATGGTTCCATTTACAAAGAAGAAACAGAAAATTTAGACACTTTTAGTTTTTCCACACAAACAGACATAGAAGGTGTAATAATAAATCAATTAGAGCCTTTGTTATCTAAAAACCAAACAAGAAATTATTACATTGAGAAATTTCCTAAAGTATTTTTAAATGATTTAAATCCTGTTTGGCAACAAGTTACTTCATCAACAAATGAATCAACAGGTAAATTCATTGATGCTGTGAACGTGTTGGATTATCAAGTGGGTACATTCACAGCCAGCCAATTGAAATATATTGAACCAGGTGCTATGATAAAATTTGTTGCGCCAGAAGGACAACACTTCATGCAGGATAATAGTTTAATGGCAGGAGATACTGATCATCCAGGTGCCAAAGATTATATTTGGACTTCTGTGGTTAGTGTGTTGAATGACGGTGTTGCTAATTCCAGCACAGGAGAAGGTGCTATCAAATTCAATGATGTGGTACCAACAGGAGCAATTGCCACACAGGTGTTGCCTAAATTTGCTAAACAATTTGATGAAGATGTTAAAACTGTAATAATCGATCAGGCTTTTGCTTATAATAATTTTGGAATAAGATATGACGTTGCCACACGTAAATGGCAAGTCATTGACGAAAACAATTTAAGTGTTTATGGCACATTCAGCACAGGTAAAACTGGAGACACCTCCAATCAACAGTTAGACAACAGTTGGTTAATAAAATGTATCAGTGATGGTTCTACATACACTATTACATACAGAGGATTAAGATATGTGTTTGAAAGCAAAAAAGAAGTGCGTTTCTTTTATGACAGTGCTGATAGAAATTTCAATGCTCAAACAGGAGTTACTTTACAAGATAAAATCACAGTGTTGAGTATAAACACTCAGCCCGACAGTAACACAGCATTCACAAACGATATTAATTTTGCTGTTTCAACAGAATATAGAACAGTAAGTGGTTACGTAGACAGTGCTAAATTAGAATTGACACAGTTTGACTCAGATCAAGATGGCATAGTGGATGATCCAGATGCTTTTAACCTAGTGGTGGATCCAAACAACAACAGCAACACAAAATATATTTTCCAAAAATTGTATAACGATGCAGATGGAACACAGCGTTATCAATATGTGGATGCCGCTGAAGAACACATCTATATTAGACAAACTTCTGTGGGAGCAATAGGAGATTATCCAAACGGATCTATTGTTTATATCATAGACAGTGACAGTTTCAAACAGATTAATACAGAAACCAATACAACCTCTGACGTAACAAATTATGTGGCTCACGTGGGTAGAGATGGCATCAAGTTTCAGTATGTACACACTGTGGATGGCAATACAAGATTAGATCCTAGTTCTTCAAATATTATTGATATGTACATTTTAACTAGAACATATGACATCAATTTTAGATTATGGCTAGCAGGAGTGATTGAAAATAAACCTTTGTTGCCAAGCAGTGATTCATTGTACAACAATTTTAACACACCTTTAGCAAAAATTAAATCAATCAGTGACACTGTGATATATCATCCTGTAAAATACAAAATATTATTTGGTTCTATAGCAGACACAGATGTACAAGCAACATTTAAAATTGTAAAAAATACAGATCAAGTCACAAATGACAGTGACATCAAAAGTAGAGTGATCACAGCAATAAATCAATTTTTTGCTTTGGAAAATTGGGAATTTGGCGATACGTTTTATTTCACAGAATTGAGCACATATGTAATGAACCAACTGTCNCCAGATATTACCACTTTTGTAATTGTGCCTAAACANGGTTCTAAATCTTTTGGCAGTTTATTTGAAGTAAAATCAGAAAATGATGAAATTTTTATAAGTGGTGCTAAAGTTTCAGACGTTGAAATAATAGATACCATCACAGCATCCAAGTTGAAAGCAGACGGTAACATCACAACCAGTTCAACCAGTACTTCAACTTTGAGCGGAACATTAAGTTCTACTGGAGGCTCTAGTGGGGGTAGTGGATACTAATGGCTTTCGACAACAATCAAAAAGATTTTGATTTGCCAGCAGGCAAAGACAATGGCAAAAGAGAATCGTCAGAATTTTTACCTAAATATTTTCGTACACCAGTAAATCAAAAGTTTTTACACAGCACTCTTGATCAACTGATATCTCAAGGTACTCTTGAAAAACTTAATGCTTACTATGGAAGAAAAGTCACAGATGCTTATAATCCTAGCGATTTGTATGTGCCTGAAGTAAGTGCTGATAGAGAAAATTATAAATTCGAACCCAGTGTGGTACAAAAAGATGATCTTGGTAATGTAAATTTTTATAGTGATTATATTGACTTTGTAAATCAAATTAAAAATTACAACAGTTCGATGGTCAATCACAGTGTGATGAATGCTCAAGAATATTATGCATGGTCACCTAGAATAGATTGGGACAAGTTTGTTAATTACAGAGAATATTTTTGGATGCCATACGGTGCATCCACAGTGTCAATCACAGGACAACAAAGAAATGTTGTCAGCACATACACAGTAACAAAATCTGATCAAGGTGATAACTATGCTTACATTTTTACCCCAGATGGTGTAACAGCAAATCCTACATTAAATTTATACAAAGGTCAAACATACAAGTTTGATATAAATGCTGAAGGCTTACCTTTTGTTATTAGAACACAAAGAATACTAGATGATTCTTACAATGTTACTGATGGAATAGATGTTCAAGGTGTTGAAAACGGAGTAATCACTTTTATAGTTAAAGATTCTGCTCCAGAAAAATTATACTATGGGTCATCTAACGATATCAATGCTTGGGGATTAATACTCATAAACGATATAGAAGAAAATTCTGCTATTGATGTATTGAAAGAAGTGGCAGGCAAGAAAAACTACACCACTGCTGACGGAGTTGCTCTTTCTAATGGTATGAAAGTGAACTTTAAAGGCACAGTGACTCCGGAGTCTTATGCTGAAGGAGAATACTATGTGGAAGGTGTTGGAGAGTCAATTCAACTTATCAATGCTCAAGAATTAGAAGTTGTTAGTTCATTTACAAACAATGTGCCAGTACCATTTGATTCTCAAAATTTTGACACAGTGGGATTTGGAACAGCAACTTCATATGCTGTCAATAAAGATTACATTGTGATCAACAGAGCCAGTGCTGATAGAAATCCATGGAGCAGACACAACAGATGGGTTCATCGTTCTGTTATAGAAAACAGCGCCGAGGCAAATGGTGAAGTACCATCCATAGATCAATCTACTAGAGCACGTAGACCTATTATAGAGTTTGAACCAGGAATTAAATTATTTAATTTTGGAACAACATCAAAAGGCAATGTAGATTTTATTGACACAGTTACAACAGATGTAATGAGTGACGTGGAAGGATCTCAAGGTTTTTATGTGGACGGTGTGGCAGTAACCAATGGTGTAAAGATTTTATTCACTGCTGACCAAGATCCTTTGGTAAAAAATAAAATTTTTGAAGTAAAATTTATTGACTTTGAAGATAACGGTGTTACCACAAGACAGATCAGTTTGGTTGAAACAGCAAACAGCAATCCTGTATCAGGCGAAACTGTGTTGGTTACAAATGGTGTAAAAAATCAAGGCAAATGGTATTATTATGATACCAGTTGGAACGTGGGTCAGGAAAAAATCAACACAAATCAAACTCCGTTATTTGATCTGTTTGACGCCGACGGCAACAGTTTCAATGACACCATACTATATCCTAATAG